>ENA-ORXR01000536-ORXR01000536.1-marine-metagenome-genome-assembly--contig:-NODE-536-length-50588-cov-6.529706_pt1 | contig 50588 bp, 40 predicted proteins | sample MGYA00237866_ERZ511479 | MGnify/ENA metagenome assembly ERZ511479
AGGACGCTGATGTCTACCAAGATAACGCCCCTCAAGATCAAACAATGCCAACGCCGCCCCCTGCGGTTTTAAAAGCGAGCACACTCGGACAGGACGATAATTATGAAGAAGGAAGCTAGGCTTACTTTACAGTTCTGCGCTCATAAGGCGGCCGTTTTGCCTCGGCGGTCAGCGTTTTCGGCTGCGCGGTTTTTTAATCACGCGACTTGTTGGAAGCCGAGCAATATGACAACCAATCCCATCGCATTTATGGTGCAGCCGATTAAAATCGCGGAGCCTATTGCAAAGGGCACGATGGTTTGGGCGAGGCGAATATCGAGCAGCAGGATGCAGAGAAACCCGGCTAAGGCTAGAAAGTTTGCGGCGGCGAAAGGCACAATGCCAATGAGATTAAGCCCGAAAATTCCGGCGACAATTAGCACTAACCAAAAGACACTCCAATGACGCGTTATTACCCACGGGCGAAAGCGGTCTTGCTTATCAAAGACCATGGCGAAGATATAAGCCACTGCCGAAAAGCAGAGCAGATAAAGCAGCAGGATAATCGCAAAAGGCACAAGCGGCACGGCGGCCACATCTGCGTCCAAAACCTTAGCGCGTTCAAGCTGCACCGCATGGGCGATGAGGTAAAAGGCGGGAATGGTCAGGAGCAGCGCGATGAAGCTTTGCTGCAGACCGCTGCGCGTCAGATTAAAATGGTCCGCCCAATCGGCGCGGCCCGCCAGCGCTTTTATCGCGCCAAAAAGAAAGGCGACCGGGTTCATGAAAAATACCGTTTCAGCACATCTTTATAAATCGCGGTCAGGGTCACGATATCGGCGACATCGACCCGCTCATTCACTTGGTGCATGGTCGCCCCGACGAGGCCAAATTCCGCGACGGGGGCATAGTTCGTGATAAAGCGCGCATCCGAGGTTCCGCCCGAGGTAGACAGCGCAGGGCGGCGGCCTGTGACGGCCTCAACCGCGTCTTGGAGAATGTCGGTCAGCTTACCGGGCGGGGTGAGAAAGCTCTCGCCGGAGATACGAATCTCGGCCTCGACGGTGCCGTCAAAACCTTCGCGCGCATCGGCTAATATGCTTTGCAGCCAGTCAGTCAAGCTCGCCCCGCTATGGGCGACATTAAAGCGGATATTAAAGCGCGCCCGCGCGGTTTCGGGGATCATATTTTCTGTCGGATTGCCGACATCCACTGTGGTGATTTCCAGATTGGAAGGCTGGAAAAATTCAGAGCCGTCATCGAGGTGGCGGGATTGGAGCATGCCCAAAATACCGAGCAATGTCGGAACGGGATTAATGCCCAGATGCGGATAGGCGACATGGCCTTGCTGGCCCGTCACGGTGATGTCGGCATTGAAAGAGCCGCGCCGTCCGTTCTTGACCATCTCGCCCATCTGGTTGGGATTTGTCGGCTCGCCCACGAGGCAGTGATCGATGGTCTCGCCCGCCTCATCAATGGCGATGAGGAGTTTTTTGGTGCCGTTAATGGCGGGGCCTTCTTCGTCGCCTGTGATGAGAAAACTGATCGAGCCGTTAGGAGTCCAGCCCGTGCTTAACAGTTCCGACACCGCGCCGACGAAAGCGGCAATCGCGCCTTTCATATCCGCTGCGCCGCGCCCTAACAGCTCGCCGTCTTTGACCTGTCCGGCAAAAGGGTCTTGGCTCCATTTGCTTTCATCCCCGGCTGGGACGACATCGGTATGACCTGCGAAACAGAAATTGGGCGCCTGTGTGCCAAGCCGCGCATAGAGATTATCAACCCGCGCCTCTCCGTCCCCGAAAGGATAACGCGTGCAAACAAATCCCATAGCTTCGAGTTCATGTTGCAAAGTATCCAGCGCCCCCGCATCGGCAGGCGTCACAGAGGGCCGCTTAATCAGAGCGCTCGCAAAATCGACAGGGTCTATACGGGATGGTTTTGTCATAGTGTCTGCGTTAAAGCGGGGTTAGCGATTTATTGCAAGCAGGAGATTGCCGAATGCCGAAAATCAATTTGGATGATGTCCTGCCAATGGCACAAATGGGAGACAGTATATTCGCATAGACGGAACGCCTTACTAGGCCGTCTCTTTTTAGGCCGTTTCTGGACTGCGCTCCGGCAAGTGACAGACAATCCCTGTCGGGCCGTGCGTGCAATAGCCTTGTGGGTTTTTGGCGAGATATTGTTGGTGGTAATCTTCCGCCGCGTAGTAAGTTGGGGCGGCGCGCAATTCTGTTGTGACAGGTCGGCCATAGGCTTTCGCGTATCGGTCAGCCGCATCTTTTGCGCGGCGAGCTTGATCATCGTTATACGTAAAGATGGCGCTGCGGTATTGCGGGCCGCGATCATTGCCTTGGCGGTCGCCTTGGGTCGGGTCGTGGTTTTCGAAAAACACTTTCAGGATTTCGTCAAATGTAATGACTTTGGGATCATAGACCACATGTACCATTTCGGCATGGCCCGTCGTCCCCGTGCAGGTTTTCTTATAATCTGGGTCGCTCGTATGCCCGCCCGCATAGCCGACAGAGGTGACATGCACGCCGTCCAGCTTCCAGAAAATACGCTCCGCGCCCCAGAAACAGCCCATGCCCAATTGCACTTGCTGACTGCCGTCCGGGAAGCGGCTAAACATCTCTTTGCCGCTAATGTAATGAGTGTTGGTCTCGCAAAGTTGGTTTTCAAAATTCTGAATGTCATGCGTCATGAAACGCTCCGTAAAATTAGGGCCGTATAATATCAATACGGCTACGATTAACCAGCGGTTCAAGCCGTCCGGCCAAAACGCGGGCAATATCGCGGGCTTTTTCGTCCGTATCGATATGGTCTTGGCGCACTTCAATTGCAAGGTGGCGAAGTCCGCGCGAGGCCACATGGGCATCAATCGTGTGGTTCAAATCATAAGCGGAATATGGTTCGTTCATGCCAATCGTAAAATTCCGCCCCAAACGCATAAACATCTCGCGGAGTTGCTCGGCGCTGTCCTCATCATGTTTGACCAAAAGCCCTATATCGAGAAGACGGTAATCCCCTAAATCTGGCTTGTCGGTAAAACTATGTACAGAGAGGACCAACGGATCATTCAGCCCCGCCAGCGACTTGCCTAAAGCTACATGATAGGGATTGTAAAAGCGGTCGATGCGGTCTTGACGCGCGTCCTCCGACAGCTTTTCATTGCCCGGAACTAATGTCCCGTCACTGACCACAGGAATGAGGCCAGGCATGTCCAAATCACGGTTCAAATCAATCACAAGGCGCGAAACACCTGCGAGCTGGCCCCCACAGCCAAAATAGGCGCAAAGCTCTCTAACTATTGTTTCCGTGCCGATATCCCACGCAATATGACGCGTCAGGTCATCACCGATCAATCCGAGGTCATTGTATTCATCGGGAATGTTCTTTGACGCATGATCACCAAAAACAAAGAACGGCGTGTCTTTGCTAGCGGTTATTCTGTGAAAAGTCGATGTCATACGCCGTGTCATAACAACCTCAGCCCAGTTGGCTAGTGCTCTTACAGACCATCTACAGTTTCCTCGACCAACTTATCGACGACCACCTTCAAGGCATCGCGTTTGCGCGCGCCTTTGGAGGTCTCTGCCATGTAAGTTTCAAGTTGGCGGCAAGCACTGGAACCGCGGCGAAGAATTTCGCGGGCATGACAAACCTCTTCCCAACAGCCTAAAGCTTGCGCGTCCTCAGCAACCCATTCGATGAGCTCTTCCAACAGATCTGGAAACGGCACCACATCACCCCGCCCCAAATCAATAAGGCCGCCTGTTACGCCGTGGCGTTGCGCCATCCAGCGGTTCTCTTCAATCAAGAAAGCCGGATAGACTCGCCATTTCATATTGGTTTCTTTCAGCCTCAATATTCGCCGTGTCAGAGATTGATAAATCGCCGCCACTGTCATGGCATCATCGAGTTTTGTGCAAATGTCACAGACCCGCATTTCAAGCGTCGGAAAAGTAGCAGACGGGCGAATATCCCACCAAATCTTAGAACTGTCTTCAATCGCGCCCGCTTTGATAATGGTATTGATGAGGCGCTCATACTCGCCATAGCTATCAAGCTCCTCGGGAATACCCGTGCGCGGCATCCCGTCAAAGACAGAGAGGCGATAAGACTTCATTCCCATTTGGCGACCTTCCCAAAAAGGGGAACTCGTCGTGAGAGCCAACATATGCGGCAGGAAATATCGCATCTGGTTTTGCACATCTATACGGTGCTCGGGGTTTTGCAGCCCGATATGTATATGCATGCCGCAAATCATCATGCGCCGTATCGCGCCCTGCATATCCGCATCCAGCTGCTCATATCTGTCACCCTCTGTCGCTTGCTGAGTTTTCCAAGGCGTAAAGGGATGGGTCGAGGCTGCCATCAGGCGCATATCATGATCTATGGCAATGTCAGCAATCGTCCCGCGTAAATCTGCAATTTCAGCACGGGCCTCTGCGACAGTTGCGCAAATACCTGTCGCAATTTCAATTTGGCAGCGCAGAAACTCTGGCGTAACACGAGAACCAATTCGGTCTTGGCAAATTTTCATAAAGCCTTTGGGCGGGTTTTTGACGGCGGCACGGGTGTCAGGACAGACCAGAAGATATTCTTCCTCGACCCCGATTGTTAACGCCTCGTGCATAAGCCCCCTCCAGAAAGATTAAGACTAACAACACAAATAACATCTGTCGAATCGTTCTAAAGGGCTTGAGATGTCACAGAAAACCGCTATATCGCTCGCTTCTATAGACACTGATGGTGAGGTGGCGCAGATAACCCCTTTAGGGTTTAAGGCGCACCGCCCGTCCGCCATAGGCGAATAAACATTTAGAGAGAAGCGTGCGCTTTTCTCAAACCTCTCGGCGGCTCGCCGAGGTACATAGACACTTCAGAGGTGAGGTGGCCGAGTGGTTTAAGGCGCACGCTTGGAAAGCGTGTTTAGGTTAGTAGCCTAACGTGGGTTCGAATCCCATCCTCACCTCCAGGTCGCCGAAAATACCGCTTGAGCGAAGCGATAGCTGTAGAGTGTTTTCGGCAGAAATTTTCAACAAATACCAAACTCACAAACACCGCTCGACTCGTCCACACATTTCGCTAAACCCGCCCCATGTCCTCTTCTTACGACATCATAATTATCGGCGCAGGCGCGGCAGGCCTTATGTGCGGCGCTATTGCGGGGGCGCGGGGCAAATCCGTCTTGATTATTGACCACGCCCAAAAGCCCGGCGAGAAAATCCGTATCTCGGGCGGGGGGCGGTGTAACTTTACCAATATCCATTGCGGTCCCGACAACTTTATTTCGCAAAATCCGCATTTCGCAAAGTCTGCCCTGTCTCGTTACACACCATATGATTTCATTGATTTAGTGCAGCGCTATGGCATCGACTATCACGAGAAGACACTTGGACAGCTTTTCTGCGATGGGCGTAGTCAACAGATAATCGATATGCTGCTGGCTGAATGTGAATCCGCAAATAATGAGATACGTCTCTCAACAGACGTGTTGGGGGTTGAGAAATTTGACCAAGGCTTTGTCGTCACGACCAACCACCAATCTATCAATACCCAAAAAGTAGTTATCGCTTGCGGCGGGCCGTCCATTCCAAAAATGGGCGCGAGTAGCTATGGGTATAAAATCGCTGAACAATTTGGCTTAAAAGTTATCAAACCTGAACCTGCTCTCGTTCCGCTGACCTTTACTGATGAGATAAAGGAACCGCTCAAGTCACTAGCAGGCGTCAGCACAGAAAGCCGCGTTCATCATGACGCGACTAGTTTTGATGAAGCACTGCTCTTTACCCATCGCGGTTTATCAGGTCCTGCTATCCTGCAGATAAGTTCTTATTGGAATGCGGGCGACGCTATTACAGTAAACCTCTCGCCCAACACGAATATTTTGGCGGCGTTAAAAACGGCTAGGAACGAGTCCCCGCGGCAAAGTCCAAAAGTCTGGCTCTCGCAATATCTGCCGACCCGGCTTGCGGAATATATTGCGAGTCACATCAAACAGCTTCGCCTTGCGGATATGAGCGATGCCGTCCTCGCCAACCTCGCACTTATGGTCAATGAATGGCATATCAAACCCGCTGGTACAGAAGGTTTTCGCACAGCAGAAGTCACCAAAGGCGGCGTCGACACGGATGAATTGTCCTCAAAAACAATGGAATCCAAAAAGGTTTCAGGGCTGTATTTCATCGGAGAGGTTATAGATGTCACGGGGCATCTTGGCGGGCATAATTTCCAATGGGCTTGGGCGAGCGGCGCTGCCTGCGGGGAAGCTCTTTAAAAGCTATATTACGCCATCCCATAATAGTTTCAATCCAACGACAAATATCAGACCATATAAAATGCGGTAAAAGAGCTGCTGATCGATACGCTTAATCAACCACACGCCGGTCAGAACACCTATGGGGGCTAACGGAATAAGAGCTAGAGAGATGGTCAGATTAGTTTTATCAAATTGACCGAGCATGGCGTATGGCACCAATTTCACGAAATTGACAACTGCGAAGAACATCACTGCCGTGCCCGCATATATGCGCTTCTTCAAACCTTGCGGAATGGCATAAGCCTGAAAAGGCGGCCCGCCTGCATGAGCGATGAAACTCGTAAAGCCTGCCGTGAGGGCTGCAATCCAGCCCAGAGGCTTATTACCAACGATAACATCCGCGCGGCCTTTGGGTTTGAAAACAGCGTAAATCGGAAACAGCACCGCGATAAGCCCCACGCTAATACGAACGAATTGATCGTCCACATGCGCCGCAAACCGCCAAGCTAGGAAAATTCCCAAAATCGCGCCGGGCAGCATCAATATGAGAAGCTTTTTATTCCAATGTTTTCGATAGGACCACACACTGACCCAATCCATAACAATCAGAATGGGCAGCATAATCCCCGCCGCTTGCACCGGAGAAATCGTCAACGCCATCAGCGGCACAGCAAGCAGCGCTAATCCGCCAAAGCCGCCTTTGGAAATCCCAGTGATAATTACAGAAATAATAGCGGTGAACCAAAAAAGCGGATTATCAATCATATTGTGTCATGACCCGCAAATCCCCCATTTTCAATTAAGATTTTGCTGTTAGTAATGCATTATGAAGACAATTGATTTGAACGCTGATTTGGGTGAGGCTGATAACGCCGTATGGGCTTGTAATGAGTCGGAAATACTTCGCTATATTTCTTCGGCGAATATTGCCTGCGGGGGACATGCCGGGACAAAAAAATCTATGCGCCATATGGTGCAGGGCGCTAAAGAACACGGCGTCGTTATTGGCGCCCATCCTTCATATCCCGATAAAGTACATTTTGGCCGCAAATCAATGATACTAAGGGAAGATATTACGCATAAGCAGCTCAAGATATCTCTGCTGGAACAGATTGCGACACTCGCAGAAATTGCCGCCGAGGAAGACTATTTCATTGCTTACGTGAAACCGCATGGCGCGCTATATAGTGACGCAGTGAAGGATCCTGAAAAAGCAGACCTGATTGCAGATGTGATTGCTATGATAGAACCCTCCCTTATTTTTATGGGCGGCCCTAATTGCGAAATGGGACGAGCGGCAAAACGTAAAGGTTTGCGCTTTATCGCCGAGGGTTTTGTTGACCGGCTCTATACGGATGATGGTCACCTTCAAAGCCGCGCAATCGACGGCGCTGTTATAAAGGACCAACAGACCAGACTTATTCAGGCGAAAAAACTCGTTACTCAGCAAAGCGTGACCACGGCGTCGGGCCGCGAACTTCCGATTGCCGTTCAAACACTTTGTCTTCATGGGGACAGTGCCGGCTCTGTAGAAACGGCCCGCCTAACTAGACGCGAAATCGAAGCTAACGGCATCACGATAAAGGCTTTTGCAAATGCTTATTAAGCCGCCGCGCATTCTACCTTATGGTGACAGTGCTTTGCTAGTCGATTATGAGGTTGAGGGTTACTCGGAAGTTGCCAATACTCAATTGCATCACGCCGCAAAAGCCTTGCGAAGCGATAGCGTTTGGCAAGAAATTGTGCCTAGTTATAAAAGCATTTTATGTGTTTTTGATTTGGCCAAAATGACAATGGACTCTGCGACAAAAAAGATCAAAAAAACCTTATCGCAAACACCAAAGACGCCGCAGTTTAGTGGTAAAATCATTGAGATTCCTGTTGTCTATGGTGGAAAATATGGGCCTGACATGGCGGCGATTAAAAAGTCTAGCGGGCTGACACAATCCCAAATTATAGATACGCATAGTGGTCAGGATTACCGGGTTTGCATGATGGGCTTTATTCCGGGTTTCTGTTTTCTCTCTGAAATTCCGCCCGCACTACAGCATCCGAGGCATCCATCGCCTCGCGCGAATGTACCAGCAGGCTCAGTCGGAATTGCGGGTTGGCAAACTGGTATCTACGGCCTCGACAGTCCGGGTGGATGGCAGATCATTGGCCGAACACCGCTCAAGCTTTTTGATAAAACTCGCGAAGACTTATTTCTCATGGAAGCGGGTGACACCTTACGATTTATTCCGTCTTCTAAGGCGATATTCTGATGATTGAAGTTTTAAATGGCGGGACCCGCGCCACAATCCAAGATGCAGGACGCCCTGGTTATCGTCATGTAGGTATTCCCCAAAGCGGGGCGGCCGATAAGCTTTCATTCGCTCTGGCCAATTGGATGGTTGGTAACCGCTGGGACGCCCCAGCCATAGAATGCGCATTGGGTGGACTACATTTACGGTTCACAGAACCTACGACGATTGCTCTTGCTGGCGCAGAAATGTGGGCCCAAATCAATGGCCTAAATGTCAAAAACTACACCGCTATGACTGTTAATAAAGGCGATATCTTGACAATGAGTTTTGTGCGTGATGGATGCCGCGCTTATGTTGCGATTTCTGGTGGGTTGAAAATTCCGGAATTTATGGGCAGTGCATCGACATATCTGCCGGCTGAATTTGGCGGTTATGAAGGCCGCGCCTTGCGCACAGGTGACAAATTAACGGCCAGTAATCGCCCGCGCGAAGCGCCGCGTAAAATCCCAACTGGATACACACCTCGCCTTTCGCGCCATATTGTCCTGCGGACACGAACAGCGCCCGAATGGGAACTCTTGAGCAAGCCAAGTCAGCGCCATCTTTTTGTTAGTCCTTTTGTTGCGACCTCGGCCACAGACCGCATGGGATCGCGCCTGCGCGGAGATCGCATCGATTCAGACAATACATTGTCGATGACCAGTTCACCGCTCCTGCCGGGAACTTTACAGCTTCCGCCAGATGGACAACCTATTTTAATTTTGGCTGACGGGCATTGCACAGGAGGCTATCCGCGCGTGCTGCAAGTAATACGCGCTGACCTTTGGCTTTTGGGACAAATAGCCCCCGGATCACAGGTTAGTTTTCGCCGTTGTTTTGAAGGTGACTCCTCTGAAATTTTAGCGGGGCGAAACAGCTTTTACAGCGGCGAGCATGGCGGGATGATAGAAGGCTTTGCCTTTTAAGGCGCGCGCGTCTAAGCGGCATTATGAGCCAGACTGCGCCCTATATTTTACTGGATGACCAGCTTACGCATAAGCAGCGTTACTATACAGCCCCTATCGATATTATAGAGGTAAATGACGCCGCGAACATCGATGCCGGATTTGCTCAATTAAAATTATATCATGACCAGGGTTATTACCTTGCAGGCTATTTTTCTTATGACTTGGGATATGCACTTGAGCCTAAATTAGCGCCTTTAATGCCTGAAACGCGTGATGGCCTTCTTTTGCAATTTGGCATTTTTGAGACTGTATCACATGACGCTCCTGCGGCGTGTCTCTACACGTCACGAAGCCTTGATATTAAGCTCAAGCCTGATTGGAGCGAGGCTGAATATAGTCAGCGTTTTGATCGCGTTATGGGCTACATCCGCGCGGGCGATGCGTATCAAATAAATCTAACCTTTCCCATGACTGGAACATATCAGGGCGGTGTGGAAACTTTATACGCCGCCTTTCGTCACCGCCAAAAAGGACGCTATGGCGGCATTGTGTCTTTGGGTTCGGGGCCAGAGATTATTTCTCTTTCACCCGAATTGTTTTTCCGCAAAGACGGCAAAGCAATGTCCATGCGGCCCATGAAGGGCACGCGGCCACGCGCAGAAAATATTGAGGCTGATATTAGATTGCGCGAAGGTATGCGCGGAGAAGAAAAATCTCAGGCTGAAAACTTAATGATTGTCGATTTACTGCGCAATGATTTGTCCCGCATATCGGAAACGGGATCGGTAGAAGTCCCTGAATTATTTTCATTAGAGACCTATCCTACGCTGCATCAAATGACATCGCGCGTGACCTCTCGTTTGATATCGGGCACAGAGTTTAAAGAGATATTTGAAAGTCTTTTTCCCTGCGGCTCTGTGACAGGCGCGCCCAAGATACGCGCGATGGAAATTATTGAAGAGTTGGAAGATAAACCGCGCGGTGCCTATTGCGGCAGCGTTGGCTATATCGACCCCAATGGCGACGCCTGTTTTAATGTCGCTATTCGCACGATCATTTTAGATAATAGTAAGCTTCGCTATAATGTCGGGAGCGGCTTGGTTTTAGATAGCGACCCTGCCGATGAATATGCAGAGTGTCTTCTGAAGGCAGATGTCCTTAAATCAGAAAATGTGCACTTAGTTGAGACCCTCCTGTGGGATAGCCAGTCTGGGGCACTGCAGCTTGAGGCTCATAAAGCCCGCTTAAAAACCTCCGCAAAATCTATGGGCTACTCCTATGATAACACCGCATTAGACGCCGCTTTAAAACCACTCGAAAGCTGTGTGAAAAATCAACGCGTCAGAATATCGCTAGATAGAAATGGAAACATTTCCCTCTCACATTCGGACTACCTGATTCAGGAAAAATTGACTTTCGTAATTTCAATGTATCCGCTTACCCCTGACGTTCAAACCGTTCAGCATAAAGTGTCTGCACGGCAATTTTATGACGGTGAGCGCGAACGGATAAACGCTCTCACAAGCGCGGATGAAGTTGTATTCATCAATCAGAAAGGGCAGCTTTGCGAAGGATCTTTTACTTCACTCTTCATTGAAAAAAATGGAAAGCTATTCACGCCTCCCTCAAGCGCAGGTTTACTCCCTGGAATATTACGGGCAGATTTGATTGAAACAGGCAAAGCTCTTGAAAAAACACTGTTGATAGAAGACTTGCACGCTGCAGATAAAATCTATCTTGGCAATTCCCTCCGAGGTCTCATCCCGGCAAAATACCTCACCCTTGAGCTCTGTTGACAAAAAGAAAATTCACGCGCAAGAATTTGCTCGAGTCAAGGAGCCTATTATGCCCGCAATTCTTTACGCCTATCATGTCACTAGAACAGGCCGGGCAGTAAAGTTAGATCCTGAAAACTATACATTACGACCAGAGAAAAATGGTTTTGTATGGTTACATTTTGATCGCAAAGACCCAGCGACTGAAACGTTTTTTGAGAAAGACGACTCGATTGATATGGTGGTTTCGCAAAATCTCTGCGCCGACGATTCTCGCCCGCGGACTATCATGCATGATGGCGATATTTTACTCAATTTACGCGGCGTGAACCTTCACGAAGGCAGTGAGCCAGAAGATATGATTGGCATCCGCTTCTTTGTTCAAGATAACCGTGTCGTTTCAATCGAAAAACGGACCTTAAAGGCAACAGGCGATATTGCAGAACGTCTACAAAAAAGGGCAACGCCGCTTACACCTGGCGGATTTATAGCTGGTTTCGCGAATGCGCTGATCGACCGTATGGCCCCGACAATAACGAACCTCAATGAACAAGTGGATGAGTTGGAAGAAAAGATTGATCAAATTGACGCTGACAAAAGCCGCGGCAACTTATCTGAGTTAAGACGTGACGCGATAATGTTGCGCCGCTATCTTGCGCCGCAACGTGATGCGCTTAACACCCTCTCCCAGCAACAAGTCAGTTATATTACAGCCGATAATCAACTGCGCATCCGCGAGGCGGCTGATCAGGCGACTCGCGTGACTGAGGAGCTCGAAGCCATTCGGGAACGCTGTGCGATTGTAAAAGACCAATTAACCGATATGCGCGCTGAGGAGATGAATCGTAATATGATGATATTATCTGTCGTTGCAGCCATCTTTTTACCCTTGGGGCTTATATCAGGTATGTTCGGCATTAATGTGGGCGGCATGCCATGGACCGAAGCCGCGAACGGCTTTTGGTGGGTCACCGCAATGATCTGTATTATCGGTTTTGTGCAGCTTATAATTTTTAAAATTTTGAAATGGATTTAAGCCAATAGCGCACTATAACTTATTTATGAACGGTCGAGACGTTGGATATAATTTATGGCGAAAGTGGCCTGCCATTCTAGGTATTTTATCTATCTCTACTTTTGTCTTGGCGCAAAGTTCAGACACATTTGACGAGGCGTTTCGCGCCATGAAGCGCGACGATAAATTACAATTTGAACTTCCCCCTGCACCCGAACCGCCAAAGCTTGACTGGCTTGAAAACTTCTTCAAAGGCTTAGCTAAATTTATCGATCTCATCATGCCGATTTTGAAGATCATTTTCTTTGTCGGCTTGGGCGTTGTCATCGCGCTTGTCCTTTATGCAATTGCCAAGGTTATTTACGAAACCCGGTTTAAGCGTGAAGCCAAAGAGATCGCCGAAGACACGCCGCCGCCGCTTTATGTTCCCGACCAGAATCAGGCGCTAATTTTACTCGAGGATGTCGATGCCATGGCCGCAGAGGGGCGTTATGAGGAGGCGGTACATGAGCTATTATTTCGGTCTATTCAGGATATCGACATTCGCAGACCCAATACGATCCGCCGCTCTTTAACCTCACGCGAAATTGCCGCTTTAGAAATTCTCACGCCGGAGACACGCAAAGCTTTCGCGACGATTGGCGGCGTTGTTGAGACCTCCTATTTTGGTGGAAAAACCATAGGGCGGGAAGAGTTTGATATTTGCCGTGCGGCCTATGCGCAATTTGCGCAAAAATCCGCTTGGAAGCAGGCGGCATAGATGGCCCCCTCTTCCCAAATAAAAAAAGCCTCCCGCATAAAAAACACCTTGGAAGGTCGCGAGAAACGCAGCGGATTAGTGGCCCTTATGACGCCCAAGATGATTATTGCTTTGGTTCTTATCGGTATATTTTCATTTACAGCCCTCGTGACGCTCTCAGGTTACGCTGGAGATTTGCGGGAAAAAAATAACGGACAAGCTCATGCCCTGTCCCGCTCTGCTATTGGGTTTGGCGGGCTGACACGTTTATTGGGTGATTTAGGTTATGACGTGCGCATGGCCAGGACAGAGAACATCACATATGATGATAGCACGGCCTTGCGTATCTATACCATGTCTCGTCCCTTCCAAGCTGACGGTTTGGATGATTTAGACCTTTACGCTCCCACCCTTGTGATCATGCCAAAATGGATAACAGTTCCCGTCAAAGGGTCTGCTGGATGGGTTCAAGAAGGTTGGCAAGATCAAAATGTTTGGGACATGGAGAACCATCAGCGTGACCTTAAAGAATTGACGGGTGACGTCACATTCACATTGATTGAAACAGATGATAAATCGGTGACTTATTCGGCCATATCCACGGTTGGCGATAAAGCGGTCCTTAAAAATATAGACATTGAGAACTTGCAGTGGCTGAAGGGCGAAAATCTCTTAGAGATTATCCGTGTGAAAGAAGGGCCTATATTGGTCAAAATTGAGAATACAAAAACTTACATTTTGTCTGACCCTGACTTCATGAATACGATGGGACTTTCCACAAAGAGCCGCGCCCAGTTTGCTTTGGATATGATTGACGCTGTTATAATAGATGCCGAGGCGGATTCTAAGCGGGTGGATTTTGACCTGACCTTTCACGGCTTTGGTGGTAAAACGAATGTTATTAAAGTCCTAACCCAACCGCCTTTTCTCGCCGCAACGCTCTGTTTGCTGGCGGCCGGAGGCTTAATTGCGTGGCAAGCCTTTTCGCGTTTTGGCGACCCGCTACAAGTTCGGCGCGATTATGCTCTGGGTAAGTTTTCACTCGCTGATAATGCAGCGCGGTTTATTCGCATTGCTGGTAGGGAACCGAACATGGCGGGCGATTACGCCAATCTGGTGCGAAAGCAAGTTATCAAAGATTTGGATTTGGGCGGCCGCCGGCCAAAAGATATTGAGATGATTTTATCGCGGCGGGAGAAAACGCTTACATTGCCCAACACTTTTACGGATCTACAAAACCGCGCCAACGTCACGACGAATAATTTAGCGCTGATGCAATTGGCTGAAGATTTAGATATTTGGAAAACACGGATGACCTTAGGAGAGAGCGCATGAGTCTCGAAAATGTAAAAACGCTGGCGGAGAGTATTCGCGCGGAAATAGGTAAAGCCATTATTGGCCAAACTGATACGGTTGACCTAATGTTGGTCGCCCTATTTTCAGGCGGGCATATCCTGCTCGAAGGTGTTCCCGGTACGGCGAAGACGTTCTTGGCCCAAGTTTTCTCACACGTTACTAAAATGGACTTCGGGCGTATTCAATTTACCCCGGATTTAATGCCGGGTGATTTACTCGGAACAAACTTATTCTCATTCCAAACCAATGAATTTAATTTGGTAAAAGGTCCTATTTTTTGTGATCTCCTACTCGCCGATGAAATCAACCGTACACCGCCCAAGACACAAGCGGCCTTGTTAGAGGCTATGCAGGAACGGCAAGTCACAATTGACGGCGAGACATTACCATTAGGCAATCGCTTCATGGTCATTGCCACGCAAAACCCGATTGAGCAACAAGGCACCTATCCCCTTCCGGAGGCGCAGCTTGACCGCTTTATTTTTAAACATGTTTTAGATTATCCGACCCGTGACGAAGAAATTGAAATTGTCCGCCGCCATGGATCTCGCACAGACTCGCCTAAGGCCGCGGATTTGGGCGTCAAAGCCATTGCCTCTCGCAAGGATATTGATGTCGCTGTCGAAGCTGTCTCGACCGTCCGCCTTACCGATGAAGTTACACATTATGTTGTTGATTTAGTGCGCGGCACTCGCAGTAATCCTCTTTTTGAAACGGGGGCCTCTCCTCGCGCAGCCGCGATGATATCTGCAGCCGCGCGCGCTCATGCCGCGCTGCAATCACGGGACTTTGTAATACCTGATGACGTTAAAGCCATCGCCCTGCCTGCGCTGCGTCACCGCGCTATCCTTTCGCCTGCCGCCGAGATTGAAGGCCGTACGGCTGATGAACTAATCCTACAAGTGATTGAGCAAACGGAAGCACCCCGATAGGCGTTTATTAAGATGATCTATCCCACCCCACGCGCTGCGATATTGATGGCCACTGGCTTGCCAGTGACCTTAATTATTGCTGTGCTATTTCCAGCTCTGTGGGCATTAGGGGCCGCTTGGATTGCGGGATTGGTAGGCCTGATTATTCTTGATATTTTCATGGCTGTTCCCCGCCAGAACATGAAATTTGATGTCAAAGCGCCCGGGAGTTTTTACATCGGCGAGACAGAACAAGTTTGGTTCAAATATGACTATGGTGATAACGCAGCACCTCGCTCTCCCGAATGCCGCCTCTCGGTGAATGACCGTTTCTCTGTCGAGCCTCAACATTTTTATGGCCAAGCCGCAAATGGTGCCGTCCTTGCCGCTTTTGATTTAAAAACAGAGCGCCGCGGCGATGGTGAAATCCAGCGCCTTTGGACGCGATGGCAAGGACCTTTAGGTCTGATTTGGCGGCAAACGACAGAAATATTAGATCTTGAAATCCCAGTCGTGCCCAATACGCGGTTGGTAAAAGATAAGGCTATTGAAATTTTCTCTCGCGATGCCACCTTTGGTCAAAAAATTCAGGACGAGCGCGGCGAAGGCACCGAATTTGATGCCCTAACAGAGTTCATGCCTGGCATGGATAAACGCGCAATTGATTGGAAACATACGGCGCGGCACCGCATTTTACTCGCCAAAGAGTTTCGCACGGAACGTAATCACAATATTGTCTTCGCCCTAGATAGTGGACACCTGATGTGTGAACCTATTCGCGGCATGACCAAACTTGATTGGTCTTTAAATGCATCTTTGCTTATGGCTTATGTCAGCCTGAAAATTGGGGATCGTATTGGGTATTTTGCTTTTGACCAAAAACCTTATTTTTACAGTCAGCCCATCGCGGGCGCGAACAGTTTTCCGCATTTACAGCGACTGACCAGCCAAATTGATTACTCGCATCATGAAACAAATTTCACATTGGGATTATCTCAACTCGCCCAAAGCCTGAAACGGCGTACGCTCATCGTCGTCTTTACAGATTTTGTGGATACCACCAATGCAGAACTGATGATTGAGAATATGGGCCGTCTCATGCGACGCCACATCGTAATGTTTGTCGCCTTTCGCGATGAAGAGCTAGAGGACCTTGTAAAGAAAACGCCGCGCGAAACAGATGATATTTCCCGCTCTGTCATTGCGGAAAACCTAATGATGGAACGCGATCTTGTGATTGCACGGTTGCAGCGAATGGGCGTGCATATTGTCGACGTGCCTGCAGATAAGCTCAGCAATGCCGTGCTGAATAAATATCTTGAGCTTAAACGACGGGAGGCGATTTAATGGTGGGTCAGATCACATTAAAAAGCCATCGCTTCCGTGCCGAGCGAGAACAAAGCTGGCGTGAGCTTGAAACCATTCTCAAAGCCATTGAGGGTCGAGGCATGAAATCGCTTTCGGATGATCAGATTGTAGCTCTGCCGCGCCTTTACAGGTCAACGCTCTCATCGCTTTCTGTCGCGCGCGCGACGTCATTGGATCAGGGTGTCATTGTCTATCTGGAGAGCCTTTCCGCGCGGGCTTATTATATTCTTTATGGGTCACAAGTGAGCCTTGGCAAACGTATCTCCACATTTTTTCTGCGCGATTGGCCTCTAGCCGCCAAAGCGCTGTGGAAAGAAACCGCTATCTCAGCCGCACTAACCTTACTGGCGGCGGTATTGGCATTCATATTAGTGAAAAATAATCCTGATTGGTTTTACACATTTATGCCCGATAGCATGGCGGAGGGCCGTACACCTGCCGCTTCGGCTGAAACTTTGCGCGAAACGCTCTACCATGAAGGCGGGTCAGACGGCCTTGGTATATTCGCCTCATTCCTGTTTAGCCATAATTCTAAAGTTGCCATGTTCGCCTTCGCGCTCGGCTTCGCCTTTTGCATCCCGACAGCCATTCTGCTGCTCTATAATGGATTTATTCTGGGCAGTTTCATTGCTATTTTTTCTGAAAAGAGCTTAGGGTTTGAGGTCGGCGGCTGGCTAATTATTCACGGCGCTACAGAGATATTCGCGATTATCCTTGCAGGGGCTGCAGGGATGCATATCGGAAAGGCGGTCGCCTTCCCGGGCGAACTTACCCGAACGGAGTCCGCCTCCCAAGCAGGGGGCACAGCCTCACTGCTTATGGCAGGGGTTGTGATTATGTTATTCTTCGCGGGATTGCTCGAAGGGTTCGGGCGGCAGCTCGTTACGAATGATTTGGTACGTTACGGTATAGGGCTGGGTACGCTTTTGATATGGCTGCTTTATTTTTATGGACCTCGCCGTATTGAGGATGAACTCTAATGGCCGGCGTTATTTCACAGCGCCGCGTAGACCAAAGACGGCTCATTACGCCCGAAGGCATCGACCTACAGGTACAGCTCGCAGATATTGGCGCACGTATTGGCGCCTATGTCATTGACCAGATTATTATCAATGTTGGACTCATAGCCGCGTTTTTTATTATTATTTTTGGCGGGATTTCAGCGGGGCCTGAAGTCGCGATTACGGTCTTTATTCTCATCAATTTTTTCGTTCGTAATTTCTACTACATGTTTTTTGAAATGGGGCCCAAGGCGGCGACACCCGGCAAGCGTATGAGCAAAATCCGCGTGGCGTCTCGCACTCAAGCGCGGCTGACCGCTAATGCCGTCTTTGCGCGGAACGCCATGCGGGAGATAGAGATTAATCTGCCGCTATCTTTCCTATTTATGAGCGGCGATGCTGTGGATAGCTGGATATCTTTATTAGGTCTGCTTTGGAGCGGTATATTTCTGTTCTTCCCCCTCTTTAATAAAGACCGCCTACGCGCAGGCGATCTAATAGCAGGAACCTGGGTCGTACGCGCGCCTAAGCCCATACTCGCTAAAGACTTAGCCTCCGAAAAAGCTGATCTGGATAGCGCCTATGTGTTTACACCCGAGCAGGTTGAAGCCTATGGCGTGCATGAGTTGCATGTTCTTGAAAACGTTATTCGCGCGAATGAGCAGCAAACCGTGATGGACGTCGCCGAACGTATCCGCAATAAAATCGACTGGTCCAAAGGCATGAGCGAAGTCGATCTGGATTTCCTAAAAGCTTATTATGCGGCCCTCAGAGGACGGCTTGAAACGCGTTTGCTCTTTGGTGTCAGGCGCAAAGATAAGTTTGATAAAACGTAAGGTAACGCGCTATTGAACCACACCCTCTCCTGCATTAAAGACGAGGAAATTTGCAAGGACTCGACATGCCCAATATCGTTATTTCAGGCTGCGGCAATATTGGTAGCCGTCTGTTACAATCCGTCTCTAATATTCAAAATGCAGATATTGGAACGCTTGATATTTATGGCGTAGACCCCTTTCAAAGATCACTTGATTTATCCACAGAGCGCTTTCATCAGGAAAATAAAGGCGGCCACACACTTCATATGTCAACTAACACGGCTGACCTACCCGCAGAAGCTAATCTCCTTATCGTATCCGTAGATGCGGCAAACCGCTTAGCGGCTCTCACCTCTGTATTAGAGCACTGCGTGCCTAAAGCGATTATTCTTGAGAAAATCTTGTTCAATAAGTTTGAAGAATTTGACACGGTTCAAACTATTTTGGACGATTTGGGTATCCCGTGTTGGGTGAATTGCTCACGCAATATATGGCCTGGCTATCAGCAGTTAAAACAGACTCTAGGCGGCCAAAATGTCACTAGTTATACGGTTTCCGGTTCTGATTGGAACATGGGCTCCAACGCTATTCATTTCATGGCGGCTTTGGAATATGTAGCAGGTGAGCCTATCACCGGGCTTTCCATGGAGAGTAGCAGGGCAGTGACACGGGAGTCCAAACGCGCAGGCTATAAAGAAGTCACAGGTACTCTTATTGGCACAACGGCATCAGGGGGACAGGTTTCCCTATCCTCATTACCCGAAGAAGGTATCGCTATTTCTCTACAGCTCAGCACTGCTGATGAAACCTATACAATTGCCGAAGGCAAGACTATTGTTCGCGGCAATGATACAAGCACAGAGACGGCGTTTCCAATGCTTTATACAAGCCAACTCACGCAGCCTTTGGTTCAAATATTGAAAGACGGTCAATCCGACCTCCCAACATATGCAGACTCCGTGCGACAGCATCACCTGTTATTCGGAGCCTTGAATGAAGTATTTTACGGGGCAGGAAATAGTGAGGCCCAATGTCCAGTGACGTAAATAACGTAGCTTGCCATATTACTTTGGTCTGCGTACCAGACCCAAATGACCGGAGAGAGCTATCAGGATATAGCCGCCGCATAATAAGCGACTCCGATGCAGTACTCACCCTTACCTTTGGCGGCCCGCTTGGTGATTTTGCGCGACGCAATAAAGCTAAACGCGTTGTTACACTTTCGGATTATAGAAAACTAAACTCCCCTGATGAGAAGGCATTATTCTCAGCGGCTAGCCGAGATATTTCTTTGCTTGGCCTACATCTTGACGATGTGCGTGTGTCTCATGTCGAGATTGGTGCCGCTTGGGCAATAGGATTGCGGCCATCTATCTTTCGAGAGCTCTATGCGGCCTACACGCTGGATAGGCTCTTGGCGGAAGGCGTAAAAACACTCACCATTATTTCAAATGCTCTCTCAATTGTTGAGCAAGCATTTATTGCAAGGCTGATGGATCTACAGCGCGAGAATAAAATCATATTTAATGGGGTTGCTCGCTTGAAAAAAGGTCAAATGGAAATTGAAACAGTAGGCGCCGTCAGTGATGTGCGTGCCGCCTTGAACAACCGCCTTCAAAACAAATTGACCTCTCCGAAACCTTTTGATTTGGAAACTTTGACCGGTGAAATGACAGCGATTACGGGCGAACACCCCTCTGCTGCACATGTATTAATTATGCATTTTTCAGATAATCCTATGTTTCTTGAAAACATTCCTCCGATATTAGATGAACTAGAAAAACAAAAAATCCCTACAGCTGTATTAGTGACCGGCCCATTCTCTCTTAGTCCTTATGAAGGCAGAAATTTGGCGGAAAAGAAAAACGTCAACCGTATCAATTCCCGACTGGAAACGAAAGACGCAGAACAAGTAGCGCGCTTAGCAGGCTATATTAATGAACGTGTTGAGATATTAGCTTTAGAACCTGTCCCGTTAATGAGCTGGGTGGCATTGTTTGCGACTCACAATTTAGCCTATATGACCCGTAGCCTAACAAGACTCATCAATTTCCAAGCGGCTTTTAATGTAATGGCAGGACGTACACGCGCAAGCGCATTGTACATGACCCAATCTCCGGATACCAGCGCATTGGCGTATATTGCTGTCTCTGCTTGCGGCCTTAGAATGAGGCCATTTTATAGTTTCTCGACCTTCCTTACGCAGGATAATCGCTCATTGCCATTCGTGTCTCCGGCGACATTACTGGCAGGTGGCCAACATGAAATTGATATTCTGGATTCACGAAACCCCGAAGCAGCTGAGCACGCTATCCTGACCGGGATTCCGTCATTCGACAAATTATCAAAATTGTTGGCAACCTCAGAAACATTCGATGACCGCATGAGACGTGAACGCCCCGTGGTAACAGTTATAACGAGCAGGTCTGACCCCGATGAAGAAGATAAATGGCTGGGGCGCCTCATTCGTTGGGCTGACCAGAATAAGGTTGATCTTGTATTCGGCAAAACTCCTCGGCAGGGAACCAAACCCTACACGAAAATTAAAAATTTGGCGAAGGGTAAAGACTGGAAACGCGTTGAGTTTTTATACAAGCGAGAAGAAATTGAAGCTGCATTAGTTACGGCTGATATTGTGGTAACGGATCAACCCTCTTTAGCTTATACAGCTGTATTGTCTGGCACGATGATTATACAAACTGCATTTGATTCGACAGACGTTTTGCAACTGGAGAATGGGGTAGGCTTCGTTGCAGCATCTGAGAAAGAGTTAACTGTTTTAATTCAAAGCCTCTTGCTTGAAGATGATAATATATCACCACAAATGGAACAAAACAGAGCTGTATTCATGTCACAGTTAGGTGTGGATAAAGACGAAAGCGCTGCAGCGCGCGTGGTAGATGCCCTAATAGATACAGAAGACATATTAACTTTCGAGTCGCCATTTTTAGAACTTTTAATGCCGCAGCGTTACAGCCCCGAAACACTGACAATCGTAAAGCCAGCAAAGTTCTTTCAATAAATTTTGCCTGACGCCTAGGCGTCTATGGTCCATTGACTAGGCGCTGCGCTAGAGTCTTTTGGAAGATCATTCGTATCCAAACGTGGCAAAACAAGCGGTCCATGAACATCTAAATCTGCAATTCCAACATGCGTTGTCAACCCCAGGCGACACTCTTTATCTCTAAGAATATCCAACGTATCATCATTATACCCACCATATGGATAGCACATCATCCAATCATCTGTAGGGGCGCCAACTAACTCTAAAAATTCCAGAGACGCATCAATTTCCTGCTCTTGCTTTTCACGGCTTAAAGAGTTGAGCCAGTAGTGATCAAAGCCATGGCTACCGACATACATACCATTACGCTGCATATGCGATATCTGATCAACATTCATATAAAGCTCAGCCGAAAATGCTGTTTGGTCTGAAGACACATACTTTTGGAAAATTTCGTCTGTCAGTATATTTCTTAAATCTTCAGGAAGCTCACGCTGTAACATGCGTTTGATATAAATAATTTCAGCTGGGTCGTATCGCGTCGGTTTTGCTATACGACTCCAATAGTCTTGTGCTGTGCTAAGCTCATATTGGTCAGCATATATTTTTAAAGCAGCATTGATAAATTCAATCAATTCTTGCGGATTAGGCACACTCGCCAAAATAAAGTGAATTTTATTAACATCTAGAATTTCATTATGTGTGATACATTTTGCAGGAGGGAAGAAACAGCCTTGTATTTTCGCCTTATCTAAGATGGGAAAAGCTGTCATAAAATGATCTGAATACGCGTCATCAAAAGTTAACAAGGCCGCTTTAGGAGGTAACTTGTCTCCTGTTTTTACAGCATGCATGACTTCAGCGGCTGTAACTGGGTTGTAATGTTTTTCAATGTAAGCAATTTGTTCTCTAAAAAGTGCAAGGTCTAAGGCCTTAATATAAGGATATCGAGAATTTTTAAGGTCCCGGATATAGTGATACATAACAATCGTAACATTATTCATCTTATTGCTCTTTACGTCGTCAGTAAACTGTTTGGACGGTCTTGGTCGCTATCGCCTTTTACAATACGATAAGGCGTTCCCTTGGGTGAACTGATCATAAAATCAATTGAGACTTTTTTCTGGAGGAAAGGTTCAAAATAATTTGGTATAATTAGGCCTTCATAATCATCCGCATTCAAGAAACCAGAGCGTTTAAGCGCTCCATCAGAAATACCTGCATTGTAAAAATCTGTATATTCTGCACCGTTTTTTTGCATAAGCTTTTGCCAAGACTGGCCTAGCCCGTCTAACGCATTTTCTTCACCTACAAAGTCAACAACTCGAATCGCTGTATAATCTCCGTGATGACAATCACGCGTGACGATTAAACCTAAAATTATACTTTTTTGCATAATTTTATAACAGTTATACTTATAAATAGGGTGGTCAAAATAACGCCCTATAATATACGCGGGTGTTTTGAGCGGCACAGTCCCCTGTGCATCAAAGCAATGCTGACTCATAGAGAGGACATCATCTCGAGAAATCGGCTCAAGGCTTGTATCACCATTTCCCTCAGTAGCTTCAGCGGAAAAGTTACTAGGTAGATGCGCTAGGATAAATTCACGCTTAGTCTCGTTCAAGATAAAATACTGCTTAAGCTTATCAACTTGGTAGCCCAGAGCTTTATACATTGACAATGTCATAGCGCTGGCGGCTACAGTTGAAATGATATCAGGCTTTTCGCTCTCTACCAAGAAAGATTGGATATTACGGCCTAGCCTATGGCCACGCGCGGCATCACGGACCTTCCAAATCGCCATCCAGATAATCCGTTTAGGGTCGATCTGAGAGTCGAATTGAGCCAATGTAATGAATCCTAAAACACCATGTATGTCTCCAGTCTCTTTTTCAATACCAAGGATAAAACTATAACTTTGCGTAGCCTCATCACGATGCTGCCAATCTAGAAGTGTTTTAGACTGTACAAAAACATGATCTTTTCGCCAGTGCTCATCAATGAAGCGGCGCAAAGCTGGCTCATCCTCAAAGGTGGCTTTACGGATTATATATTTTTCCGACACGTGTGCTCCCGTAGATTTTTCTCCGACTATACACACATAGTATAATCCCAACTCTGCGTCCTCATAGGCAAATTCTAAGATGTCTGCAACGCTTTGCTAAGGGGAATCTTGAAATATCACAGTTATGCAGCAATGAAATTGCTTATGATATTGCATGTGACATTTAGAGGTTTTTTTCATTGTGAATTCCTAAAGATTTGTTAAAAGGCTTGTGAATTAGGCGTATTACGCTTTGTAAATTTTAACATTTTATCAGTTGGAGAATCCATCATGAAAGCACCAAAAAAAGCCTCCTTGGCTGACCTCAAACAACTCAGCGAAGAGCTCGAATTAGAAGCCGCAATCGCAAATTCACGCGCGGCTATCATAGAAGCTAATTTCCGAAAGCTTAAAACTCAGCAAGAGTTCAACAAACTAAGAGCGTCTATAAAGCGTTAATGAGTTTTTTTGCAGGTGATAACTGGCAACTCACTTGCCTTACAGTTCGAAGATTAAAGTGCCTGCACGCAACCCAGAAAAAAATTATGTTACGCTCAGCGTAGGTGTTCAGGCCTTAGGTGGACTGAGTGACGTAACTACGCATATTTTATCGAGGTTCAGCGACAAAGCGAGCCGCGGCGTCTTTTGGCGTATAGCCGCGGCGCTTACGTTTCGAGAAATAAAGCGCCGACACAATGAAGGCTCTGACATAGCGGCTCCCTATATTAGGTTTGAACGCTTTTTCGCTCATGATGAATTTTACACCGAACGCTTTATAAATCTTGTCGCTGGAGAGCGAATATTTGTTGATTACTTAACTTCGGACTGGTTTTCCGAGTTAACCATTACGGATCGAATTACAGTTACATCTCTATTTCGCAGAGCAGAGACTTCTGAAAGTATTGTTCTAGCCCTTAATCGACGTCCAATGGCACGCGAAAACTTACAGGGGCTTCAAAACCTGGACCAAGATTCGCTACCGCAACATTTATTCATAAAGTCTGAGCCCGAATATTCGTCTTGGCAACTGACGAAGCACAAATACCAAAAAGCACTCATAAGCATTCCTGCGTCTCTATCAAATTTGGTGAGTAACGTGTTCAGAGGCCTCAAGGCGGGCTTGACAGGTTTTATCATCACCCCAATTTCCACAGCAAGCTTAGTACTTATCGCGCTACCCCTACTACTATTAAGCTCAATCGGAGTTAGAGGAAAGCTCATTACGCGCAGCATGGCGGCGATCGCACGTAGAAAACTAGCTTTGCAAATAAGCCTTGGAAACTCCGCGGAAGCGATTTCTCGGTCTCTTAGAAAATATGAAATGGCATATGGTGATGACGAGCAAGCTGTCCTTTCTCTGGTTAATAATTTTAAAAGCCCAAAAGGACAGTCTATCTTAACGCATAAATGGCTGGATAGGATCCCATCACGGGATCGCATCTTCGTCACGTCCTTATTTAGGAAAGCCTCGCAAACATCTGAACCGGCGGCCGCAAATTTCTCGCAAATATTGCCATCTCTAAATATTAAAAACCAAAGAGATATTCCCCAAATTTCAGGCATGTCGCCGGAACAACGCGATGAACTAAATTATTTCAAGAGCCTGCCTAACCTCCCTACGGCTAAGGCTAAAGATACAGCTGTGACGCAAAAGCCTGTCACAAACGTCGATACAAGTGAGTTTTCCACTCTTACGTCAGAGGAAATTTTGAAGCGAGAAGGTTGGCTTCCGCAAAAGGTTAACGGATTAGATCTTATTGAAACAATTCGCTCCCGTAGTTATTCCGACCTTAAACGATTTACCCAATCCCCTGATATCGAGCTCCTTCTATCGACCCCTCAGAAAACACAACTTGCGAGCTTCTGTGCAATTTTGGGAGAAGCCATTGAATACTCTAATCCAGTATTCAGTGGTGTAGATCCAATACTTAAAATTACGGATAAAAAACGCGCATCAACGACACAGATGGCTCGTTTTCTCAAAACGGCAAACGCTAATGTCTTACCCTACGAATATGGGGATACTGATGCGGACGGATTAACATTGAGGCATATCTGGACGCGATTGGCAAACACCATCAACTCTCAGGTGGAATTCTCCGAAGCTGTTGAGACCCTGATTGCAGCTTATGATGCGCAGCCTCTTTCTAAAATAACAGGCCGATCAGTTACTTTTGATACATTTTTAATTCTAGATTTAGAAGCTATTCTGGATCGGATGACCACATGGATAGATTGGGACATTTGCGGCAGGTCGTCTTTAATCGCTTTTGCACACCTGGCGGCCATCGTTCATGACAGTAAAATTTTTGAAACAGCTCTCAGCTTTTTAGAGGACTTGCGAGGCGTGCCCAGAGCCGTGACCGCCAACCTCAAAAACAGTTTCCTCTCACATGGAATTCATAACATTGAGACAATAGCGTCAGGGGACATTAGCCATGTGCAAACGCTTGAAGCTCTAGATAAAAAGAAAAAATACCTCTGCTTAGTCGAAGGCGGGGCTGGGATACGGGCCCTCAGGCGCTTGTCTGGCTTGTCAAAGAATTTAATTTGCGGACCTGTTATTCCTACCGACGCGCCCAGATACCCGGAAGAAGCCAGTCTAAAATACATTGATGATTATATATCCAAATACTCAAAGCGCGACATGAAACTGTCCTTTGAGATTGATGAGGTTGTTGAGACATATATCAAAGCTACAACTGACGTCATACGGAAAACTGGTGTTGACGAGCGTTATGCCGAAGCTGTCGAAATTGCTCACAGTACGATGTTCTTCGGCATATATCAGGAGGCTTTGGCTGTCGATGTGTGTGAGGAATTACTTAAGGAAGCAAAATCTTTTGATGGAATAATTTTCCTTCTAAATTCGGGGAATGTTTTAAGTCCTCTAATTTCAGATGCTGTAAAAGATTTTGGACGTGAAAATGTCTATATTGGGCTCGAAAGCGAACGTAGTAAAAGTATAGGTATTGCTGTTAACAATGTTCGTCAAGCCCTCAAACCACGCCGAAAAGCCACAGCTGCTCCTGCTACAGACGCAAGCCTAGATTGGGCTTCATCACTATCCAAATGGCTAAATGCCTCAATGGCCGCCTATGAAAAACGTGTCTTATCACTCTCTGAACAAGACTATGCCTTATTAACTCTCGAGCACGTTAATGGGTATTATGACAGCTACGTTGCACTTGCTGATCAATCCTTAAAGCATATGGATGTCGAAATTTTCACATCACGCGTGAACCCCCAGCTCAATGAGTATATTGACGAAGGTGGATTTGAACATCACAAATATGACCTCCGTCATTTTGCTTTGAGTGAGCGTCCTGCACCAACGAGAGATTGGATGCCGGGATTGACTAGTGAGTTGAAGCAGGCCCTTGATGGCCTCAAAAGCCCTTGGTTCCCAAAATACCAATCTATGATTCATATGAAAGCTGAGTCGATGCTTACAAATCGACTCCCACAAATATTAGATGCCGTTTGCTATTTCCGAGCAAGGTTCTCACGCAATCGTCCTCAATATGTATTTACAGGTCCTAACCAACATACGATTTCGCGTGCTGCAAGTTATGCAGCTTTGGCTTTAGATATACCTGTTTATGACTTCCTTATTCTGGCAAGTACACATCACCCTAGGTACCGTCATCCTGTTGCTAAATACGCTTATATTTATGATCCTTGGTATCGCGATATTTTTGAGACATATATGCGCATGCCTGCGGAGAACATTCGCGTTTCAGGCCCCCTTTTCGACTATGGGAAGCGTTTCAATCACGCCGCAAAGCCAAATCCGTCTGTCAGAAATAAAACACATATCGTATTTTTCTCTCAAAGCGGGAATTTCCAAAACTCCTGTAATATGCTTGAGGGCATTTGCAATGGCTCCCGATCGCAAGAAAATGTTTATATCACCGTAAAAATGCACCCACATGAAAGCCCTGCAAACCTAAAGCTTTATGAAAATTTTGCGGCAAAACACGGTGTTACTGAGAATATCAACTTTATCCATGAGGGCGATGCCGTTGCCTTGATAAATGAGGCTGACCTTGTTGTTCAAAGTTTCTCTAACATTGGACTTGATGCCTTATTGATGAAAACACCCGTCATTACCTATAAGCCGCCATCCGACTTGGAAGCTCGTATTTTCCTATATGAGAAAGACATTGGTTTTGTAGTTAAATCAAAGGCCGCCCTAACGAAAAAAGTGAAAACTTTCCTGAGCGACGCTAACGATAAAACAGGTATGATAGAGATGGCAAAGAAATTTGCTTTGGAAAATGAGCATTTCTTAAGGCCTGACAATGCAGAGCGGGTTATGGCCGAAGTTCTGACGGATATTGGCGTAACGCCTAAGCCTCAGTAAGCCGAAAAATAGGCTATAAATTCTATTATTATTAGGTTAAAAGCCAAAACAATTAAGACTGATGGCCCTTTGTGGAGAAAAAAATGACAACTGTATGCTATGATGGACCTAACAACTTTATCGATCTTATTGAAAAAGATGGCTACTTCATCATCAAGAACTTTTTTAAACGTGATGCTGTAGAAGCCGTTCGTACTGAACTAAAGGCAATCCTGGACAAAGACGAGGCTCGGAGGAAAAAAATGCAGGGTCCGCCTGTGGATGCCAGCATACCTTATCGTTCAATTTACACTACTCTTATGCATACGATCTGGTTTCCGAGTCTGCAATCCCCACTCTATCATGACCTCGTAAATGACATGTTCGATAGTGTCTATATTCAGGATTTAATGAAAGGGCTTTGCGGAGATAATTTCCGCCTTCGTGTTGATCTTATCCGCCGCTCTTCCGGAGCAAATGACCACGTAGCTGACTTTCAACTTCCTCATGTTTGGCATCGTGATACGCCGGGTGAATTCACTTATGGTATATTCTTTGATGACATGCCTGAAAATGGCGGCGGAGGTACGGCTGTTATTCCCGGCACACATTGGGATGCACGTGACCCACGTTGGGATCTCATGATCGGTGAAAAGAAAAATATGACGAGAAAGCACTATCTAGGTAATCGACCGCTCCTATTTGTTCCTGAAGACCTTCACGCCAAAGCCAAAATGAATAAACGCGTCTCGCAAAAAGCGAATGCTTCAAAAGTTGAAATTTCAGGCCAGATGGGTGATTTGTACTTATTCCTAAACGATACTTGGCACGGACGCGCCCCTAACACGTCCGGCAAACGGTGGATGATCTCGCGCGTAGGTGGATTCGCAACTGACTTCCCGTTCAAAGACGACATTCCCTTACCAGAAGACTCCCACCGCCTGCGTGGTGCGCTGGAAAAATATTATGATCGCAATCCTGTACCAAACGCGCAAACGGATACCTTGTTCCGGCGTATGAATTTCAAAAGAAAGGCTAATGCCCTGACGCGTCTCGCCGCGATGGAAAAAGATAAATTACTTAAAGAATTTTACGCGCGGCCTGAAGTCGCAGAGGCCCGTGAAAAACTTTTACAAAAACACGGCTCTTAAGGTCCCGCGTTCTAACAAATAGTTTAGCGCTTATATGCACACTAATAAGTCATACCTTAAACGCGCTTGGAGGCATCTTCTTCGAGATGGACTTGCGGCAAATAAAGGACGAGCAACGCTCGTCTTTTTTCTTGGATTGGTAACAACACTCATCCAAATGTTAGCTGTGCTTTTACTCTTAGGTGCCGCGCGTGCCTATGACAATAGCGGAGTGTTGGATTACGGGCCTATTTCTTTGGATCTAAATAAGGATAGTGGAAATAATCGGCTCTTTTATACAATCGCAACAGGCTTTCTCATTATTCTATCAATCATCGTAAGTGTATGCAACAAACTCATTCTGACAAACATCGGACGTAAGTTCTTCGAGGAATCTTTAACGAAGATGCGCAGCCGCATTCTGTCCAATGTAAATACAGGGCAATCTTTCGACCGCAGTGACATTCTGAAAATACTCAATAGAGATTGTAGATATCTTAGCCTAAGTTATTTACGAGTTCTGACGCTACTGCAGCCCGCTCTATTTTTAATCGGGATATTTAGCGTTGCCGTAATCTATGTGCCCGTAGCCGCTCTTTTTCTCGGTCTAGCTGGGCTATTAGCACTCCCTTTTAATATCTATTTGGTATTATGGGCGGCCCGCACCTCGCAAGACATTCAAACCTCAGCTAAACTGAAATCTGCGGAAGAAAGAAATTTTATCTCTAAAGTCAGCACCCATCCGTTTATCCGTGAACTAAATGACACAGAATTTATCAATGATGAGCGCCCTGGTCAGGCGGGCTTCCTAACGGCTTTTGTCAAACGGCAACGGATGGGCGCATTTAGTCAGTCAATCACAGACCTAATGATGGCATTGGTGATTGTTGCCTTAGCTCTCTTTTTATATTTTGGCGGCGGAAACACACTCCTTATAAATTTGTCGAACCTTGTCATTCTGGTCATTCTTTTTCGGTTCATGACTGGTTATATTTCTCAGCTTGCTCAAGCCGTCACTATGATTTCATCTTATGAGCCGTTCTTTAGGACGCTGTTAAATCTTGATGACTCGAGTTCTGCACTTGATTCAAAACTACAAAAACCTATGTCTGTTACCTCGCCTGTGCGACTTGTTCTTTTTCAAAAGCAAGAGACGGACTGGTCAGATACCGGGACGCTAAAGACTCTGTTTTCCTTGCCGCAAGACTTACACTTTGTAACCTCCGCTTATGATATAAATGCACAACAGCTTGAACAATGGGTAGGACAGGATGAAGCCGCATTAAATATGCTCCCGCGTACTGCACAGGAAGACATTTCAGCTTTTTTGAAAAATGTGACTCTAGGTCTAACCCCTCACACTAAGCTTATTTTGGCCATTTTTTATTATAAAACTCAAGATGGTTGCGGGCTTCTGCTTAATGGAAAAGATCTTGCATCTTTAGAGCGAGAAGAGATGCGCTACATAATGGCAGCCCCACTAGATCAGCCTTTGATTATTGCCTACCGAAACGCGCCTAGAAGTCTTATTTTACCCCCACGTTTTCAAATAGCGGTCTACGCAGAGAATAATGTAGAGATTTTGGGTCAGGTTCCGGACTTTTTAGCGTTACGCGATGATATCATAGTTAAGCTTAATGCGGCTCTAAATACGACGAGCGACACTGATGATATAATTGGGTATGATTTATCATAACAAGACCGCCCTTGGTGATTGCCTTTGATAACATTTTAGTTAAAAGAACACACAAAGGCGGGAAAAAGTAATTTAAATGCTATTTAATTCATACACATTTATTTTTCTGTTTGTACCTTTGACATTGCTACTGACAGCAATTGCGCGGCGCTTCTCAGGCGTACGCGGCGCGTCAGCTATATTAGTCCTCGCCTCTCTCTTCTTCTATGCCTATCATGATATCAGGCTGTTAGCCTTGATTGGCGGATCAATTGTTCTGAATTACCTTTTAACAGGGTTCATTTTTAACGCTGAAGGGCGGCGCAGATATTGGATTACAGTTTTGGGCGTTGTTTTGAACCTCGCCTTACTTGCCTATTTTAAGTATACTAACTTCTTTTTGGAAAATGTCTCTTCTATCACGGGAGCAGACTTTGATTTCAAAAAAATAGCCTTGCCGATTGGCATATCTTTCTACACCTTCCAGCAAGTCGCTTATAATACCGACACATATAGCGGGAAAATTAAAGAGAGAGACTTTCTATCTTACGCTCTTTTTGTCGCGTTCTTCCCTCAGCTTATTGCGGGTCCAATCGTCCATCATGGTCAAATTATTAAACAATTTGCATCTGATGCCTTCGGACGAATTAGATGGGAGAACATCTTGATTGGTGCAAGTATTTTTGGTCTTGGCTTGTTTTCTAAGAAAATTTTGGCCGATACATTTGCAGGTTATGCTACGCCTATATTTGTTGCTGCAGATCAAGGCGACCCTGTCAGTTTCCTTTTGGCCTGGAAAGGGTCTCTCTCTTATACATTCCAAATCTATTTTGACTTTGCGGGCTATTCCACCATGGCTGTTGGTTTAGGCCGAATGTTTGGCGTTAAGCTTCCAACCAACTTTTTCTCACCTTATAAGTCTACCAATATCATCGAGTTTTGGCGGCGCTGGCATATTACGCTTTCCACCTTTCTACGTGATTATCTTTACATCGCTATGGGCGGTAACCGCAAAGGCAAAGCGCGGAGGTGGTTTAACTTACTGGCGACGATGGTACTGGGCGGACTGTGGCATGGAGCAAGTTGGAACTTCGTGATTTGGGGTACGCTTCACGGAATTTATCTTGTAATCAATCACGCTTGGAACATGCTTACTAAAAAAGCCTCCGCACTCGGCGCTATGCAAAAGACTACAGCGTGGAAAATTGTCGGCTGGCTAATAACCTTCGTTGCTGTCGTCGCGGCCTGGGTCGGCTTCCGAGCTGTCACCTTGGGCGGTAACCTCTCCCTGCTCTCCTCTATGTTTGGCTTTAAAGGTCTTGGCGACATGGGCGCAGATTTGGCAACGCTTGACCTTAAGTTCTGGGTCTACCTCATTGCAGGGTTCGCAATTGCTCTGGGCATGCCTAATATGGCCCAAATTTTTGGTGATGTGCGCGCCACATATGAAAAACACGGGCCAGCAAAAGCTTTTGGCCTTATCTCGGTCAATTATAAGCCTAACTTGATTTGGACCGCCATCATGGCGATCATTGCAGCAATCGCTGTGTTTTATCTATCACCTACTACTGAATTCTTGTATTGGGCATTCTGATGAAAGAAGAACATGTCAATAACACGCTGAGCTACACAAATGCTTCGGGCTGGAAGGTATTTGCTTTTCTCTGTATCTTCTTGGTTGCAGGGTTTGTTGCCATCATAAAATTTGATAGCTATTTCACGGATTTTTGGAAAATCCGGAACTGCAATCCAGAAGGTTATGCCCGCGGCGACTTCATGTCGGCTTGCGGAGGTATTAAAGTCGACCGATATAGTTTTGGATCTATTTATCTTGGCGCGCAAAAGAATGCCGTAAAAAATGCCGAAGACGCTGACGTCATTGTATTTGGGAATAGTCGAACTATGCGGTCCTTTTCGACAGATGCCATAGACAAATATTTCAAAGACAAAGGTTTAAGCTATATGGTTTTAGCCTCTGAAGGCGCAAGTTTTCGGTCGGCTATTTTAACATCTGAGCGAATGAAAATTAAACCCAAAATTATCCTGGTAAATAGTGAGGTTTTCATCTCAGACAAAGTCTCCCCTGCTTTTAGAGATTTGGTCGATTTCCCTGAAAAATATGAAACGCGGTATAGTTTCTTTAATGCAGCGCAAACTATGCATAAATTTATTTGCACATCTAAAGGTGATTTTTTGAAAAGCACATTCTGCGAAGGCCGAACCAGAGCAAATTGGAGGTCTGCAGACACAGGTAGATTGGACTGGACACTTGTTGCTGATCCTGAGAAGCAAGTTGTTTTTGACTATACATTGAATGCCAATTATACTCAGGCATCGATTTATACGGATAGAGCATTAGAGCTTTTCCAGATGAGAAATTACAAAAACTCTTGCCCTGTTTTATATCAAGTCAACTCGCCACGCGCGACGCCCAAAACCATGGAAGAAATGGCAAGATCTATGGGCATCCAATCTGCTTTTGCTTACATGAGAGGCTTAGCCTCATATGATGGGAGCCATTTAGATCGCCCGACATCTGAAATTTGGGCGACTGAATTTGTCAAAGCTTTGGACCCTGTCATCGACAACTGCCTAGCGGGAAAAGGTCGCCTTAATATTGCAGAACCTGAAAAATTTGACATCGCGACTGCCGATATCAGAGGAGTCTCTGACTTTGAGACATGGCGAACTCGGTTTGGGTTATCTGTAAATGATGCGGCGGGTAATTCGCCGGACGGAAAAAGTACAGCCGACATCATCATGACGTCTGATAAACCTAATGGTAGATTATATAAGTCATTCACAGACAGACCTATTAGCATCGGTGAAAAAATGCGATTTTCAGGTTGGTTTTGGACTGAGAATGAGGATGAGACTGTAAAACTAAGGCTCCAAATTGTAAGAGGTTGCTCAGCAGAGACCCAAGTTGAAAGCAGCGTAAAGGTCTTCAATTTATCGACAGAGCCACAGCGCTTATCTGTAGAACACCTTTTCGAGAATGACCAAAAATGCGGCCTTGTTCTTTTGTCTATCAGTAATCCAAATGTTACCATGAATGCCTGGCAAGGACGGGTTGAATATAATGGGGCAACCCCTAGTGACTGATAATAGATCGGCCTCATGATTTTCACGATGATTAGCATTTAAATGTATATCCTCGCATTCATTAGATTTTGGTTTATCTCGGCTATCTACAGCTTCAGGCGGGCTTTACCTCTCTATATGAATGACCATGCAAGAATTGCATCCTTATATGCTTGGAGCCTCTTAACACTGTTTCAACTCCCACAAAGTTCATTACAAACTAAACTTAAATACCTAAATAAATTTTCAAAAAACTTCTCTTTGCCAGTGTCCATCGGACGCCTAGCTGAAACACTCTACACGGACCCTAGAGGCAAAGAGTTTGACCAATATTTCAAATCACAGTATTCGCTGGGTAAGATTTCCCAGAACACATTGGATGTCTATAACCGCGCATTAAAGGCTGCTATCCGAATTCCGCAAGATAGCTTAGTAAAACCACAAAGCTCCTCGGAAAAACTGAAATTCCCAAAACGGCCCATCCTCGTCATTGGCTTCGCACAATTGTGTTTTAATAAAAACGCCATCGCACATATAGACAAGTTTCAACTTTCATCACGCTATAGGCATGATGATTATGGCCATGCTATTTTAATTTTACCGCTTGGGAAATTAGAGAATGCGTCATTAGATGCCCTATCAGATTTTAAGCGCATAACTGTTATGCCACAAAGTGCCTATGATTCTAAAAGCATAACAGCGCGTCTAATAAATCAACTCGGGCCTGACACCCGCATTGACTTTTACGACCCTACTGCACACCATGCAGCCCCATATTCTGCCGGAAATAAATATATTTCAGGATTTTGCGATAAGCTGGCAGATAAAATCCTCAATAACGGACTTAAAAATAAAGCCGTTCATCATTTTATTCCTAAAAGGCTATATCAGGATGTGTCTCTCATGGTCTCCGACGTTATTTACCGGCCCGTGCAGAGATTTTACGCAGCCTTGAGAGCTGTTGAAGTCTGCGCCGGCAATGCCCCTATATTTTATGTGGGTCCTGCGACATCTCTTCCGAGGACATTTGCTCGGAGTACAGCAAATCCTGTTTTTGTAATGACGCACGGTACAGAAGTAGAAACAGATCAAGATGTTTTAAGCGGAAATATCCCAAAGGAAGCGCGTAAGCAGGTTATTAAAGATATTCGGCGAACATTTAAATATCTTGCGGCTAGGTCATTCGCCGCCTCTCCTAAAATAGATACTTCGGGTGAGCGTCATATCTATCTAGCCACCAACACCCATTCATCAAGCTACAGGCAGGCTGTTGCTTTAATCACGGAAAGCCTGAGTCAGATTGCACCTGTATCTGTCTTTGATTATGCAGCGCCAATAGGCTTTCAAAAAAATGTGCAAGCCAGCTTAACACCTTGCTTGCACAATGCTCTGCTTAGCAGTCGTAGCAGCGATATAACGCTTATCTCTCAATACATTCATCTGAATGATATGATTGCGCCCGAACACTTAGCTTTAGGGCAGTTTCCAGCCTATGAAATGAAAGAACTTATTGTACAAGCATTGGAGCGAGACCTTGGAGCGATCATAGGCAACATCCTTCTCTTCCATAAAATCTCAGAACGATTATCTCTAACGAAAAATGCTATTCTTCTTCAATGCCCGGGACGCTTTGGTAATATACGCTGTGTGGGGCATGCTTTCGAGAAAGCGGGTCATCCTACGATTGATGTACAAGCGTTGTTTGTGACGGAAATGGCACGTTACAGGCCGCCGATGGCAGAACACATGACTGTTATCGACAGTTTCTCTAAAGACCTCTACATGGATCAATGGAATATTGAGAAAGAGAAAATAACGCCAATAGGGTCAATACTTCTGGATCAAGACTTAAATTTGGCGCTCAAAAGCGATGCAGCCTCACTCAAAAAAAACCTACTCTCTGGAATACAGAAAAAAGTCATCACTTATGCGAGCCAGCCACTGCCAGAAGCCGAAATTTTAGAGGCCATAAAAGCACTAGCCAATTATATGAAGGGGCAAAAAGATATGCATCTTTGTGTCAAATTGCATCCTGCCCAAAACCAATACATCCAAGATAGTATTCAAGCCCTTCTGAAGGATTCACTTAGGGATCACACATCATTTACAGTTCTAAAAAAGCCAGCGTTTTGGCAAGTCATGCCATTTACAGACATCCTCATTAGCTATTTTTCAAATGTTTGCCTCATGGCGCCGCGCTTCAATACGCCTGTTATCACTTTGCCCACAAGCGTTCCAATTCCTGCTATAACTCTTGCTCATATGGGTCTAGCAGAACATGTGGCAGATTTTGAAAAATTAGGGCCTGTTATTGAGTCTTTATATTCAAGAACAGCTACAAACTTTCACAAAGATTATTTGTCGAAAAACCCTCATATGAAAGAAATGAACTCTGTAGGGACACTGCGTACAATCGTAGAAAAACGCTTATAAAACGCTCAGGTCCTGGGGGGGGGTAAGATTCCAGCCACGTGCCGTGCAAATTGACTTAATTTCCTCACTGAGAAAATGTCTCGCCATAAACTCTTCGGCTATCTCATCAGTGAAGTCCCGGCTGCGAGAATATCGTATTTGTTTAGTTTTATCTTGGGGAATTCCTTTGATATCATTAAAAGTTCCAGTATCCAAGACAGATAAGATTTTATCAAAAACTGATTGAACGGCTGACATTGTATAAACAAAAGGATCGTCAGCTATGGTTTTTGGAAAGCTGTAAAATAAAATTGGGCCACTATCTAGGCCTTTGTCCAATCGGTGAACCGTCGCTCCCACATATTCGGGGTAATCGTCGTAAAGAGCCCAGAAATTACAGCTATTCCCTCGGAAAAATGGGGAAATCCCCATATGAATATTTACCGCTTTTTTTGCAATTAAGGCTTCAGCCAAATTTCCTTTGATATAACTGCAGCCGAATAAAATAAATGCATCACACCCAAGGGCCTCTGCAAATATACCCAACGGCTCACTTGATATTTCCCTCATAGGAACTTGGACCGAGGACCCAACTCCGGATACTGCTCTTGGCTGACCAAAGAGAGAGCGTTCTGCCGCGATAACACGTTCAAAGTAGCGCGCCATGGTTTCTGAACGTCGAAAGATCCCTTTCTTTTTTCCAGGGGTAAGGGTTGAGACCTCTTGGACCAAATGCACCTCATGACCCATGGCAATGAGTTTTTCAGTAAAGAAAACATGACGTGGTTGATTAGACGTAAAGAGTGCAATTTTCATATATAATACAATCCCATATTAAGTGTGAAAAGAAAATCAAATATCAGACTCACAAGACCCCCAAAAGGTTGTTAGGTTTTTCGCCGTTGAGCCTAATTTGGGTATGTATTTATCAGATCTCTTAATGAGAGCGGCTGGCTTGTCGTGCCAGTCGTGCATATCAGTTTCAAATTCAAGAATTTGCATGTACTTAAAATTAAATTTGTTTTGTGAATAATTTTTAGCATCATCATACAAACTAAATGCAAGCATTGGAATCTTTAATTCCTCCGCATCAAAATTCATGACTGAACCTACATAGGTCACAAATAAATCAGCGTGGGGTAGTAGCTCGCCCGTTGGAACGGTCGCAATGTCTCCCAGTTCAGCCATTAATCTATAATGTGGATTTTTGGGTGTTAATCGTGGGTGCAAGGCTATGACAATGTCTGCGGTGCTCTCATAGATGGAAATGACTTTTTTAAGCTCCTCGTAGTAATTCTCCATAGAGGTCAAGTATAGAGTCGACGAAAATCTAACCGCTGAAAAAATATCCGGCGCAACGCTCACTAGAACGGTTGGTCGAACGTCTTCCTCATCAAGCGCAGCAGCTTTACTGCTTTCGATGAGAGGGTTTCCGATGATGCAAGTCCGCTCATCAATTGCCATAGCAGAATTAAATTTTTCAAAAATGGCTCTGTTTTTGACACCAACAGTTTCTAAAGGGTATTCAATCCACGTCATCCAAAGGACTTTCTGAGGGATACCTAGAAAATCGTATCCAGCCCAGGTCCGTACTGGATAACGCAGAGTAACATCGTCGCTCTCGAAATCTAAGTCGTAAGCTGGCTGATCGCTTCGACCTTTATAAAGAATATCTGCGTGATGCCTTGGAACTTTGAAATTTGGTAGACTTTGATTAATCCTCTTCATCTGATCCGGCGTCATAAACGCATCATGAAACAATGTGCACGGCAGTTCGGCCAAATGAAATGAAAGCTTCATAATGTGCCCTAATAATGTGTAGGGTCCGCAAAAATGTACAGCGTGACTGAATTGATGCGTTCTTAAAAAGCTCTCAAAACGCCGAGCCTCTTTATCAAGTTTAATTGCTGACTGGATATATTTTCCATTAAGGCTCCAGGCCTGTTTAAACGCCCTTATAACATCTTCTTCATTCGCCTCTAATCGGGCTGAAAAATTAACCAACCAATGACGCGACAGGGTATCCGCGAAGGAGCCAGTCTCCAAAATACGGGTCGGAATTTTATGTGATTGTGTTTCGAAGTAACTTTCGAAACTTTCATAAGCCGTTTTGACAAAGTGGTCCTCATCGAAGGTCTCGGCATCAGAAAGGTACACTTTAATATCAGAATAATGAGCTCGGCATTTTTCCGTAAACTGGGTTATATCAGGAAGCGAGGGCCGATAAGGCTTGGCATCACTCTGATTTTTAAGCTCTTTCTCAAAATTGAAAACTAAATATTTAAAATCAGAATTATAAACGCCAGTCGTCTTAGCTTGCTCTAATAAATCACCACCTGACACATCAATGAGCACACAATCTGTACCCATCTCTTGAAAACTCTTGTAAAGAGCATGGGCATTTTGAATGGTGATAATATGATTAAACGGAAGTGCTACAATACCTGCGGGTATATTTTGAGTATTAAAAGAGCTCTCTCGTTCCGCGATGTCTTTTCGCTTTTTACTTTCAGTTAAACTTCGTTTCAGCCGTCCTTTAATTCTTGTAATCAGAGAATTCATATCAACCTTGAACATGCGCAGGATTCCCATACGCCGTCGCCCCATCTGCAATATCAGAAATAACAACTGATCCTGCGCCAATAGTTACACTCTCGCCTACTGATATACCTTCGCGGATAGTGGAGCCCACACCAACCAAGCTATCTGCTCCGACTGTTACATTCCCTGAGCATGTGACACCTGGTGCGATATGAACATTGTTCCCAATATCTCCATCATGGTCAATAATTGCGCCTGTATTTATGATACAATTATTTCCAGTAGATGTGCCTGTATTAATAATAGCGCCAGCCATGACAATAGTTCCTGCGCCTATTTTAACGCCCAGTGACAATATTGCCATGGGATGAATGGCGACTGCAGGTGTCAAACCAAATCCAATCATCTTCTCAAACAACTTAGCTCGAATAGAGGGACCGCCCCTCACACTGCCAAGCCCTATTATGAAGCTATCAATTGTTCCTGCAGTTATTAATTTTGGTATGTCTTTATCTTGCCCTAACAGCGGTCGCGGCAAGTCAATCCTCACGCCGCTGTCAATAAACCCGGCAACCTCTAGATTGGCCGCTTGCAGCACAGAGGCGACAACGCGTCCATGCCCGCCGGCTCCGATGATGGCGACGCCGCTCATGATATCACCTGATGAAAAGCTTTGCGCGGGCCGTGCGCGCCTCGCAGAAATTCAGAAACGGCACTAACAATTTTATCAGCCGCATGACCGTCGCCATAGACATTATCTCGCCTATCACAGACGGCTTTAAATGATTCTGATTGGGCCTGCGCAATAGCGGAATTCAATGCGTCTTGTGTGCCTTGCGCAGTAATGACATTTGCGGAGACCTCTCTACCCTTTTGGCGATCCCCAATATTTATGACAGCTAGACCAAAACTTGCTGCCTCCAATATTCCGCTAGAGCTATTACCAATCATCATCGCTGCATGTTCCATAGCAGAATAATACCCCTTTGCGCCCATATGGCCAATCAGCATTTGCCCTTCCGTTTCAGCTACGAATTTCTCAATCTTCGCATTTAGGGCGCGCCCGTCCGTGTCGGCATTAGCGGCCGTGAAAACACAGTTAAGACCCGTTTCTTGGATAACCTTAAAGAGGGCTTGAATTTCCGTTTCCGTAGCCGCCATATCCAGTGTGACCGGATGATAGGTGATAAGAGAAAAATCTCCTGCCTCTGGCAACCCAAATTGTGTCGCCAACTCAGACCGCGAAAGCCTCGGTACAGCCGCAATATTATCAAGCGCCGGAGCGCCGCTGACAACGATCCGTTCCGGGGCTTCGCCCATCTGGCGAATGCGAGACGCTGCAAGTTCTGTTGCGCAACAATGTAGATGTGAGAGTTTCGTTAACATATGACGCAGGACATTATCCATGGCGCCTTCTGTTTCCTCGCCGCCATGCAAATGACAGATTGGAAGCCCCCTCGGAACGGCAGCTAAAGCTGCCGCAGCCATTTCAAAGCGGTCGCCTAAAACCATGAGCATGTCTGCATCAATGTCGCCTAGTGCCTTTGCCATGCCTTGCGTAGCTGCACCCATACTGACCCCAATGTCCATAGCCGTATCACCCGCACACAGACATGCAAAACTCGCCGCTATAGGCCAGCCGCTTTTTTCAACCTCTGTGAATGTATAGCCAAAATCTGCAGACATGTGCATACCTGTGACAAGCAGCGACGGCGCTATATCAGGATGAGCATCAAGTGCGCGCAGCACAGATTGATAGATTGAAAAATCAGCTCGGCTTGTCGTCAGGACAACAACATTCCAGGGCGTATTTCGTTCAGACGTCATTAGCCTAAATGCTCCATCCCGATAACACTGTCTGCGGCGATGTCAGCTTTTGCTTTTCGGCCAATCACAAGAGGGATCAAACGCGGGGCCAAGCCCGTACCTGGGCGTTTGCAGATAAGGTGCTTATCTTCAATAATAGTGCCTGCCGGTATATTGCAGGCGGAGACGATAGAACGCCGTGCAACTTTCGCCGTATCAAATTCTGAGGGTTGCGGGCGTTTGACACCGTCCCCTATAGCCGCCTCGACATCTCGCAGTTTGCGGATAAGGTCGGCAAATTCAGCAGGCTCTAAAGAGGCTTTGTGGTCGGGCCCCGGCATATTAGCATCAAGCGTATAATGCTTTTCTAGGATTTTTGCCCCCCGTGCAATAGACGCCAAAGCAATAGCATCGCCTAGCGTGTGATCAGACCACCCGACGGGCACATTAAAGGCGGCCGATAATGTATCCATTGCTCTTAAATTTGCTTCTTTTGGGGCCGCCGGATAGTTACTCACGCAGTGCAATATAGCGAGAGGCGGATTACCGTTATCGCGTATCGTGCTGACCGCCTCTTCGGTCTCGGCCATATTAGCCATACCTGTAGAGATAATCATCGGCTTTCCCTTAGTCGCCATATGCGCCAAGAGCGGTAGATTTGTTAGATCGCCTGAAGAAACCTTATAACCCTCAACACCCACCTCTTCGAGCAGGTCCGCCGCGTCTTCATCAAAAGGCGTGGACAGAAATACCATACCGACATTTTTACAATATTTCTGACAAGCTTCCAGATCTGACTTAGAAAGTTCCAAGCGTTTAAGCATTTCGATTTGACTGCCCGCCTCGCCATCATTTTTCTTCTGATATTCGGCTTTTTCCGCCGTGCGTGTCGCCAGTTTTTCAGCTGAAAAAGTTTGAAACTTGACCGCATCTGCACCAGAATCCACCGCCACATCGATCATTTTCTTTGCTAATTCCAAAGAGCCGTTATGGTTGACGCCAATTTCACCAATCACAATGCAGCCCATTTGGCCATTAAACCAATTTGCGAAAGCGTTTGTCATATTATTCAAGACCTTACAAAGTATAAAACACTGCGGTTCTCATGAACATTCGAGTTGATTTTTGCAAGTCTATATGTGACATGGCGAGCAGTAGGCGCAGAGCAAATGGGACTACATATGATTATCGAAACCAAAGATGTTGAGGTCGAAGCGACAACGCCTTTGCGAAAAGCGCTTGAAATGCTCGAAGCGTCTCCTGTAAAAATTATTCTAGTGCTGGACAGTGACCGCACATTAGTCGGCACCGTGACTGATGGAGACTTTCGCCGCGCGATATTGCGCGGAGATGATATGGATGATTATGTTCTGGATATTGCCAACCGCGAACCCGTCTCGGTACATGAAGACTTAAACGCCGGAGAGCTGAAATCTCTTATTCGGGAACGCAATGTGCGTTATATTCCGGTCGTGGACGACAAGAACCGCCTCACTGGTGTTTATGATGGGTCTATTACGCCCAAAAGTTCCGACCTCAAAGTCCCCATTGTCTTAATGGCAGGCGGTTTGGGCCGCCGTCTCATGCCTCTAACGGCAGATTGTCCAAAGCCCTTATTGCCGCTAGCTGACAAGCCTATTTTGGAACACATTATCGTAAAGTTTCGCGATCAAGGTTACACACGGTTCTACATATCTATAAATTATCTTGGGCACATGATCGAAGATTATTTTGGGACAGGGAAAAATTGGGGTGTAGATATTTCTTATCTCCGTGAAAATATGCGCCTTGGCACTGGCGGCGCCCTCGACCTTTTACCCAATAATATGCAGTTCCCGTTTTTGGTTATGAATGGCGACCTCATTACGGAAATGGATTTTGACGATGTTGTACGAAACCACATGCAAGCCGGCGCCGCGGCAACAATGTGTGTACGCGAATATATGACGGCTGTGCCTTTTGGGGTCGTCAAGTTTCATGGCAACACCTATTTGGACGTTGAAGAAAAACCAACTTACACGCACCACATCAATGCAGGCATTTATTGCCTATCAAAAGATGCCCTAGACCACATACCGAATGGCGAGTTTTACGACATGCCGACTTTGTTTGAAGACCTGACAGAGAACCAACACCCTTGCGGCGTTCACGTGATGCGCGATAGCTGGATTGATATTGGTAATCCGCGAGAATATGAATCGGCACAAAGCCGCTTTCGGGCTAAAGCTGAAGCTGATGCCAAATCCGAAGAGGGTGAAAAGGCCAAAACATAGATATGACGTCTCCTCTTTCTAAAACGGCTACAGGCCGCAATAGCTCTATGTTCTCAGGCGACCTCACGGAGGTCGACAAGTCTATTCGTGATGCTGTGCAAGGCGCGCGTATTCTGGCCGTTGGAGCCGCAGGCTCAATTGGCTCCAATACCGTACACACACTCGTGAAATTTGCGCCCAAAGCGCTGCATGTTGTTGATCAAAATGAAAACGCTTTAGCCGAATTGGTGCGTGAGTTACGCTCATCTCCCGAAGGTTTGAATGTCGATGATTTTCGAACGCTGCCGTTGGATTATGGATCAGCTGCCACAAAGCTCTTAATGACAGCGGACGGACCTTATGACCGTATCCTAAACTTTGCGGCCATTAAGCATGTTCGCTCTGAGAAAGATCCATTCTCTATCTTGCAAATGTTAGACACTAATATTGTCAAGCAAGCCCGCCTGCGGCGCTGGATAGCCGAAACGTCTCCTAATGCAGATTACTTCTCTGTTTCGACAGATAAAGCCGCTAACCCGGTCTCTTTCATGGGCGCAACAAAGCGCATTATGGAACACGTGCTTTTTGATGGCGCACGTGAAGCCGGAATGACAGGTAAAATCACAACAGCGCGTTTTGCAAATGTTGCCTATTCCAATGGCTCTCTCTTGCAGAGTTTTGAAAACCGCCTACTGCGCAGTGAACCCCTTGCCTCTCCGCTAAATATTGACCGTTATTTTGTGAGCCTTCAGGAAAGCGGACATATTTGCACTCTAGCCTCTATCATACCGCCACATGCTCATATCGCAATCCCACGCCTTGACCCAAAAGAGCATCTTGTTCCGCTGCAGCAAGTCGCTGAAGCTTTCTTGGCCCATCATGCTTTAAAGCCTGAGTTTTTCGAGGACGAACGCGCGGCCTGCACCTCAGTTGAGAGGTGCAGAGCAAAAGGCAAATACCCACTTCTGCTCACACCCGCAAATACAGCAGGCGAGAAACCTTATGAAGAATTTGTCGGTAAGCGCGAAACAACAGCTGAAATTGGCCTGCCCAATATGCTCGCTGTACCTTATGCAGGCGTACATCAAGGCTCCATGAGCGAGGTTTTGGCCCGGCTTGATAAGGTCGTGGCCGGAGAAGATGAAGCCTCTGGCTCCAAAGATGCGATTAAAGAGATTATTGGATCCATTGAGCCTGACTTTATGCAAAGTCACATCGAGAGTAAGCTCAACCTCGACCAACGAGTATAATCATGTCCGACGAATTTATTCCGCTCGCCATTCCAAACATCACAGAGTCAGAAGGTGCAAATTTACAAAAATGCATCGAGACCACATTTGTTTCAACCGTCGGCGAATTTGTTATTGAGTTTGAAGAGCGCGTAGCCAAGCTCTCAGGCACTTACTTCGAGCCTGACAATAACCTTGGCTCTTGCGGCGGTATTGCCATGGGTGCAGGGACGATGGCCCTTCATATGGCGCTGCACGGCTCTGATATTGGGCAAGGTGATCTGGTCATCTGCCCAAGCTTTACCTTTATCGCCTCTGCTAATTCTATACGCCACGCTAATGCGCGCCCTTGGCTGTTCGACGTCAGCCCCGAGAGTTGGACAATAGATACGAAGCAAGTTGCAGAAGCGCTGAAAACCAAAACACATCATGATGCAGAAGGCGTGCTCCGTCATACTAAAAGCGGAGATCGTGTGGCAGCGATTATGCCCGTCTACACGCTCGGCACACCCGCCGATATGGAAGAGATTATCGCACTATCCGAGGAATACGGCATACCAATTATTGCCGATGCAGCTGCCGCTATTGGCGTGGATTACAAAGGCAAGCCGATTGGCGATATGGCCGATTTTACCTGCTATAGCTTTAACGGCAATAAAACGATTACCAGCGGCGGCGGCGGCATGGTGGTCGGGCGAAACCGCAAAGTTATGAATCGTATTAAGCACATATCTACCACAGCACGCGTTTGGCCGAATTATGACCATGACGAAGTTGGATATAATTACCGTATGACTAATATCGAAGCCGCAGTCGGCTGCGCACAACTTGACCGACTGGAGAGCTTTGTTGAGGCCAAACAGAAAATCCGCCGCACATATGACGCCGAGTTTGCTGATATAAAAGGTATCTCTGCATTTCCTTACCCTGAAGATCGCGGCTCAACGTGCTGGTTCTCTGGCTTTGTTGTCGATGACCCTGAATTACCACAACCCGAGGAGATTTGCGCAAAACTTGGTGAACAGCGAATCCAAGCCCGCATCTTCTGGAAGCCCGTCCACATGCAAGTCCCTTATGCCGACACGCCGATGGAAAACTGCCCTTACAGCGAAGATGTTTACAAGCGCATTGTAACCCTGCCTTGTTCAACTCAGCTCACGCCTGAACAGCAATCGCGCGTTATCCATGCCGTAAAAGAGATTTTGAGCGCATGAAAATAATAGCCTTTATCCTCGCTCGTGCTGGCAGCAAAGGCTTGCCCGGTAAGAATATTATCGATTTTATGGGTAAGCCGCTGATTGCGTGGAGCATAGATGCCGCGCGGGGTTGTGACCATATTACAGATATCATCGTTTCAACGGATGGTGAGAAAATTGCCCAAGCGGCGCGTGATCATGGCTGTAATGTGATGATGCGCGAAGAAGCTTTGTCCAATGATACAGCTTTGCCCAAAGACGCTATCCGCTATCACCTTTCGCAAATGGAAACTCAGCCTGATATCACGGTATTGTTGCAGCCCACATCACCCTTGCGAATATCAGAGGATATTACAAATTGCCTGACCCCGCTTTTAAATGAGGGTTACGACTCAGCGGCAAGCTTTATGAAAGCGCCAAAAAGCCCTTATCAAGCCTGGACCGAGAATAAAGGGAGCCCATCACCTTTCGTCGAAGGCTTTAATCCATGGCAGCCTCGTCAAGCCCTACCGCCCACCTATTGCCTGAACGGGGCCTGTTATGCTGTCAAAACGGATATATTTCTCAAAGATAAGACACACAGCTTCCTACCCGGCAAATCCAAAATGGTTCTTATGCCTGATGAGCGGTCTGTGGACATCGACGATAAATTGGACTTAAATATTGCTGCGGCTATTTATAAGGCCACGCAACCCTAAGGCTGACTGTGGACACCACACCTAAAATTTCTGTTATTACGCGCACCAAAGATCGGCCACGCCTACTAGCACGCGTGGCCAAGGGGTTAGAGCTGCAAAGCTTCCACGATTTCGAATGGTTGATTGTCAATGATGGCGGCGTCGCGCCCGACGTTGAAACCATTCTACATCCGCGCATTATTAATCTCCCTGTTAATCTGGGCCGTGCAGGCGCGGCAGATAAAGGTCTGCGAGAAGCGGCAGGTGAATATGTCCTATTCCACGATGATGATGACAGTCTCGACGAACGCGCTCTTGAGAAACTTAGTGAAGCCCTTGATAAAGCGCCAGACTGTGTCGGCGCAATTTGCGGTTATGAAGTCATCCATGAAAACAATGCGAGCGGTGATTTCAAACCGACAGGCGTTCGTACAACTCATATACCCGTCCTGCCGCCAACCCTGAATGATTTGGCCTTTGCTAATACACTGCTAACAATTTCAACATTATTTCGGCGTGAGGCGGCCATCAAAGCAGGCGGAATGACGTTAAGCTTAGTGGCGCTCGAAGATTGGGATTTATGGCTCCGCCTAATGCTCGAAGGGGATTTTGTTTTGGTAAAAGAGGCCTTGGCCTACCAACACCTGCGTAAAACTACTGACGACGCCTATTCCCAAACATCCAAAACTGAACATGAAGAGGCCTATATCCGTCTTCTGAACCATCATCTGCGAGAGGACATAAAATTAGGCAAGCAGGGCATTGGACACCTTATGAATGTGCAAAACCGCCAAACCATAGAAGAGCTTTCAGCCATGACAGGCTCATTGCGCAACCTAAAACGCCGCCTGATGTTCTGGCGGCGCTCTTAGGTTTCAAATTCATTGACAGCTTTAAATCAGCGCGTCCATATCAAAGACATTGACGATATCTCCTGAAAAAGCGTCCATACCTGCAGCTGATTGACTTGCAGGCGGCGGGGCGGCGGGAGCAGGTCCTGCGGGCGCCGTTCCGCCGAAGTCAAAGTTAGACGCATCTAGATCTGCGAGGTTTTTCCCGACGATGGTCAGTGTATGTCCTCCGCCAAAGTTAAAGATAACATTCGCGCCCGCATCTGAGCCCACAGCTTGCACTTCAGCCCATGTATCAAAGTTAGCGTCGCCGCCAAGAATATAGATGACCTCATTTGTCGTGAAACCGCTAATGATATCTGCGTCACTGCCATTGGTGAAGAAACCAAAGCTATCCGCACCGGCTCCGCCATTGAGACTGTCAGTGCCCGCGCCGCCTTCGAGATAATCATCACCGCCATTCCCTAGCAATATGTTGTTGTCATCATTGCCAGTAATGCTGTCATCTGATCCTGTGCCAAGCACGCGCTCAATAGAGGCAAATGTGTCGCCTGCGGCTTCGCCGCCTGTGCCGCCCAAGGCCATATCAAGAGTTACCCCTACAGCGGTTGTCAGATAACTAACCGTATCGAAGTCCGTGCCGCCATCGAAACTATCTGCGCCCGAACCGCCATAAAAGAAATCATTCCCCGCGCCGCCGATAAGGGTGTCATCGCCGTTTTGACCAAAGATAATATCAACGCCATCGCCGCCAAAGATGGTGTCATCCCCATCGCCGCCAAGGAGACGGTCATTCCCGCCCGCGCCGTCCAGCGTGTCATTGCCATCACGCCCTTCGAGGCGGTTAGCGTTCTCGTCGCCTGAAAAATTATCATCGCCGCTGGAGCCGAACACCCATTCGATAGAGGTGTAACTGTCGCCCGCGGCTTGCCCGCCCGTCCCGCCTGTTTCAAGAGATAGGCTTACCCCAGTCGTCAGGTCATTAAAGATAATGGTATCCGTGCCCGTCCCACCATTAATCGTGTCTGCGCCCGCGCCGCCATAGAAGAAATCATTTCCGGCATCACCGTTCAGCGTATCGTCGCCTTCATCACCACGGAAAATATCATTCCCCGCTCCGCCATTTAAAACATCATTGCCATCACGGCCTTCAAGACGGTTGGCACGGCTGTCACCTGTTATCTGATCATCGAAATCAGAGCCGAAGACCCATTCAATGGAATTAAAGCTGTCACCTGCAGCCTCCCCGCCTGTTCCGCCTGTTGCGAGGCTTAGTATCACACCCACATCAGCAAGGGTATAAAGCGCAATGTCCGTCCCGCCGCCGCCAAAAAGCGCATCAGCACCGCCATCGCCGTAAAGGCTGTCATTCCCGCCGGAGCCGTTCAGCGTGTCATCACCGTCACCGCCATGCAGATGATCTGTCGCGGTTGACCCCACAATTAAGTCGTTAAAATCAGATCCGTAAACAGCCTCAATAGATATATAACTATCCCCTGCCGCGTCACCTGCCGTACCGCCATTGACCAAATTTAAAGTAACGGCACTCTCCGAGGCTCCATATCTGACAGAGTCAAAACCAGAGCCCCCGTCAAAACTGTCAGACCCAAGTGAACCATAAAGCGTATCACTGCCGGCGTCACCATTTTGGGTATCATCACCCTCGCCGCCATAAATGCGGTCAGCCCCGCCGCCGCCATTAATGATATCGTCTCCTGCTTCACCGTAGAAAAATTCATTGGCGTCGGACCCGGTGACGATGTCATTAAAATTAGAGAGATAGTAGCGCTCTATGCCTGAGAATGTATCACCACCGGCTTCGCCAAAGGTTCCGCCAGACTCGACATTAAATCGCACAGCCGATGTGGCCCCGCGATAATCCACTGAATCGAAACCGTCGCCGCCATTCAGCGTGTCCGCTCCTAAGCCGCCGACAAGTCTATCTGCACCTTCAAGGCCGCTTATAACGTTATCGCCATCATCGCCCGTTAGATCATCATTCTCGTCTGAACCTTCGAGGTTTTCAAATCCGATATTTATATTCCCCTCAGCATTGCGCGAAGCCGTTCCCGCTCCCAAATCGACAGTCACAGCACCCCGTCCTCGAGCGTAACTCAATAGATCAATCCCCGCTCCGCCATCATTTATGGAGGCGTAATGATTGCTATATACAATGTCGTCACCGTTATCGCCATATTGGAATTCAGCGCTTTCCAAAATATCATTCCCATCTCCGCCATATAAAGTGGTATCACGGCTTCGGCCTGTAAGCGTGTCATTGCCATCACCGCCATGGACAGAATCGCCCCTCAACACATCATCGCCCAAGCCGCCAAAGACAGTTCCGGCCCCATTAGGATCAACTCTGCTCGTACTATCCGTATCGAAGATAAAGTCAGAGGCGCTCAGAGATGCCAAATCAATATTTTCGAAAATGATGACCTCAGTAGTTTGGCCAAATCCCATGCCAGTTCCAATACTGAATTTGGCATCGGTTCTAACCTGTGATGTGGATTGGTCAAATACACTAAAATCTGAGATAAAAGTCAGTACCTGATCAAAACTACTGACCCCAAAACCGCTAAGGTCGACAACGTCAACGCCCAGCTCAAAATCTTTTATTCTTGTGCTCCATAATGAGCTGCGCTGCGAGAAAACAAATGTGTCTGCACCGTCTCCGCCATAAACAATGTTATGCCCTAGCCTGGCGTTAATAAAGTCGTCTCCATCGCCGCCATGGATAGTTTCATCACCGGAGCCGCCAACATAGCTATCATCACCAGCGCCGCCAAAATATGTTCTATCAAGCGCATTTCCGGCAAAACTACGGCTGGCCGGATCCGTGTCGAAGACGAAGTCAGCCGAGGATAAGTCTGCGGCGGTTGTATTTTCAATCGCTAATCTCTCAAAGGAATTGGCTATCCACTTCGTGTCAATCACAAGACTCGATCCGTTTGGCGACATAAACGGAATGAGCTGGTCATAGCTACTTACGCCCATACCGCTTAAATCGATAAGATCAATGCCGCCTTCAAAGTCTTTAATGATAGATATGTGAGCCCCTCGCTCAGACACCACAAAGATATCTGCACCAGTTCCCCCGGTCAGATAATTCGTATCAAAACCGCCATCAATAATATCATTGCCCGCCCCGCCATCTATGGTGTCACTTCCATCACCGCCACTAATGGTATCATTGCCGCCCAGCCCATAGATAGTATCGTCACCCGCAAAGCCATTGATGGTGTCATCACCCGCTGTACCGTCCAGCGTGTCGTCATCAGGCGTGCCGTCGATAATGGTTGGCGGGGGTGGAGCCGACGCTTGCCCGTAAATGATGTAGGACTCGCCAGCCGAACTATTGCCGTTAGGGTCGGCGTACGCAGCTCCTATAAAAATATCGTAAAAGCCGTCACCATTGATATCTCCTGCACTAGAAACGGAGTCGCCGCTCTCATCACTCCCATCAATCCCATTATTCCCATTAATAACAAAACCCGCGCTGCCATCTTCGCCATTGGCGGCAAGAAGTGAGGACAGCTCGAAGACTGTGCCAAAAGCGCCGTTTTCTAAAGACTGGTTGGGTAGCGTAGGTGCGCTCGAAGAGATGTCGTCAATCGTGCTTAGTGGGGCGGAAATGTTAGATGATGTAGAGCTCGCGAAATTATCCGAGAATACTGTCAGCGGCGTCGTTTCGGGACTAAAGGTTGCGCCAAAATCAAAGAGGCCGTTAAACGGGTCGCCAAGATAGCTTTCAAGACCATAGCCATCCAAGGCTAAGTCGATCGCTGTATCGATATTAAACCGTATGGCCATTATCCGTCCCCTGCGTCATGTATTCAGACACACTGTAAAATCCCGCATGCCATTGTTAATGCATGTGAGGATGGACTTTCAAGCATGTTATGCGGTTGAGCAA
>ENA-ORXR01000537-ORXR01000537.1-marine-metagenome-genome-assembly--contig:-NODE-537-length-50463-cov-3.906303_pt1 | contig 50463 bp, 46 predicted proteins | sample MGYA00237866_ERZ511479 | MGnify/ENA metagenome assembly ERZ511479
TGCGAGCGTCGAGAACCGATGCGATATCAGCAATGTGGCACGGCCTTGCGCCAGCTCTGTGAAGTCTTGAAATACGTCGTATTCGGTGTCGGCGTCGAGATTCGCCGTTGGCTCGTCGAGCAGCATGATCGGCGCCACCCGCGCGAACGCTCGGCCGATGGCAAAACGTTGTTCCTGACCGCCAGAGAGCTGTACCTCACCGAACGCCTTGCCGAGAGCGGTGTCCAAGCCATTCGGTAACTTGGCGGCGATTGCATCGACACCGACCTGGGCCGCCAGCTGTTCCACCGCCGAGCGATCGTCGATCAGGCGTTCCCAATCGCCCAGCGCCAGGTTTTCGGCCGCAGTCCCTTCGTAGGCCCCATACTGCTGGAACACGCAAGCAACCTCGTTACGCAGAGCCACGCGATCGAGTTCGGTGGTCGGCTGGCCATTGAGCCGTATCTGGCCTTTCTGTGGTGAGTACAAGCCGGTGATGAGTTTAGCAAGTGTGGTTTTCCCGCTGCCGTTGGCGCCAACCAGTCCAACCACTTCCCCTGCAGCAATGGTCAGATTCACGTCGTGTAGCACTGGCTCTCGCGTACCCGGATAGGTGAACGTCACGTTCTCGACTTCGAGCGACGCCGATGCCGGGGGCTTACTACTCGGCGTTGCCCGCACCGGCTCGCCCTGTTGCTCGCTGGAGGGATCGTCGGGATGCTGGAAGGTATTGGTGAGGCCGAGTACTGCCGCAATGGTGACGGTGCCGAGCAAATCCCATCGAACCCGACCGATCGCCAACACGAGCTGATCGATTGCCGTACGCACGGCTCCAACGGCACCTGCAAAAATCGCCACGTCGCCGAGCGTGACCAAGTCGTCGGCGGCCTGCCCCACGACCCGCCACAGCGAGAGGTAGATGATGACCAGCACCAAGGCCCCGAAGACCAGCGATGCAACGAGTTCTCGAACGAACATGGCTCGGCTCTCACGAACGACCGCTCCGAGGTTGTCGTCGACTCGCCGTCGAAAAAGTGGCCCGAGGTTTAGCAGGCGACTTTCCGGAAGCCGGCGCTCGTCGATCAGGGCTTCGGTGAAGTGAGCAGCCCACCGTTGGGCCCGTCGCTGCGTGCGCATGCGTGCGAAGCGGACTTTCGTAAGCCACCAACGGTTAGCGATGTACGGAATCCCGACCGGTGGAAGCAAGACAAGCAGCCAGGGATCGATGCTGCCGAGCAGCACGACGAGCGACCCAACTGTTGTTGCAGCAGAGACTGCGGTTGCGCTGTGTGTGAGCACACCAGATACGGCGGATCCGGGTCGCTCGAAAGCCTCGTCGATGCGGTCGCGAGCTTGGGGCTGCTCGAAATAAGCAAAGTCGATGGTGTCGGTCTTCTCGAGCAGTTCCACCCGAAGTGCTTGCTCGAGTCGCTCATCGTTCGTCAGGTCGAGCACCCGCCGTAGCGGTGTGATGAACGACAACAGATACGCAATCACGAAGCTGAGCGCAACCAGGACGGCGAGCCTCGATCGATCTGCATCACCGTCCAACTCATTGATCAACTCGCGCAGCACAACCGCCAAAAACAACGGTAAGAGACCAGCAAAAACGGGTAAGAACAACACCCCGAGCGTGCCCCAATACGACGTGCGCCACTACGTGGCAAAAGCGAACCGAAATGCCCTCTGGATGCTGCCCCGACCTTCGGATGCATTAAACGCCGAGACCGCATGAGCGCCTGTGAACTCGGTCTTACGCACGTCGGATACCGAAGTGCGTATGACTGGCTACATGAATGGGCACAGGAACACAGCGTACGCGAGGAAGCGGCGCAACCACGGCACTCCATGCGTGGGTACCGTGGCGGCATGGGCAAGATCGTTTTCGGGGTGCACGGCTTGCGCAGCGCATTGAACAACACGAGTGCACTGGCAAGACAACTCGTCGACCGAGGCCACGAGGTGGTGTTCGTCTCCTTTCGAGACGTGCGAGAAACGGTAGAAAATGTCGGTGCTCAATTCGTGTTGCTCAGAGACGGCGGAGATGCCATCGAGCTGGTTCGTCAGCAGCGGAGCACCCGGGGTGATTGGCGCAGCGTTCGCCGGTCGCGTCAGCTCCGAAACAGGATGCTCGAACTCCACGAACCAGTCCGTGTTGTACAGCAGCTCGCTCCCGACGTGGTTGTCGTCGACATGGAGATGCACGGACTGGTTCTCACGGCGCGCCACCTCGGCCTGCCAACCATACTGACGCTGTCCTGGCACGACCCGATGAGGTCACCGAGCCGCCCTCCAATGCATCGAGACCTCACCGGCAGCGGGATTGGGGCTCGCGCACTCAACCGCCTCGCCTGGACGGATCTGATCGTCAGGCGTCGCTTTCGTCAAGCCCTCGGACCGTTGCTTCCATCGGCCGCGCGCGCTCAGGTTCTTCCCCAGATGCTGAACACAACCGACCTACACAGCGTTCGGGCCATGGCCCGCAATCTCGATGTCGACCTCGACGCAATCGCGAGCCGCCACGAGTGGGTGCATCCCCACACCTACGTCGATTTCCCAGTCATCAGTTTCACGGTCAAAGAGCTCGAGTTCGACCAGACCTCGCCGCCGGGGGTCACCCATATCGGACCGTGCATCGATCAGTCGAGGTTTCAGCGGGCGCTATCGGCTGAGAAGAGGACCGAACTCTCGGCCTTCCTTGCTCGCCACGCCGCCCCGGCGCAACGACTCGCCTATTGTTCGATGGGTTCGCTTCAAGCCGGAAACCAGTCGTACTACCAAACCGTCATCGATGCGTTTCGAGAACGAACCGAGTGGGGGATCATCCTCGGACTCGGCAGCCGAGGGAGTGGACTGCATCTCGACCTGGATCCAGAGCGAGCACTGGTGCTCGACGACGCTCCTCAGCTCGAGATCCTCTCCCACGCCGATGTGGCAATTCATCCGGGTGGGGCGAGCACGTTCTATGAATGTCTCAGCTTTCAGGTTCCGTCGGTCATACTGCACACTGGCAAAACCGACATGCCAGGAATCGCCGCTCGCATGCGCCACTTCGGCCTCGGGGTCGTACGAGACCGGTCGACCGTCACCGCCGATCAGCTCAGAGAAGAAGCCGCCGAACTCGCCGGGGGTGCATCGGCTGATGCGCTGGAGCGAATTGCGAGGGTGATCAGTGAGTATCAGGATCGCGCCCAGGGGGTTTCGATGATCGAGAGCATGTTGACCGAGTAGTGAACCGAGTGTTGATGAGCGTGCCCTCCAGTTGTGACGTGACTCAGATCGAATGGAGCCGGGCGAGAAGATCTGGAGCGACTTCTTCGAGTGGCCGGTAGCGAAAGTTCGTCGACGCAATATGTGCGCTGCAGAAACTTTTGTTCGGTAGCGAGGCCACCCCTCGTAGGCGTCTCAAGAGGTGAGATGCCTGTGACGGGACGAATCGGTCGGGGACAGCGAGCGGTCCTACTGGTCCCACGAGTTCGCGGATCCTGACATTGCCCAACTCCGGGCGCACGACATTGAGCTTGTGTGGCGGCGAATCGTGGCGTTCGATCAGATGTGCGACCAGATCCGCAACGTCTTGCACCAATACCAGATTCAAAACCTCATTGGCGCGAAGAATGCGCTTGAATGGACCACCCAGGTCGGTGAGCGAAGTGCCCGAGCCGTACACGTTGCCGATGCGCAGATGGCTGGATTGCGTCGACTGTCGATCGATCGCAGTCTCCGCCGCAAGTTTCGAGATGCCGTACTCGCTCACCGGTCTGCACGACTCGGCTTCGGTGACGACGCGTTCTCGAATGTTTCCGTAGACCGCAACGCTGGAGAGATTCATGACACGACAGTCACGGGCACCTGCGGCGACGGCAGCCGCCATTGCCACAGTGCTCTGGTCGCCGTTCAGTTCTCCCGTCTTGCCCGCGGCATGGACGATCCAATCTGCTTTGTGGGTTGCTTCGCGAACCTGCGATGGATCGCGAAGGTCGGTGGGTACGAAATCGTCACCGATCGGCGTGCGCCCCATGGCGACGACGACATGATTTCGCGACAACAAACGTTGCCTGATCGCGCCTCCCAGCAACCCGGTCGCTCCGGTGACGAGAACACGCACTATGAACTCAGGCTCTGGCGCAACGACTTGCGATCGATCTTGCCGGTTCGTGTTTCAGCGAAGGCGTTCACGAACCGAATTTCGCTTGGCACGGCGCTGCTCGGCAGACGTTTCAGGCACCAGCGACGAAGCTCGTCGAATGAAAGCTCTCGATCGTCGATGGGCAGGACCCACGCCACGACATATTGAACTCCCTGGTCATCCTCGCGAACGCCGACAACAACGCTGTCGACGCCAGGGGCATCGCCCATCACGGTTTCGATCGTCTCGAGTTCCAATCGGACACCACGGACCTTGACCCGGGTGTCGGCGCGTCCCATGAAGTGCAGGAGCTCGTTGGCATCCTTTCGTACGATGTCGCCGGTTCGGTACCAACGTCGGGAGCCGTCGACGACAAAACACTTTTTGTTCGACTCGGGCATCGACCAATACCCGATCATCTGGGAAGGGCAGGTTGCCAGGAGTTCTCCTGGCTCACCTGATCGAACATCGGTCAGGTTTTCGTCGACGATCCGCAGCTCGACGCCGGGCCATGCGGTGCCGATCGGCACCGTTGTCAGGTCCGACGGACGCGGGTCCCACCGCTGACTGGCCACACCGTTGACCTCGGCGGGGCCATACACGTTCAGAAGCTCCGCAGGAGGGAGCGACTGCGCCAGGTCCTGAAGAGCTCCTGGCGAGAACTGTTCACCGCCGAAGCTGATCTGGCGCAATGCTGACAGATCGCGTTTGGCGACATCGCCGCGCAGCGACAGTTGGCGCAGCTGATACGGAACGGCGTAGAGAACCGTGACCTTCGCATCCTCGAGTTGTTGGCTGAGCGTCGCCGGGAACCTCAGAGTCCCTTCGGTGATCGTCACCGGTGTGGCGCCGGCGAGCGGGCATGCATAGAGCTCGAGTGTCGACATGTCGAAGTGCAACGGTGAGGTGCCAGCGACTCGATCAGTGGGCGCCAATCCATGAATCTTCACCGCGTTGTCGGCATAGGCCAGGGCACTGGCGTGGCTGTGGGTGATGCCCTTTGGTTCGCCGGTCGAGCCCGAGGTGAAGATGATGTAGGCCGGCTGGTGTGGCTCGACCTCGGGTAGATGCGCTTGTGGCCAGGCCATTGCTGTGTCCAGAGAGGCGAGGCGCTTGGCCGGGAGGGCCAAGTCGTCCAGGCGCGACAGCTCACCAGATACCGCCAACGGCACGCTGCTCTCAGACACATATTCCGACGCTCGTGCGGCCACCGTTTCCGCAGCACCGATGATGGCACTCGGTTGACAGAAGCGCAGCACGGCTTCGACCGATTCTCTGGGTCCCCGCGGATCGAGTGGGACCATGATCGCGCCGCAACGAACGATGGCGTGCACCGCGACAAAGGACCAGACCGACTTCGGGTGAAGCACCGCGACGCGGTCCCCAGACTGCACGCCGTGATCGACGAGCCATGAAGCAAGCCCGTGGGCGACGCCGTCGAGCTCAGCCCACGGATGCAGCTTCGAATCGGCGTCCAGGACTCCGCCGACCGGATTGACAACCGCCCCGAATCCGAGGAGCTCGCCGAGGACCCGCGGTTTCATGCGATCAGGTGTAGAGCTCATCTCGTGCTGCTCTTCCAATCGACATCCTTCACGACAGCTGACCGTACCATCGGCCATGTACTTCGATTCGTGGCTGTGCACGTCGCCGGGATCGATGGATCTCGCTGTTTTGAGGCATGCAGCTGCGGGCACTTGTATGCAGACAGTGTTCGTGGCCGTGCGGTTCGGGTACTAGGATCACACCGCAGCAATGAGGTGAGTTGGTCAAGATGTTCTGTTCAAATGCCGGCCGGTTCGTCCGCTCCTAGGACAATGATTCCTGATGGGGAACGAATCGCGTGGGCCCGAGTCTCGGGGGCGGACTGCGTCGACCGCTGGTTCCGGTGAACCAAACGGTGAACTGCCCACAACTGGTCGATCGTCTCGACTTGTAGCCGCGGTCACCGAGGCGCCTTTCGTTCGTAACGTGGCGCTGCTCTCGAGCGCTGCGGCTCTTTCGCAGCTGATCGTGGTACTGGCGATACCTGTCGTCACCCGTCTCTACACGCCCGATGATCTGGGTGTGTTGACGCTGTTCCTGTCGATCGTGCTGATCGCTGCCCCCTTGGCGACACTTCGTTACTCGGTAGCCATCCCGATTGCCGACACCGACGAACTTGCCGACGATGTCCTGAGGTTGTGCTTTCTCATAACGACAGGACTCGCTCTGGCCATGCTTCCGGTGTTGTTCGGGCTTCAGCAATTTACGAGCTTGTTCAACTCTGCAAAGGTGGCCGGATTCACCTGGTTGATTCCGCTGGTGTTCGTGTTCAGTGGCTTCTACCAGGCGTTGGCGCAGTGGGCGGTTCGGAGCCGTGACTTCAAGCTCATCGCCACAACGAGGGTGACTCGCAGCTTCGCCATGGTTGCAACCCAGCTTGGACTCGGCTTTCTTGGCGTGGCGCCCTTGGGTCTGCTTCTGGGGCAATTGGCGAATCACGGATCGGGCGCACCCCGAATACTCACACGAGTGCTCAACAGCCGGAGCCAGTTCTTCGGATCGTTTCGGCTTGACAAGGTGCGATTTGCAGCTCACAGGTTCCGCCGCTTTCCTCTCATCCAGACCTGGTCGCAGCTCCTTCTGGTCGTTGCAGGCCAGCTGCCAGCCATCTTCATTGCGTCCCGCTACGGCCTCATCCAGGCTGGTCTCTATGGGTTTGCCGAACGGATGGTGAATCTGCCGATGGCGTTGCTGGGCGAGTCGGTGGGGCAGGTCTACTACTCCGAGGTTGCGTCGCTTTGGCGCACGGCGCCCGACAAGATCCGGGCGATCACTCGAGGTGTGATGACGAAGCTGGCGTCGGTGGCGGTGATTCCGACAGCGATCATTTTGCTTGCCGGTCCCACCATGTTCCGAATCGTCTTTGGCGCGTCCTGGACCGACGCCGGCCGATTCGCACAGATCCTGGCGGTGTTGGGAATGGCCCGATTGATCACCGTGCCAGTGGTGAACTGTCTCAACGTGCTCGAACTTCAGGCGTGGCAATTCGGCGCAAACCTTGTCCGCGTTGCGATCGCCGTATGCGCATTCTTGCTGGCTGTCGGCTTCGGTCTATCCGTGACAGATTTTCTTCTCATTTTCAGTGCCGCAAGCGTTCTCTTTCATCTCGGCTTTGCGACCACGTTGTTGAGGTATCTCCGAGCGCCATCGGAGCTGAGATGACGAGTGGGATCATGTCGCTCTGGGAACGCTTCGCTCGGACATCCAGGCCAGAACCGACGCCAGGCTGTTGTTCGATCGATTCTTAGGGGTGTGCCGCCGCCTACATCGAATTCGACAGCAGCGATTTCGGCCCGAGTAGCATCTGGCTCACCGGCTACGCTCGGCGGGTGACTAATGCACTCGAAGCCATGCTCGATCTGGATCACCCGGTGAAAGTCAGCGCACGAGACTGGGCCAACGCCTCGCTTGCCGACGGCGACACGATGCATGCACGCGGTCTCGTGGATCGAAGCGACTGGCAATCCGCAGCGAGCTACGGTCTGCTGGGCTCCCATGCGCCGAGAGAATTGGGTGGATTGGGCATCGGTGCTGTTGAATCATCGCTGATGTACGAAGGCCTCGGCGCATCTTCTGCAGACAACGGCTTGGTCTTTGCCATTGCGTCACAAGCCATGGCGCCCACGAAAGCCATTGCGAATTCGGCATCACCGGCCCAGCGAGAGCGCTGGTTTCCCGCCTTGTGCGATGGTCGCTTGTTCGCAAGCTTTGCGATGTCTGAACCCGGCGCCGGTTCAGACCCGTGGGGTCTGACCACCACCGCTACCCAAGATGAACAAAACGGCTGGATTCTCAACGGAACCAAAACCTGGTGCACCCTCGGGCCGATCTGCGATGTTGCTCTTGTTTTTGCGGTCACCGACCAATCTCGGGGTCAGTGGGGGATCACGGCGTTCATCGTGCCCGCAGACGCCGACGGTATGCAGCAAGGTCCGCCGATCGAGAAGTCGGGCTTTCAATCGTGTCCGTTCGGCGAACTGCGGTTCGAAGACTGTCGCGTCGACAACCATGCCGTGCTCGGCTCGGTTGGATCGGGTGCGGCGATCTTCACCAAGATCGTGGAGCAAGAGCGCGCGTTTCTGTACGCAGCACAGATCGGGGCGATGGAACGGGTTCTCGACCTGGCCATCGACTTCGCTCGGAGTCGGGTCCAGGCAGGGGTACACATCGGCACGCATCAGTCGGTTGCGAACCGGTTGGTCGATGTGAAGTCTGCCCATGAGCATGCTCGTCTCACTCTCTACAAAGCTGCAGCTCGCCACGATGCTGGTTTGTCGGTTGGTCTCGCCGGGCCGCTGACAAAGCTCGCCACGGCAGACGCTGCGATCTCGTCGGTGCTCGATGCAATCAAGACGCTCGGCGCCCAAGGCCTCACTATCGAACGGGGCCTCGAACGCGAGTTACGCGATTCGCTGTCGGGTCTTGCCTTCTCGGGCACCCCGGACCTGGCAAGAAATTTGGTTGCTGAGCAGCTCGGACTGAACCGCCGGCTTCAGTAGTTCGCTGATCTGCCGTGGGCGCCGCTCACGGCCCGTGGTTCACGATGACGCTGCTACGGCTGATTCGCACAAGCGGTGAATTGCTGAAGGTGTTTCGAAGTTCTCCAGCGTGACCAGCCCAGGATCGATGTTCGCTTTCATTTCGTCTTCGAGCCAGGCAATGAGCGTGACAGTAGCCAACGACTCGAGGATTCCGCTCATGAGAAGTTCCGTGTCTGCCTCGACCGTGACCTCTGGGTCGGCGCTCAACTCGTTCTGAATCTTTTCGATGATCTGATGGAGTTCCATGGTCCGTCTCTTCGTCTCTTCGTTTCTTCGTCTCGGTTCAGGGCGGGGCCTCGACGTCACTCCAGCGCGCCTCGCAAATCAACGATGCCAGCAACGGCCAGCCTAGACTCCCTGCGGTAAGTTCCCGGGCTCGGCGATCGAGAGTCAATCGGCCAGTCCGGGATTTCAAAAGAGTTCTAAGATCGGTCGACGACACCGGTGATCGGCGACGAAGGGTTAAGCGAGAATGAGTAGGAGTTCGGTTCATCAGAAGAAGGCGCTTGCAGGTGTTGGCCCCAGGGCGCGAGCCGCCCGGAGCATACGGCTCGCAGTGTTTCTTCTCGTGGCCACGGTGGTCGGCGTGTTTTCGGTGTTCGTTGCCGGTGGAACGGCTTCGGCTCACGATGACAATCAGTCGTATCTCTACCTCGACTTCGGCGAAACGCTGGTCGCCCATCTTCAAATGCCTTTTGGCGACATCAGCGAAGTGCTCGGCGTTGAGATCGGAGGCTCCGACGACGAGATCGAGACGGCAATCGCCGAGAACGAACGCGTATTGGTCGACTACGCCGCAGCCCACTTCGAAGTCGGCAGCAGCGGCAGTCTCTTCAACAAGTCATTCATCGAGACGTCTCGTTTCGGCGAGACCGATCACGTCGAGGTCTCGTTCAGGATCGCAACCGGGTCCGAGGTTCTCACCGAACTCGATGTCGAACTCGATCCGTTCTTCGATGAGATAGAAGACCGTGACGCGCTGTTGCTCGTGGCCAATGATTGGAATCGCGGGATCGTGAACAACGAAGCCGACTCGCTGCTGCGATTCGTTCCTGACACTCGCTCGCAAACGATAGTCCTCGGCGAGTCTTCATCGCTCAAGAACTTCACCACGAGCGTGCAATCGGGGCTCGACCACATCCGTACCGGGCCGGACCACATGCTCTTCATCGTGGCTCTGCTTCTACCATCGGTTCTGGTCTGGGTAGGGGCGTGGCGGCCCGCGTCGGGCTTCAGATCGTCGTTGTGGCGCATCACCAAAACCATGACGATGTTCACCATTGCCCACAGCGTCACCTTCAGCCTGGCCGGAATCGGTCTGGTACCGACCCCGGGGCCACGCATCACCGAGTCGATCATAGCGCTGTCCATCGCCGTGACTGCTCTACACAACCTGCGTCCGATCATCCAGAATCGTGAGTGGATGATCGCCTTTGTTTTCGGACTCTTCCACGGCTTCGGTTTCGCGTCGTTGACCCAGTCGCTCGATGTCAGCACCTCGACCCAGCTCATTTCGCTCGCTGGTCGCAACATCGGTATCGAGATCGGTCAGCTCCTTGTCGTGTTTCTGATGTTCCCAATGCTCTATCTGCTGCGCCGTACCACTATCTATCTGCCGCTGCTCAGGGTTGTGTCCGTCGGACTGATCATCGCCAGCATTGGTTGGATGACGGAACGACTCTTCGATTGGTATCCGCTCACGTCCCTGGTGGTCGACAAGGCAGTCAAGTACCCACGGGTGTTGATCTTCATCGTGGCGGCCACCATTGCGGCTCTGATGTGGTATCTCTCCGAGCGTTCCAAAGGCCGACTCCTCGCCACGGTCGAAGAATACGAAAGCACGACCGACGAGTCTTCGACCGATGATCGACTCCTGGTGAATGGATGACAAAGTGCAGCAGTTGACTGGGCAAGACGTAGGTGTCACCGGCAGCGCAAGATCCTCGAGTCACACGATGCCCCCGCGGTCTCTGCGACACGACATCACGCAGTGACAGACAAGCGCATCTACCTCAGCGCGCCCGAAGTACGGAGCGCCGAGCGCCGATTTCTCGAGAAAGCGATCGACTCGAACTGGATTGCGCCCACCGGGCCAGACCTGACAGCCTTCGAGGAAGAGATTGCTGTCGCCACCGGTCGATCGCATGCGGTCGCCGTGACGAACGGAACCGCAGCGCTTCACCTGGCATTGTTGGTTGCCGGAGTTGGTCCGGGAGACGTGGTTCTCGGGTCGACGCTCACCTTCATCGGCTCGACGAGTCCGGTGGTCTACTGCGGCGCCGAGCCGGTATTTCTCGACAGCGAACCGACAACCTGGAATCTCTGCCCACAATTACTTGCCGACGAGCTGAAAGCGCGTGCTGCTCGAAACGAGCTTCCGCGTGCTGTCATATGTGTCGATCTGTACGGTGCAAGCGCAGAATACGACGAGATCGTCGGCGTACTCGAGCGCTACGACGTGCCCCTGATCGAAGACGCAGCCGAGGCGCTCGGGGCAACGTATCGGGGAGCCCCGTGCGGGTCGTTCGGCGATGCTGCGATCGTCTCGTTCAACGGCAACAAGATCGTCACATCCAGCGGCGGTGGGGCATACCTGACCAACGACGCAGAAGCCGCAGCGCGGGCCCGTCACCTAGCGGCGAATGCCCGTGAGTCAACCGTCCACTACGAACACAATGAGATCGGCTTCAACTACGGCATGTCGAATTTGCTTGCTGCCTTCGGGCGTGGCCAGCTCCAAGATCTCCACGAACGCATCGAGCGCCGCCGGAGCATCCGCAATCGCTATCTCGCAGTAACGCACGGTAATGCCGACATCACCGTGAACACGTTGCCGGATCATCATCGTTCCAACTGCTGGCTTACCTGCATCGAACTCTCTTCAGAATCGCCGCATACCCCCGAGGGCATTCGGTCTCGGCTCGAGGCCGAGAACATCGAATCCCGACCGATTTGGAAGCCAATGCACCAACAACCTGTCTTCCGTGGCGCACAGGCTCGGTTGAATGGCGTGTCCGATCGCTTGTTCGCCAATGGACTGTGTCTGCCTTCGGGTACAGGCATGACTGACGCAGAAATCGAGCGAGTGATGACGGCTCTAGGGCAGGCTATTCGCTCGTGAGAAGCGATTCCGTTCGCGTGCTGTACTTGAAACAGCGATTTGATCCCGAACCAGCGCCGCTTCGTGGCGCCGGGTTCGCGTCTGCGTTGCGTGACCACGGTGTCGACCTCACCGTGCTCACCGGCTTCCCGTACTACCCGACGCCCGAGCTCTATCAGGGATACGCACATCGACGCCACAGGGTCGAGGAGATCGACGGAACCACAGTGCATCGGAGTGCATCGATTGTCGGGCACACCCCGAGCCCGGTCAGACGCCTGCTGTCCTATGTGACCATGCCGGCCATGTCGACGGTGAACGCCCTCGTGAACAACATCAGGACCGATCTCGTGCTCACCACGCTCGGTCCCGGGGTGTACGCCCATTTTGCGTTGTTGCTGGCGCGTCGGCTCGCGGTTCCGTGTGTGCTCGAGATCCAAGATCTCTGGCCCGAGAGCTTGACAGCCAGCGGCATGTGGCCAAAGCGGATTCCCACTGCGCCAGTCGAAGCCGCAATGCGGTTGGCGTATCGCAATGCCACGGCTATCACCTGTCTTTCGCCCGGCTGTCGCGACGCAGTGATCGCCCGAGGGGGATCTCCGGCGTCGACAGTGTCCATGCTCAATTGGGCACCAGACATCGAAATTTCGGCCAGCGACGAGCGACGGGCTACTGAGCTTCTCGGACGCTGGGCTCACACAGACTTCATCGGCTATGCCGGATCGCTCGGTCCGCTCCAGGGGGTAGATCGCATGTGCGATGCGGCCGCCCAGGCCGGGACCCGCCTGGTCGTGCTTGGCGACGGGCGCGACGCGGACGCGTTGCAGGCACACGTCGAACGAACCGGCACTGCAGTTCGTTTCTTGGGCCAACAACCGCCGGGCGTCACGAGAGCGCTGCTTCGCCAAGCAGCGGCAAGTACGGTCTACCTTGCTGCCAGCGAACTCGATGCCACCGCGATACCGAGCAAAGTCGCAGCCAATGTCACGGTAGGTGTCCCGATGGTTGTTGCGGCCAACGGTGAGACGAAGCGGCTTGCCGAACGAATCGACGCCGGACCATTGTGCGCTCCTGGGGACACGCACGCATTGGCCCATTCCTTCCGGGCAGTTCTCAACGCAAGTGCAACCGAGCGGTCTCGCTGGGTGCGCAACGCCAATGAGTTCGCGTCGTATTCGGTCAATGCCAAACACGGACTTTCCCGGTACGCAGGCTTTCTCGGTGCGGTTGCCCGCCGAAAGGGAATCAGCGAACTGATCAATACCGAGGGAGGGTTGGTATGAGACCGAACATACTGATCACCGCGGCTGGTCGTCGCGTCTCGCTGGTGCAGGGATTTCAGGCGGCTGCGCACCCTGAACAACGCCAAGTGCTCGCCGCCGACGCTCGCAGGGAACGAAGCGCTGCCTGCCACATTGCCGATGGTGCACATTCCTTGCCGCTGGCGTCGTCTCCCGACTTCGGCAAAGCGCTTCTCGACCTCTGCCAGCGACAGGACGTCGGGCTCGTGGTGCCGACAATCGATCCGGAACTCCCGATACTTGCAGCGTTGCGCAACCCGTTCCTGGCCGAAGGCGTAGAGATCGTTGTTTCGGACCCGACATTTATTGCCGATTGTGCCGACAAACGACGTACGAAGCAGCTCTTCGAACGCCTGGGCATCGACACACCGGAGGTTCACTCCTGGCCCGACGTGCCCGGTTTCCCCTTGTTTGCCAAGCCCTACGACGGCTCGGGAAGTGTCGGCGCTCGAGTACTGACGAGCCATATCGACGCGCAGAGTGCAATCGACGAGTGCGATCGGCTCATGTTGTGCGACTACATGGATCCCCGAGATCACGACGAGTTCACGGTCGACTGCTACTACGACCGTGACTCTCGACTGAAGTGTGCCGTTCCTCGGCAGCGGATCGAAGTTCGCAACGGCGAGGTCGCCCAGGCGAGAACGGCTCGCAACGAACTCGTCGACGAGCTCTTCGAGCATGTCGGGACGCTCGCCGGCGCGAGAGGAATGGTGACGATCCAGGCGTTCGTCGACCGAGAATTGCGCACGACAAGCTACATCGAGATCAACGCCCGAGTGGGCGGTGGTTACCCGCTCTCACGCATCGCGGGCGCCGACTATCAACGGTTACTCGTCGACGAGTATCTCAACGATGTACCGCCTCCAATCGTCGATGACTGGCGCGACAACGCGATCATGCTTCGCTACGACGCCGAAGTCGTGCGGTTCGAGCCTTGACCACGGACTGCACGAATGTATAGGTGCCTGGGTAAGCGGGTCTTCGACGTGAGCGTTGCGGTTTCGATTCTGGTCGTCGCTGCCCTTCCGATGCTGGGTGTGGCCCTGCTCATTCGTGCGAAGATGGGCGCACCTGTGCTGTACCGACACAAGCGAACGGGCATGAGTGGCGCTCCCTTCGAAATGCTCAAGTTCAGGACCATGGACCTTCAAATCCCCGGCCACGAGCGCCCGAGCAGCGCCCGCATCACCACACTCGGTCGAACCCTTCGCAGCCTCAGTCTCGATGAATTGCCGCAACTCGTGAACGTGATTCGCGGGGATATGAGTTTGGTCGGTCCTCGGCCCCTGTTACCCGACTACGACTCGCTGTATTCAGATGAACAACGGCGTCGGTTCGAAGTGCGACCCGGCATCACTGGTCTGGCCCAGGTCTCTGGTCGGTCTCGGTTGGCGTGGGGAAAGAAGTTCGCTTTCGACGTGACCTATGTCGACAAGCTCTCTCTGGCGACCGACATCAAGATTCTGATGGCCACCGCAAGACGCTTGCTCGATCGGTCATCGACTGTTGCCGACGGCAGCGCCATCCAAGAACGTTTCGACGGAACGAACTGAACCTGTGGCCGACGATCCTGTAGACGAGACACTCATCCAACCAGCCGATATTGCGAGCTCCTACTACGATTTTGCGAGCTATATCAGCAAGACCAGGATGTTGACGTTCTGGCACCAGCTCGACGAGGTGGTCCAGAGCAAGCCGTCGACGGTGCTCGAAGTCGGCGTGGGACCGGGGTTGGTGGCCGGGACTCTTCGCGAGTTCAACATTCACCTGACGACCCTCGACATCAATCCAGCGTTGACGCCGGATCGATTGGGTTCGGTTCGCGAGCTCGACGAGCACGTTGCCGAAGACGAGTTCGATACGGTGTTGTGTGCGCGCGTGCTTCATCACCTGCCCTTCGAAGACTTCGAGCGCTGCATCGCTCAGTTGATGCGTGCCGCACGGAACCGCGTGATCATCACGCTGCCCGTCGACGAAGCTCGTATCTATCTGGCGCTTCGGCGCACAGCAGGCGCGTACGCAATTCGCTCGATCGCATTGCCGCGTTGGCTCAAGACCGTTGCGTCGAAACTGGTCAGTCGTGGTGATGAGCGCTACGAGATGCTCTGGAAGATCAACTCCTCGTCTGCCACCCACAAAGAAGTAGTGGCCTCGGTTCTCCGTCGTCATGCTCATATAGACAGTTGGTACGAGGTTCCCGAGGATCGCAGCCATGCGGTTGTGGTGCTGCGCCCTCGATGAGTGAAACACTTTCTCGCGTGGCAGTGTGCATGGCGACCTACAACGGTGCAGAATTCCTGGCGCCACAGATCGACTCCATCCTGGAGCAGCTCGAAGTCGGCGACGAGCTCCTCGTCGTCGACGATTGTTCGACCGACGAAACCTGGCAGATACTTCAGCATGCAACCGAGGTTTCACCATGTCGCGTCGAGCTGCTTCGCAACGCGGTGAACATGGGACACGTGCGCACATTCGAACGAGCCGTCGACGCTTCGTTAAATGATGTGATCGTGTTGGTCGACCAGGACGATGTCTGGATACCTGGTTATATCGAGCGGATCCGGACAACTTTCACCCGTGATTCGAGCATTGGCTTGATTGTTTCTCGCCCCGTGTTCTGCGACGAGACACTCACGCCGATTCAGGCAAAGAACGATCGTTACCGACACCCGCGACGCGGGGGACCGCTCGGCGTAGGCGACTTCCTGCTGAATCGAGCGATGCCTTTGGGATGTACCATGAGTTTTCGTCGTGAAGAACTTTGCTACCTGCTGCCGTTTCCCTCGAAGCTGTTGGCACACGATCACTGGATCTTTGCCCTGGCGACGCTGCGCAATCGTATGAAGCCGCTGGGTGAACCGGCGGTTCTCTATCGTCGCCATGGCGGCGCAGTCACGAAGAAGCGCTCACCATGGAAAATGGTCGAATCGCGAGTGGTGCTCGTTCACCAACTGGCGCGACGCTCGCTTCGAATTGTGGCGGGGGAGAGAAGAAGCTCCGCATGAACGTGAGCCTGCCTTCGGTGAACCAACGGTGGTCATCGGTCGCCACGTCGGCTGCGCTCGTGATCTGCGGGTGCGCCTTTGTTCTGGCCTTCGTCGAACCACCGACACGCGGGCTTCCCATCGCCGAAAAACAGCTGGCCCAATTCGTTCCCGAGTCGGTCAGATCCATGCTGGGCCTGGTCTCGCTTGTGTCGTTCGTCGCCACCATTGGCATCGGCGGAGTGTTGGCAGCCGCTCGTGTCACGACGTGGCGCCAGCGTCGGCCAATCGTCGTGGCGGTGGGGTTCATGGCTGCTGCGGTGGCCATCGGTGTCACCCGAGGACTACTTGGTGAGTCGCTCACTCGATTCGCCTTCGCTCACGGACAGTTCATCGTTCCCTACGTCGTTGCGCTCGGCATGCCGATCCCCAGCGACAGACAATGGGAACGCCTGGTGGCAGCGATGCTGGCTGGTTTCACCCTGCCGGCCATCTTTAGCGTGCTCATTCTTGTCGCCAACAGCGGAACAGAGCTGCCCTGGTACACACGAATCATTCCGAATGGGGTGTCGTTCAGTGGCGTGGCGTGCTTGCTCTGGGTCGCCCACGGTGCCCGGACAGGGCGCAAGTATGCCTATGGATTCGCGGCTGTCTGCGCAGTGGCAGTTGTCGCATCAGGAGCTCGGGTCTGGATCGCCGCCCTGCTGGTGGGGCTGCTCATGTACGCATTCGCCTCCCGCCGAAGCCGTGCCTCGATGCCGTGGCGGTGGATCGCGGTCGGAGCGCTTGGCTTGGTCATCCTTTCTCCGGTCCTCGTCCAGACGAATACCGTTTCGGGTTTGGTCGAAAGAACCCAACGGGATTTGAACAGCGGATCGAGCCTGCGGTCTCGCCAGGCGCGTAACTTGGTGACCGAGTTCACGGATTCCCCGATCCTCGGATCCGGACTCGGCTATCAAAACCCGCTTCTGGCCCGTCAGGGGCGACCAATTGAGGTGGCGCGTCCGTACCTGGTCGAGCTGTCGTACCTCAACCTGCTTGCGAAGCTCGGGCTGGTTGGTTTCAGTCTGCTCGCAGTCGGCATGGGCCTCGGCCTTCGCTACCTTCAACAAGGAGCCAGCACTTCTACCGACCCGCAAACGATGGCCGCGATGTACGCGGCGGTTGTGTATCTGTTGCTCACCTCGCTCCTGAACCCGACCTTCGAATCGGTCTATGTGCACCTGTTTATTGCGGTCGCGCTCCTGGGAGCTCTGCGAACGAACGCACCGCCTGAAGCCGACGCCGACCCTGGCTAGACATCACCGGCATAGCCATGCATCGTAAGCGAGGCGGCGTTCTCTCGAGCAAATGCAACCAACTCTGGCGACTCTTCGAACGCGAATGCGCGCTGGGCGATGAGTCCGTTGTCAGCAACTTGGGTGCCAACGAAATTCGACAAGGAGCGAAGTTGTGCCGGGGGATCGCGGACGAGGTCCTCGAACCGAATCCGGTGGACACGATCTTGACCAGCCTGTGCTTCGAGGTCTGCCTGACTGCGTTGGTAGCTCTCCCACAACGCAAAGTTGCGCGCCAGGTCTGATGCCACCAGCGCGTTCTGCAATCGATGAGATCGCGGCTGCCTGATGCCGAACAGCGGCACCGTGGACTCATCGCCAACGAGCGCACGTGACGCCAGCGAACGCTCACGCAGGCTGGCTGCCACGTCGACGCCGTGCCGGCTCACCACAACAAATTTGCAGGCTGGAAAGAGTCGTTGGTACAGCGGATGCAGCATCGAGGCTCGCGGATCTTTGAAGCCCCATGGCCCTGGATCTCGACGCACCCCGAAATGTTCGATCGATGCAACTGATCCGACGCGTCGCCTGACGATTGGCTCCAGCACGTCGATGTGTTCGGCCAGCAACTCGGGGATCTGGTCGACGTTGGCCCAGCTCGCACCGCATTGACTGAAAAGCCAATGGTTGATTCGCAGAAAGAACAACGATTCGGCATTCGCATCCTGGCGGCGCCCCATGTTGATACCGGCAGCATGGAGAAGGCGTGACACCGCGCTGGTTCCCGACCGGTGCATGCCCACGACGATTACGGGAGGCGACTGTTCCACGAATCGATCGATCTTCATGGTTGAACCGTCCGGTGTCTCGAGCTACTGGGAAGCCGCACCGGACCCGAGCAGCGCTTCTCTGATCCGAGCTGCGACATCGGCGACTGTTGCGCCGATCGACGGGTCACCGGGAACGTACGTGATCTCGTAGTGGTCGAGCACCGACGCCCATCCCTGTTGACCGAGGCTGCTGGGCGTATAGGGATCATGACTCGAGCGAACAATGAGTGTCCGCACGCCGTGGGAGCCAAAGGTATGAGCGTCGTGGTCGGCGAACGTGCGCATGCCGACACGACGAGTGTGTGCCCACGGTGTCTCAATTCGAGCCGCAGCCGACGCGTACGCCGCCAGCCGCCGGAACTTCGAGCCGAAGAACGAGACCACGGACTGACGACCGGCGACGAGTTGCTCGACGGTGCGAGCAACAAGCCGCACTGCGCCGGTGCTTCGCTCGATTGGTAGGTGCCCTCCATCTGGTGCATGCCAGTCTCGAATGCAGACGACGAGCTCGACGGGTCGACCTCGACGCTCGAGTTCGGCAGCGACCTCGTGGGCGTAGATCCCGCCTTGGCAGAATCCGACGACCACGACCGGCCCTGCAGGCTGTAAGCGTTCGATTTCGTTGGCATAAGCGTCGCTTAGCTCACTCACCGATGCGAACCGAGTTCCCGGTCGGGGCCGCTCGAAGGGCATGTGGACCGATCGGGCATCGATGATCGTGGTCATGGACATGGTGTCGTCGAGCGCTTCGGCCAACCCGGTCGCCAATGCTCCGGAAGGCCCGATGTGGTGCAGGAAGAACCCATGGTGTTGTGCGTGTTTGGGCGAGGTGAGCGTCTGTGCAACCAGGTCGTCGCCGAGACCACCGGTCGACCTCGCATGGACGCTATCGAGCGACCGTGCGAGGTCGTAGGCAGTTGGCGAGTCATGTACGGCGCGCAGCGTCAGTGCATACCCGAGCTCGCGCTCGAGTAGGCGAACGACTTCGAAGGCGGCGAGCGAGTCCCCACCGGCGTCGAAGAACGACTGATGCACATCGATGTCGCTTCGGCCGAGAACCCGACCGAAGATCGACGACACGGCCTCGGGGGTCAGCCCGGCCGTGGTTGCCGGACGGGCAGCGCGATCTGTTCGTTCCGATGGTCGTCGAGGGAGCTGTCGAAGCGCTCCGCGATCGATTTTGCCGGTTGGTCCGCGAGGCAGACGGTCGAGCAACATGTACTCGGTGGGTCGTGCGGTGCTCGGTAGGTGCTCGGCAGCGAGAGACCTGAGCTGTCTCTCGCGGAGCGTTTCACCCTCGATATAGGCGGTGACGGTGAGTCGCGGTGCGCTCATGGACCTTAGTTCGTTCAGCAGCGCCTCGTCGGCGGGGTCCCCAGATGCGAGAGCTCGTTGCATGGCGGTTGCAATCTGCTCGCTCGTGGTGGCATCGGTGAGTTCGTCGAAGCCTCGGCGGTCGGTCGCCAGCACGGCGACGTTCATGACACCCGGTGCTTGGCTCAAGGCTGCTTCGACTGCGCCCGGATCTATCCGGACTCCACCGATGTTGAGCTGGTCGTCTACTCGACCCAGAAACCACACGGTGTCGGCGCGCATCAACGCGTGGTCGCCGGTGCGGAACGTGCGGCCGACGGCCGCTGCCGGTAGTCCCGTGGGCGCCGCATGAAACGCTGGGTGGTCTTGTTGGCCGAGGTAGCCATCGCTCACGAGATCGCCACCAAGTACCAATTCGCCAGCGACGCCTTGTTCGCAAAGGCGACCGTGGGCGTCGACGATTGCACACCAGGTGCCAGCGATCGGCGGGCCGATCGGCACCGGGCCGGTTGCGTCGCGCTCGAGATGGTGGGCAGTGGCCCATACCGTTGCTTCGGTGGGCCCGTACTCGTTGGTGAGCGCAGCGTCGGCGAACTGTTCGAAGTGGATCTGAGCCAGGTCGCGATGGCAGGCTTCTCCGGCCACTATTGCGTGGTCGACCCATGGCTGCCCGGGCCTGGATCGCGCCAGTAACAGCCGGTAGAGGGTGGGAACACACAACAGGTGCGTCGGCCGTCCGGCCTCGATCAGCTCGACCAGTGCATCGGGATCGGCTGCTAGTGCTGCGGGTGCGATGAGCAAGGTGTTGCCGTAGGCGAGCGTCCAGAAAAGCCCAACCATGCTGCTGTCGAACGCCGGACTGGAGAGCAGCAGGAAACGCTCGGGTGGTTGGTCATAGACGCGAGTTCGAGCCGCCGTGCTCCTCGAGATCTGCTCGTGGGTGATCGCCACCCCGTTGGGCAGGCCGGTGGAACCAGAGGTGAAGATGATGTAGGCGACGTCGGAACCAGCAATTACTGAGCTGCGGGTGAGCTCCAGGTCATCTGACCAGGGCTCGCCGTCGAACTCGGGGCTCGAGGTGAACAACACGGTTGCACCTGGATTGCCGTCGACGGCATCCTCGGTCAGAATGAATCTTGCCTCGGCGGCGTCGATGGCCGCCTGGCGACGCCCGATTGGATGGCTTGGGTCGACGGGAACATAGACACCCCCGGCTGCGAGCACGCCGAGCATGACCACGGGCACGAGCTCCGACGGTGCGAGATGTACGAGCACTCGGTCGCCAGGTTCAAGTCCCTGTCGCTCCAAAACAGCCGCTACCTGCGCCGCTCTCGATCCCAATTGGCGCCACGTCAGCTCGTGGTCATCGCAGGTCAGAGCGGGTCCCCATACGGCGGAGTTCGCGCGCCCGATGATCGTGTCGATCACCAGCTGGGTGCCGGTGGAGGCACCCCCATGGGCGAAGCTGCGCAGGTCGGGCGGAACGAGATCACCTACCGAAGTTGAGCAGTCACGGTGCAATGCATGAACGGCTTGTTCGAATCGGCGCATCAGAATCTGAGCGGCATCGGATCCCACCGCCTGCCCGTCGAATTCGAGCTGCAGTGAGACCTGGTCTTGCGACCGGTTCAGAAAGAACGAGGCATCGGCCACTGCCTTGCCGGTGAAGATCAGACGGTAATTGGCGGGCTGACCGCCAAAGCTGGCCGGTGCATGATCGACGAGCGATACAAGGAAGCGCGGGTCCGGTGCCTTCACCCCAGCATGTTGGAGGCGACCACGAACCTCGGCGAACGGTACTGACCGGTGGGTGAGGACATCGGCCAAAGCGGCACCAGCTCGCTCGTGAATCTGGGCCATCGTGTCGGTCGGGTTCACGGCGATGCGCAGCGGGACTGGATTCAGTAAGTAGCCCACGAGATCCTGGGCCAAGGGGTGATCGCGCGTCGAGGCAACGAAGCAGAGTTCTACGACATCGTCGAACCAGGGCGCGAGTGCAGCGGCAGAGGCTGCCAGCGCAATACTTGCTGGCATACCTCGACTCAGTCGCTCGAGGTCGGCGGTAGTCACGTCGGTCTCAGCTGACAGAAGCCCATCAGTGCTCGGGTCGAGTCGACGTATCGGAGCGATGTCGGCGATGGGTGGGGCAAGCGCTTGTTCGAACCAAGTTAGATGGCGCTCCGCGTCGAGCTCCTGCCATGCACGAAGGTCATGGATCTGGATCTCGGGTTTCGCAATCGACCGGCCGTGATAGGCCGCATCGATCTCGCGCCAGAGAACATCGAGAGATTGCTTGTCGCCGCACACATGATGAAGTACGAGAGTGACAGTGCTCAGATTGTCGCTGGAGAACGTGTGCACCCGCAGCAGCGGCCCAGCCCGGAGATTGAGGGACTCCCGGGCGAGCGCGTCGAGCGAGGCGTCGTTCGGCGGCCCGGTGGATGACGGGAGCTCGCAGATCTCGACGGCGCCGTCGACATCCAGTTCGCCTCGGGGTTCATCGTGATTCCAGAGCAACGCCGCGTGGCGTCGAACCACGGTGCGCACTGCGTCGGCAAGTCTGCGAGTATCGATGTGCTGTGCCACTTCGTAGTGACGGCAGAGGTTGAGTCCGAGTCGGTTCATGGTCCGTTCGGACTCGTATCGGATGCTCAGCTCGCTGGCCGAAAGTGGTGGGGGTGAGAGGTCGAGCGCTCGGGGGAAGGGTGGGCGAGAGCGCCGGGTCGGGCCATTTGAATCTATGACGTTGGCAAGATCGCGGATCGTGCTGTGGCTGAAGATCTCATCGTGAAGTTCGAAGTCCAGATCCTCGGAGAGCGCCAGTAGCATCGTGATTGCGCCGAGACTGTCACCGCCCAGAGCGAAGAAGTCGTCGTCGATACCGACGTCGTTGCGTTCGAGCGTCTCCTGCCAGCGCTTTACGAGTTCACGCTCGAGCTCGGTCGTGGCTCCCGACGATGCGGGAGCACTTGGTGAGGATTGCGGAAGATGATCTGCGTCGGCCGCAGGCTCGCCCGAGGTGGTGGGGTGCACGCCCAGCACGGCGTCTTCGATGACGCCGGGTCGAAAGTTGCCGACGGAGCCTTCGGGATGTTGGATGAGATACTCGAGGGCCTGCTGCCACTGTTCGGCCTGCCGGGTCGCTGGGCTCTCGAACACGATGTCAGAGGCGGCATCGCCGCTTTCATACCTGGTTGCGTGAACCTGGAACCCGGTATCGGGATCGATTGCGCCGGTGGGCACCCACTCGACGGTGAAGGGAAGCTGCTCGGGTGCAACAATTGCGGCGCGGTGGATCACATTGATCACTGCGGCGAAATTCGACCGGTGATTGGTCGCTGGCCGGGCGTCGCCCAGGGAGTCGAGCAGAGAACGGCAGACTCGCTTGTGGAGCGAGGAGCCTGCCTCGTCGGGATCGAGCGCTAGTTCGATCGGATGAATGTTCAGGGTCGGACCGACTACCTGCTGGGCGGTGGCGTCGGTTCGGTGATGCACAGGCACGCCGAATCGAGCCGTTGCTTTATCCTCGCTTGCGAGCAGTACCGCAGATGCCGTGATCAGCAACGCCGTCATGCCCAGGTCGTCGGAGAAGAATCGGTACCGTTCTTGCAACGCTGCTGTGGCCAGCTCTGCGATGCCGGAATCGATTGATTGTCGAACGGCATGCCCGTCGTGTCGGGTGTCGCCAGCAGCAGCTCGATCGCCTACGGGATCTGGCCCCGCAGCATCTTCGCCGAGTCGTGCCTCGGCCCAGGACGAAAAGGACGAGTGCGGCGGATCGATGCCGAGATAGGCATCGACGGTCTGGCTGACGACCAGCGATGATGCGGTGGCATCGGTGGCTATGTGATGAATGATGCTCAACCAACTGACCGAGCCGTCGGGATGAGTGGCGATGATGCTTCGATACACGCCTCGCTCCAGCGTCAAGGGTCGAGCGATCTCTCGACGAGCCCATTCGTCAACCGAGTCCAGGTCGATCGCGCAGAACTCGGTCTGTTGTCTCGGGTGGCTTTGGTCGACGATGAGTTCACCGTTCGACGTACCGATTCGCACGAACGACTGCAGTAGGTCAGCGTGATCGACAACCCGGTCGAATGCGGTCGCCAGCCGATCTGCGTCGATCTGGCCGAAACGCACCAGCAAACCCATATTTAGAGCGGGTGACAATGGGTTCCGCAATTGAGCCGCCAACATGCGCCGTTGAAGCGGCAGCATCGTGAGTGCTCGAGCCGAAGTGGCGGACTGGGTCACCACGAGCATCATAGTGGCACCCAGCTGGTGAAGTCGGCCTGCAATGCCGGCGAGTCTCGGCGAGCCAAAGCTTCGAGCTGGCTCTTTTGTCACAACGGTCGGAGTGCGAACAGAGTCGTGTGCCGGGGGAACGCGTGGGTATCCGGTGACGGTTTCACCATGCTTCACCCGGGGTCAGGGAATCTACCGGAGTGCTTGTACTGTGGCTGGCGATGATGGAGCAGTTGACAGCGCGCGGGCTGATGGTCGAGACCGCTCCTGGCGTGTACCGCGATGGTCTGGAGATGGCTCAGATCCGTCGTGCACTGCTTGGCACGCTGCGATCCTTGTTCGAGCCGGTCGACGCCTCCATCGCCGTTCCGCCGGTCGTGCCGCTCGAGGTCGTGCGTCGAGCCGGCTATGTCATTGCGTTTCCTCACCTGCTCGGCCTGGTCGGCGGCTTCGACGGCTCGGTACGCGACTTCGCAACGGCGATCGCCCCGACCGCCAAAGCACCTTTGGAGCCGTCCGAGTCCCCGGCATGGGCGGCGTCGTTCGACGATCCCTTGTTCGCCATGACGCCAGCCGCATGTCACGGTGTCTACGACCTGGTGCCGACACCGGTCGGGCCGAGCGGTTTCAAGGCCACGGCAGTGGCGACATGCTTTCGCAACGAGCGTTCTAGTGAGCTCGGCCGCTTCCGCAGTTTTCAGATGTTCGAGTGCGTGCAGATCGGCTCCGAGCCGGTGGTCGCAGCCTTCATCGCCACCGGACGCGCTGTGGTCAGCGAGTTCTTCTCGGCCCTTGGAATCGAAGATGAATGGGAAGCAGCAGTCGATCCGTTCTTTCTCGGCGACGGCGTTGCATCCGTGAAGACAGCCGATGCGCCTAAACACGAGCTTGCGACTGCGCTCGTGCCTGGCCAGCCTCGGGTTGCAATCTCGTCGGTGAACTATCACCAGGAACATTTTGCCTCGGCTTTCGATCTGTCGTCGGATGCCGGAACGACGGTAAGTGCGTGTCTGGGCATCGGCATCGAACGCCTAACGCTTGCGCTGTTCGGTCGCTACGGCCTGGATCCGGCGAGCTGGCCGCCATCGGTTCTGACCGCAATTGGGCTTGCTTCGCAGGCATGAACCGAAGCTCATCCAACAACTCATGGCTCGTGGCCGATCATTGTCGGCGTCGGTCTCAGGGTTAGGGCCAACCAGGACACCGAGTCGTGGAGGGGTGGGAATACGTGCTGGCGCCTGCACCTGACCAATTCCCTGGAGGGCCCTCAAGATCTGATGCAGGAATTCTGTGGTGACGCTCTTGTGAGACTGCGTCATGGGTGTGGCACCATGGCCTGCGATGACCGACTTTGCAGCAATTCGTGACCAGCTGACGGCGCCCGGCTCGCCGCTTGAACTACGCGATATCGAAGTGCGCGGCGTGCCGATGCGCGAGTTCGTGAACGCGCCCGCCACGATGCGCGATGTGTGGACCATGGCGCAGGCCCATGGCGATGCGCTCTACATCGTCTACGAAGACGAGCACTACACCTATGCCGAGGTCGACGCCCAGGTGCGCGCGCTGGCGGCGGTTCTTGTCGACGACTACGGCATCGGTCCTGGCGATCGGGTGGCCGTCGCGATGCGAAATTACCCTGAATGGATCGTGTCGTACTGGGCAATCGTGTCGGTCGGTGCGGCGATGGTGGGCATGAACGCATGGTGGACACCACCGGAGATGGCGTATGGCCTGACCGACTCGCAGCCCAGGCTGCTCCTCGCCGACGGCGAACGGATTGCGAATGTTGCTCACGTGCTCGACGAAGTCCGAGCCGAGCGGCCGCTGCCCATCATTGCGGTGCGCCACGATGCTGAGCTTCCCGACGATTGCGTGAACTGGGACACCGTCGTCGACTCGAAGGTCGCTCCCGACGCACTGCCGCCGGTCGCAATCGACCCCGACGACGACGCCACCATCTTCTACACATCCGGCACCACCGGATTTCCCAAAGGAGCGCAGCTGACCCATCGCGGATCGGTCACCAACCTGATGAACCTGGCATTCATGCAGGCGTGGGCTGATGCCGTGATGCGAGCTCGCCACCCGGAGCTGGTGAAGGAAGCAGATCCCGATGCCCGGGCCATCGCCCTGGCGCCGACGCCCCTCTTCCACGTGACGGCGTGCAACTGCGGGCTGCATCCACTCACACTCACCGGAGGCACGATCGTGCTCATGTACAAGTGGGACGCAGGCCGGGCGCTAGAACTCATCGAACGAGAGAAGATCAACCGAAGCGGCGGGGTGCCGGTGATGTCGCGCGAGCTCTTGGCGCATCCTGACTTCGAAACACGCGACGTGTCGTCGCTTGTCAGCCTGAGTGGTGGTGGTGCTCAGCTGCAGCCCGATCTCGTCGAGAAGATCGCTGCCAAAGGTCGCACCCCGGGCACGGGTTATGGCCTGACCGAGACACACGGCATCGTGACCGCAGTCAGCGCAAAGTTCTTTGCCGACAAGCCTGACTCGTGCGGCCCGGTCGTACCGACGCTTGACGTGAAGCTCGTCGATGATGCCGGCAACGATCTTGCGCCGGGTCCGGACACGGTTGGGCAGTTGTGCGTACGTGGTTCGGTGGTGATCAAGGGCTATCTCAACAAACCAGAAGCGACCGCAGACGCCATTCGCGACGGCTGGTTCAACACCGGCGACATCGCCCGAATCGACGACGAGGGGTTCGTCTTCATCGTCGATCGCGCCAAGGACATGGTGTTGCGTGGCGGCGAGAACATCTATTGCAGCGAGGTCGAGTCAGCATTGTTCGAGCACCCCGACGTGGTCGAGAATGTCGTGTTCGGTGTGCCCGATCAGCGCCTTGGTGAGATCGTCGGCGCTTGTGTCGTCACTGCACCCGGCACCACGATCGACGAGGCCGACTTGGATGCGTTCATTGCCGAGCGACTCGCCAAGTTCAAGGTGCCCCAACGCTGGTGGTTCCGCACCGAGTCACTGCCCCGCAACGCCAACGGGAAGTTCCTCAAACGCCAGGTCAAAGCCGAACTGCTCGGCGATTCCTGACGCGACAGTTTTGCGAGCGGTCGGCCGTTCTTCGGCGAACTGCAAGCAGGCTTGAGCAAGTGGGAGTGCGGCGAGGAAGATTTCACTGTCCACCGGACCGGGAACACCGCTGATCGGAACCCCATCTCGCTTGACCAGCAAGATATGGGCGCGACCGACCGCGTGTTGCAGTCGGTACATTCCAAAGCGGACGTCACCCCGACGGCCAACCGTTGCAGGAGGTCTGAAGGTGATCGATCTCACCGCTATTGCTGAGAACCCGGAAGATCTCGACCGTTACGAGGTCGAGAACAACTTCCAGTCGTGGGGCTACCAGCCTGACTCGTCCCCGCCCCGGGTCGTCTCGGCCCAGGGCGTGCGCTTCACGACCGAGGACGGGCGCGAGCGGCTCGACTTCAGCTCGTGCTTCGTCAGTCACAACATCGGGCACCAAGACGAGCGAGTCGTCGACGCCATCGTCGACCAGGCCAGAACACTGACGTCGTTCGCCCCCAGCTTCTCCACCAAACCCCGAGCCAAACTCGCCAAGATGTTGGCCGAGATCACGCCAGGCGATCTCGAGCGTTCATTCATCTCGCTGGGCGGCACCGAAGCCAACGAAACCGCAGTGAAGATCTGCCATCAGTACACCGGAAAGCGCAAGATCATCTCGCGCTACCGGTCGTATCACGGTGGCACAGCCGCAGCGATGAGTCTGTCGGCGGGTGACCCCCGCAACTGGGCCCAGACCCAGGGAGGCACCGAAGTCGTCAAGGTCCCTCAGCCCTACTGCTATCGCTGCCCGTTCGGTCTGGAGTATCCGAGCTGTGAGATGCGCTGCGTCACCTACGTCGACGAGGTGATCGCGCTCGAGGGCGGCGGCGATCAGGTCGGCGGCATCATCGTCGAGCCTGTCACCGGCGCCAATGGCATCATCGTGCCGCCGCCCGAGTACTTCCCGATGCTGCGAGAGATCTGTGATCGCTGGGGCATCCTGCTGATCGCCGACGAAGTGATGACCGGCTTTGGTCGCACCGGCAAATGGTTCGCCATGGACCACTGGGATGTGGTGCCTGACATTCTCAGTCTGGCCAAAGGCCTGACGTCGGGCTACGTGCCTCTAGGCGCCACAGTTGTTCGCAAAGAGATCGGCGACTTCTTCAAGGACAACTTCTTCAGCCATGGCGCGACCTACGCCGGTCACGCCCTCGGCTGCGCCGCGGCACTCGCACTGATACCGATCTACCAGACCGACAATCTGATCGAGAACTCCGAGAAGATGGGACAGTACATGCTCGAGAAAGCCCACGAGTTGAAAGACAAACATGCCTGTGTGGGCGATGTCCGCGGGCTGGGTCTCTTCGTTGGACTCGAGCTGGTCAAAAACAAAGAAACCAAAGAACCGCTGACACCGGTCGACGCCAAGATCCGCAGGGGCGCCAACCCCAAGATGGAGATCGCGGCCAGATTGGGTGAGCTGGGCATGATGGCCATGGCCGCCAACCCGGTGAACGTGCTCGCCATCGCTCCGGCCCTCATCGTCACGAAGGACGAGATCGACGAGGGCATGGCGATCTTGGATCAAGCGCTCGAGGTCGGCGACAAATACGCCGACCACTGAACCAGTTGATGCGGACCGACCCAGACTCGATCTGCGAACCGCTACACAGAGCGACCTTGGTGAACCCTGGCCGAATTCAACCAGCTCGGAGATGGTCAAATATAAGAGAAGTGCCGTCGGCCGTGATTGCCGATGCACCTCTCCCATGTCGGCTGCAACCAGCAGCGGCGGCTTCACCTAGGCTCATATTCTGAGTTCAAGGGGTGCGAGTTATGCAGGATTTCGAGGGCAAGGTCGCCGTCATCACCGGTGGCGCAAGCGGCCTGGGGCTCGCCATGGCGCAGCGATTCGGCACAGCAGGCATGAAGATCATCATCGGTGATATCGAGACCGGCGCGCTCGCCGATGCCGAGGCATCGCTGCTTGCCGCTGGTGTCGAGGTGGTCGGCCGCCGGACCGACGTGGCCGAGAGCAGCGAGCTCGAAGCGTTGGCAGATCTCGCCTATGACCGATTCGGGGCGGTGCACGTCGTGGCCAATAATGCCGGTATCGGCGGAAGCCCCGGCGCGATGTGGGAGTTGTCCGAAGCCGATTGGCGTTGGGTGATCGATGTCGATCTGTGGAGTGTCATCCACGGTATTCGGGCATTCGTTCCCCGCATGATCAGCGGCGGCGAGCAGGGCCACATCATCAACACCGCATCGGTGGCTGGGCTCATCAGCGGTGCAGTTGGCGGCCCGTATACCGTCGCAAAATTCGGCGTCGTGGCGCTGTCCGAGCAGCTCTACTTCGAGCTCGGACGGGCCGAACACCCCATCGGGGTTTCGGTGCTCTGTCCCGGCTTCGTCGACACCCGCATCTACGACTCGGGCCGGAATCGACAGGAGAGCTACGGGCAGTCTGTCGAAGAGGCGTCGCCGGAACGAGAAGAGTTCCGTGAAGCTCTCGAGGTCATGCGGGAGACCATGATCCGGCCCGAGACGATTGGTGACCGTGTCTTCGACGCTGTCGTCGACAACCAGTTGTACATCGTCGAGCCCGGCAGTGAGACCGTGTCGGAAGCAATTCAGAGTCGCCTCGATCATGTTGCAGATCGCAGCAACCCTGTAGTGAACTTCGACATCCTCTGATCCGCGCTCGGCCAGGCGATGGACCCACGCAGGCCTTGCCCGGTTCAAGAACGGGTTAATCGACGCTATCGACACGGGTGTGCGCTCGGTTCTCGGCGTCTGACCAAGTCTGACCGACAGATCGAGCACCTGGTGCCCTGACGAGCCAGCGAGCTCACCTCCGCCCCCGCCATAGTCTTGTCAAGGCTCATCCTTCGCCCAACAAGAACGGCTATCTGCAGTCCAGTGCCATGAACTCGTGGCAGTTGGTATCGTGCGGCGGGTGTTGCTTAAGTTGTTCGTGTCAAATATTGAGCGACGAGCGAGAATCGTCGTGCTCGGGGCAGGAGTACTCGTGTCGCTGGCCGCATGTGGTCCCGACGGAGTCGAACAATCGCAGGCTGTCGCTGCGGTGCCGACATCGATTGCAACGACAGCGCCGTTGATCGCACCGACATCGACCCCCGTGCCGACCTCGACCCCCGTACCGACGCCGACTCTGATCCCGACGGCAACGCCGACGGCCACCCCGACCGCAGTTCCATCGACGCCGACGTCTGCGCCCGTCCCGAGCCCGACCACAGCTACCGGTGATACCTCTGCCGATGCTGGTGCTGCCTCTGAGAACGCAGTAGATCTCGAGCCGACGGTCGAACCGACCACCATGGCCGAGGCCCCGACGGAAGTTCCGACGACGGCTCCAACGCCGGTGCCGATAGTGGCGGCAACCGCTGAGGTCGAAGCCGACGAACCGGCCATCGAAGCAAGTCCCACGCCAACGCCGTTGGCCGAGGCGCCCGCCGCCGCCGTGTCAGGTGCGCCACCGATCGAATGCTACGACGCAGTCATCAAGCTCTATCGGGGATTCGTGGACGGAGTCGACGAACTCGGATTCGAAGGCGGGCGTGTGCAGTGTGGCGCGGCTGCTTCCACCACCGTGACTGCTTCACGCAGCTACCGGCACTCGAGTGGGTTGGTCGTACAGCGAAACGCCAACCACATCTTCAATGACGCTGGCACTGGCTACATCCCCTATAGCGGGGCCATGCACTTCTGCTCGGACGGCCAACCGGCGAGCCTTGCGATCAGCGCGGAGACAGTGCCACAACTGCTCGTGGTGATCGACAACGAGGCTCGCCGTCAGATCGCTCAGGGGATGACCGGCCCCGCCACGTTTTCCGAAGCTGGGTCGCAGTGTTGAGCTCGAGTGCGCAACTTCTGACACCCACCCGGGTCGGCCGCTCCATTCATGTGAAACTCGAATAGTCAGTGGGCGCCGGGTTCGATTTCGATGGTGGTGGCCCACGACGGCGTTTCCTTGTTGCGACGGCGTCCGATGAGCCCGATGATCACCGGGACCGCAGGTTCGACGTCGGGCCAGGGCGTGAATCCGTCGGTCAGCACGACAACTGCCTGCGGGGGTTTGGGTCCGTCGAGCGCAGCTTCGATACCGGCCGCCATGTTGGTGCCTCCGCCCCCCGCTAGCGCCATCGCGGCAGCGGGACCCTCGGGGACCCGTGTCACCACTGCATCGCAGGCCAAGACCTGCACCGAACCGCCGGTCGAACTCACGCGTGCGGCAATGGCCCGTGTTTCGCGGAGCGCATCGCCCAGATCCGCTTTGCGGACTGATCCCGAGGTATCGATGACGATGGCAACATCGACCGGCGACTTCACCATGGCTGGCAGCACGACCCCCGGAACGGCTCTGGCCCGGCGGGACAGGCGCCTGTAGGAGTAGTCGGAAAGGCCGGCAGAAAGCGCTATCTGCTGGCGCAACGACGCAGTCAACAGGCTTCGCCAGTCAGACGAACGACCCAGCCGAGCTTGCGCCCAACGTGCCAGCCCGGCTGGCACCTTTCCCTGGTCGTAGTCCTCGATCGCATCTGCAGTTTGTTGGCGCAGCGCCTCGGCCTCCATCTGGGAAACGGCAGGTTCTTCGGACCCGTCGCCCGAATCTCCCGAATCGCCGGGCGCAGCCTGACCGTGCACCCCTGAACCTTCGTCGGGCACCGATGGATCCGAGCCGCGCAGCTTCGTGTAGTAGTACTCGGCCAGCTTTCCCCGTTCGAGATCGATGTGTCTCGGGGTCACGGGCTTCAACAGCCTGCGGTCTTGGGGGCTGATCTCGCGTGCCAGATCGTCGTTGATCTCGGCATCAGCAGCCATGTTCCACGCGAGACGCTCTTCGTGCGTGACGCCGAACCCTCGGGCGCGGTCAGCATGACCACGCAACAAATGCTGAGCGACGTGGTTGAGAACAAAGCCGAGTTGCGACGGAGTCCAGTCCTTCACCACTGTGGGGTCGAGATAGAGGTTCCAGCCCTCGTCGACGGCGAAACCTCCGAGACCAGGAGCGGCATGTGGCTGCATGGCCAACATTGCATGGGCGAGGTACGGCCACCGACTGCATGCCCAGAGCCTGGCTGCCGCAACCTGGCTCGCGACCAGTGCCGCAGAAGCTGCGTCTGAATCAGGCAAGGCCGGCTTCTTCGAGGATTGGCAACAACGCCTCGATCGTTGCATTACCCGGGGCGCCCTCGGGGCGGCACCGAGCCAGCTTGCGCGCACCCAGCGCGGCCACGTCGGCGTAGCCGTCGTCGAGATAGCGCTGCACGACTTTCCATCCTTGGCCCCAGCGGTGTGCGGTTGGATCGCTCGCCACTGCGGCAGTCACCGAGCTGAGCACCGCCAACGCTCGGTCATTGCGTTTGGGAACGTCGAGTGTCTCGGGGTTTGCCAACACATGTTCGGGGTCGGGCAGGTCGAGGTCGCCTCGCCAGGAGAGATACTCGAGGCTCGGACCAGCGCCAACCGCACCCGAGACCAACAGAGCGACCACCTGATCGTCGACGCTACCCGCCTCGGCGGCTGCCAGCAATCGGGCGGCCATCTCCCACGACCGCGGCGACGGCCATGCACGGCCAGCCGCGGAACTGTCCTCGGGAAGGCCCACGGCCAGCTCGGGGCGATGACGCAGAAATCGACCGATGCTTGCCAGATGATCGGCCGTGCCATCACGCCAACCTGGTGGGAGCTCGGCGATTTCGGGCACCGGGAAACCGTCGATGAATCCTTGGGCAATGTCGCGCGGCGAGGGATCCCACGCCAGATGACAGAACCGATTGGCCATTGGCGATGACAAGTCCCAGGTGCCAGCGGCTTCGTCTTGGCGGTTTGCCGCGGCAACGATGCGGACTTCGCCCGGTAACGCCAGATCGCCCACCATCCGCTCGAGCGGCACCCGCAAGAGCGCGGCCTGCACCGATGGTGCGGCCGTCGACAACTCGTCGAGAAACAACAATCCTCGCCCTTCTTCGGCGAGACGCTCGGCCCAGCGGGGGGCAGCAAGGGCCACGCCTTCGCCGCTCAGGTGCGGCAGACCAGCGAAGTCCGACGGCTCGCGAATGGAAGCAATGACAACTTCGAGGGGCCAATCGTTTGCCTCGGCCATTGCGGTCACCGTGGTGGTCTTGCCGCATCCAGGTGGCCCCCACACGATGACGGGGACGTTTGCAGCAACGGCCACCGAAAGCGCAGCGATCGCAGTTGGGTTGGGCATTGGTTCTCCTGGAAGTGGTCCGGTATTCGTCCGCGCTCGGCGGTGTGGGCCTGCGAGGGCCGGTGACTATTGCAGTGCGGCGAGCACTCGATCGATTGCCGCAGCAGAGGGGTTGTGAGCGAGCGCTTTGTACACCGTGGGATGCGGATCGACAGCCAGCTCGTGGAGCATGTCGGGTGGCGTGTTGGGGTTCGCTGCGAGTTTGGCGCGGATGTTGTGATCGCTATCGGTTGCGAGCAGCGCGAGGGATTCTCGTGTCGCCGCGTGGTTTCCGGCAATGGTGCGGCGCACCACAACGTCGTCGTCGAGTGCGGCGCGTGTACAGATACGTCCGTTCACGTTGGCGCTCCGCGCGACCGCGGCGCGAAGCGATCTCGGAGCTTCATCGTCTCCGAGAGTCCACAGCAGATCCGTCGGCACGCTGGGGTTCTTCGCAATGGACCGACGTATATTCGGTCGGCTCTCTGCGAGCGAGACGAGCGTGGCTGCGTGGGTGTTGGCATGGCTCGCCACTCTGCCAACGATCAACGCGTGCTCGGACGTAGAAAGTCGTTGCAGCGCGTCGGCGGGCGTGGCCTTGTTTTGCGCAACGACACCTCGCACCTCGAAGGTCGGGTCACTGGCGAGCAGTTGCAGTTGGTCGGCAGACACATCGCGGCGCCGCGCCAGTGCGTGGCGCACCAGCCAGCATGCGTCGGCTGCACACATGTCGACTTCATCTGGCGTGAGCGACTTGACCTTGTTCACGGCAAACGCACGGTTGCGATGGTCAGGTGACTGCAGCAGTTCATGGAGCGACGTTTGCGTATGCGTCTTTTTCGACCGACTCGCCACTGCCTGATCCGCAGTCTCGCCCGCTGCGGTTTCGGCACCGTCGCCGTTGCGCCGAGCCTGGGCTTCGATTGCTGCGGTCCTAACCGCAGGATCCCCATGAGACGCCAGGGCCGCAACGGTTGCTTCGTCGACATTGGTGTTGTGCAGCACGTCGATCGCCCATGTGGGGTCAGGATCGGCAGCGATCTCTCGCAGCAGATCAGCCGGCGCATCGGGATGGCTCGCGAGTTTGCGTCGGATCTTGCTCTCGGGGTTGCGAGCCAGCACGTCGATGGCCGCAACGGGCAACTGCTTTCGCAGCACGACCGCCCACTGCACGGTGTAGTGCGCAGAGCCGGCGAGCTGCACACAGGCGCGATCTGGCAGCTTGCTTCGGCTGGCCATGGAGCGAGCAATGCGGACGTCGGCGGTTTCTGCAATCTCGACGAGAAGATCTTCGGGAGTATGGCGACTGGTGGCGACTGCTCGCACGACACCCACGGGACCCGTCTCGGCGAATTGCCACAACAGATCTACAGGTGTGAGCGGATTGCGAGCAAGGACAGAATGGGTTTCGGGGTGTACTGCAAGCTCTCGGAGGCGCTCGGGCGGCGTAGCTCGATTTCGTGCCTCTTTGATCAGTTCGGCGCTCTTGGGGCGACGTTTGCGGGATGTGGCCATGGCCACCTTTCGTCCGCACCCCCTCAACAGGTAGGGGGCAGCGAACATTCCAGAAAACCTGAAAAAACCGCATTCCTTGTATGTACGGCGAGGCCCTGGCAAATCTGATTTCGTGAGTCAATCTGAGTTATTGCAGGCGGCGGTAGCGCTCTTGGACGAGGCGGGCCCGAAGCGATGATCTCGATCGCGACTGTCTAGATCGTTGGGCGAAGACTCTCGGTGTCTGACGCTGCATTGCAACACGCAATGCTGATTGTTATGCTCGGCGCATGGCTCAATTGGTGACTCGAGTGGAAGACCGGCTTGCGGCAGCGGTTGACGAACTCGTCGAGGCTGGGATCGTGGCCAGTCGTTCTGAAGCCGTGCGGCTTGGTCTCGAGCGGCTTGTCGATCGCTGTCGTCGTGATGAGATCGGAGCGAGGATCGCCCGTGGCTATCGAGATCTCCCGCAAGACGAAGCAGAGGTTGGGTGGGCGGATGAGTCCTCGGTGCGAATGATTGCTGAGGAGCCCTGGTAGCGGTGACGCCAAGTCAGGGCGAGGTCTGGTGGGCTGAAGCTGAGGACAAGCGGCGGCCAGTGCTGATTGTGACGAGAAGCGATGCCGTATCGGTTCTGACTTGGGTTGTCGTGGCTCCGGTAACTCGCACGATTCGCCGGATCCCAACTGAGGTCAATCTGGGTGAGACTCATGGACTGCCAGACGAATGTGTGGCCTCGTTCGATAATCTTCAGCCAATTCGACGGTCGTTCCTTACACAACGGGCGGGTGAACTCCAGGTCGATGAAATCGATGAAATCTGTCGGGCGCTTCGAGCCCTAGCGGACTGCTGACCGAGCGGGAGCCCCTGATGCGACGTCGGACTCGTGTGAACGACGAGGGAGAGATCGGTGGCAGTTATTCATCCTGGTACGCGTTGCGCCCTGTATTCGTTGTGGAATCCACAACACTTTTGTACCCCGTACGGGATTTGAACCGTTTGATTCGAGACGCATGCAGAAAGCTCGGCGGGAATACACATGCATAGCGTAGGCTTTGTGTATGCATAGAACGACGATCGAGATAGACGATGCTCTGATAGATGAGGCCAAGCGGGTTCTTGGGACGACCACGATCCGTGCAACTGTTGAGGAAGCGCTTCGCCGATCGGTGCAGGCGGGGCGCGAGGCTGCAACAGTCGCGAGTCAAAAGCAGCAGAGTTTTCTTGACGAGTTTGCTCAGCGGATCGATCTCGATGTTCTTGCTAGCGATGAGATGTGGAAGTGAAGGGCTGGCTGCTGGACAAGAGCGCTGCGGCCCGGATCGGCCAGCCGGAGATCGCAACAAGTCTTGGCGAGCTCGCAGGACAGCTTTGGATCTGTCCTGTTGGTCGGCTTGAGCAGCTGTACTCGGCGCGTTCGGCTACCGACTATGACCTATTGGCAGAGCAGCTAAGTCGTGGACTGCATCAGGCCGAAGCACCCGCTGATCTTCTAGACCGCTCCGAAGCGTTGCAGCGTGACCTTGCCAACCATCACGGCATGTGGCACCGTGTGGCGATTCCTGATCTCATGATCACCGAGACTGCGTTGTACAACGACCTCGGAGTCGTTCATGTCGACGGCGACTATGAGCGAATCGCCGAAGTTCGACCACTCACGCAACGTAGGTTGGCCTCGTGAAGTTTCGTGGCCGTTACCTCCGACACCCTTCTTCTGGACCGCCGCCGCTTGACAGCGCCGGAAGTCGGATTCGTCAACGGAAGGATCGTGGCTGACTGCTACCGGCGGGCTATCTCTTCTGAACCATGGTGTGCCGATGAGGCCGGGTCAGTCCGTGAACTTTGGGAGAGCCACCCGCCCCATGCGTCAACGAGAGTTGGAGACGACTGGCACAAGTTCGCCCTCCGGCAGCAAACCGCTGGCGGACTCGACTTCGTGCGCCGGCATCTATACATTGGCGAGCAGGCCGTTGTGTAATCCACAACACATTTGTACCCCCGGTGGGATTCGAACCCACGACCAATGGATTAAAAGTCCACTGCGCTAACCAGCTGCGCCACGGAGGCGAATCGATCGTACCGGGGACTTTGACGCGTGTGGTCCGGTTTAGTGACACATTGGCTGGATAGGGTCACGAGGTGAATCAAGACCAGTCTCACCCAAGCGAATCTGCCGCCGACGAAACGGTTGCCACCGAGCGCCCGTCGAGTGCAATCGATCTGGCGACCCGCCCCGATGGTGAGTGGTTGGACACGGTTCAGAACGAATTGAACGACACCGACCTAGTGCTGAAATGCTTGGCGCGTGACTCGGCCACATTGTGCCAGACCTGTGACGCCGCCCAGGCTGCAGGTGAGCTCGAAAGTCGGCCTATGCTGGCCCGCTGCGCCAGCACCAAACAGCCTCGCTGACCCAGGACCGCTGACCCTGGGCCGGCTAGATCGGGCCGGCTAGATCTGGCCGGGTGTGGTCGACTCGCCGTCGAAGTCGACAAGCAGTTCGATGCGCTCGCCCATGGTGAAATCGTTGTCTTCGTCGAAGTCGAACCGCAGCGCTCCCAGATTCGGCATATGGCGAAATGGCAGTCCGACGCTCTTCTCGATGCAGTAGATGATCCCGCCGTGTGCGGTCACGATCAGACGATCGCCGGGGACATTGTCGACGACTTCGCGCAATCCTCGGCGAATGCGGGGCAGTAGCTCGTCGTCGCTCTCATAGCCATTCGGAAACTTGCGGGCCTTGAGATAGCCGGGGTACTGCACCTCTATCTCGTCGCGTGTCAGGCCGCTCCACTCGCCCGCGCTTCGTTCGGCGAGGTTGCTGGTGCGAAACGGCGTGTCGAAGCAGAGATGGCGGGCAATGACATCACCGGTGGTGGCGGCCCGATCGAGCGTAGAAGAACCCATGCCATCGAAGGCCAGCTCGCGGTGCAGCTTGGCCAGGTAGGCGCCACCGGCTTCGGCTTGGTCGAGGCCCAGCTGACTCAGTGGCGGGTCGGCCTGGCCCTGCCAGCGTCCCTGAGCGTTCCACTCGGACTGGCCGTGTCGCACCATCAGGATTTCGGTCATTGCACCACTGCACTTCTCACTGGTGACAAACCTATCGGAGGCGAACGATCATGCAGGGCTTGCTTCGTTAGCCTGGCAGCCATGGCCACATTGCGATTGTTTGCTTCGGTGCGAGAAGCTGCTGGCGGTGAGCGTTCGATCACCATCGACGGTTCGACCGTGGGCGAAGTCGTCGACGCCGCCTGCGACACGTTCGGAGATCACTTCAGCGCCCTCATCCCCACGTGCAAGACGTGGGTCAACGGCGAACCCGCCGAGCGCGACACCGCCGTGACCGACAGCGACGAGGTCGCCATCCTCCCGCCCGTCTCCGGCGGCTGACCCGATCCACTCGTTGGGGCGATCAAAATGCCCATTGAGGGTTTTGCTGACCCTGATACTGCGGTGTTGGTGATTGGGGTGATCGGATGGCCGTTTCGGGCACGCTCGTCACCCCAAGCCGAGTGAAGATGGCTTCCGACCCAATTCACGACAATGCTGGTAGGGGTTTACGGACCAGACACCACGCGAGATACCGTTACGGCGTGACCTCGGGCGCACCAGACACGGCAACTCGCATTGCCATGCTGTCGTTACACACCTCGCCGCTGGCCCAACCTGGATCGGGCGACAGCGGCGGCATGAACGTCTATATACGCGAGCTGGTCGGTCACCTCGCCCATACCGGAGCGACCGTGCACGTCTACGTGCGAGCATGGCACCCAGATCTGCCGGCAGAGGTGCAACTCGAGCCGGGTGTGCGCGTCGTGCACATCCCCGCCGGGCCCTATGACCTCGAGAAGGAAGAGCTCTACGACATCGTCGACGAGTTCGCCGACAAGGTTCAAGCCGACATCATCGAGCAAGGAGGCGTCGACGTACTGCACGCCAACTACTGGCTCTCTGGCGTCGCCGGGCATCGCATCAAACATCGCCTCGACGTTCCGTTGGTGACCACATTCCACACGCTGGCCCGGGTCAAGGCCGAAACCGGCGACCACGAACCCGAGCGTCGGGCCCATGCAGAAGCCGAGGTAATTGCGTGCAGCGACGCCGTGACCGCCAGCTGTGTCGCCGAAGCGAATTGGCTGCGGCGGCTCTATGACACGCCGCCAGAACGCATCAGCTTTGTCGTGCCCGGCGTGGAACACGCGATCTTCTCGCCGGGGATGCAGTCGGCGGCTCGCGAAGCCGTAGGTCTCCAAGACAAGCCCACCGTGCTCTTCGTCGGTCGTATCCAGCCGCTCAAGGGCGTGTCGGTGGCCGCCGAAGCACTCGGCCGCATGAAGAACAAGGACGCTCAGCTGGTCATCGTCGGCGGCCCCAGTGGACGCGAAGGCGAACAGGAACTGGCGCTCGTGAAGCAGGCCATTGCCAGGCACGGCCTCCAGGCTCGGGTGCGTTTCGAGAAGCCGGTGCCGCACCACTTGTTGTCGAGCTGGTATCGAGCAGCCGACATCTGCATCGTGCCGAGCCGCAGCGAGTCCTTTGGTCTGGTCGCACTCGAAGCCGCGGCATGCGGTACCCCGGTCGTTGCCTCGTCCGTCGGTGGCCTTCTCACGCTGGTCGATCACGGCAAGACCGGGTTCCTGGTTGCGGGACGCGACCCGTCGGTGTTTGCGACCTACATGGACCAGATCTTCAGCCACCCCATGTTGGCAGCCGAGCTGGCCATGGCCTCGTTCGAACGGGCGCAGAACTACCGCTGGCTCGACACCGCACTGCACCTGCGAGAGCTGTACGCCCATCTGGCATCGCGCAAGCCGGTGAGCTGCTGATGTCCTCGCTGCACGACGCAACCGAGCTCGGAGCGATCGAATCGGTGATCGACGCCACGCTGCAAACGGCGCTCGGCGAGATCGACGCTGTTGCTGCGGTCGAGCGAGGTGAGATCGACAACCCGTTCTGGTACGTGCGCATCGACGGCGAAGCCAAGCAGCACTTCAGCGCCGAGTACACGCTGGGGCAGCGCACACTGGTGGTCGAGAGCTACTTCATGCCCGAGCCCGAAGAGAATCGCGAAGCCCTGTTCGAGCACCTGTTGGTGCGCAACAAGACCATGCACCCACTGCAGTTCGTCATCGGGGGCGAGAACGCCGTGTATCTGCGGGGCCAGGTCGACAATCGCCACGTCGATGCCGACCTGATCGACCGCATGCTGGCGGCGGTCTACGACTACACCGAACAATTCTTCGTTCCCGCAATGCGCATGGGTTACGAGAGCCGCTTCGACCGCTGAATAGCGGTGGCCGGCCACACGAACCGTCGGCTACTCGATCACCGAGAAGCACCAACCCATGATGCTCTCCAGGTCGTCGCCTGCCGAGGCGGAGAACGCAGGCAGTAACGCCGCGCCGATTCCGACCACGAGCATCACACTTGCCATGCCACCGGCGGGAAGCAAGCCGCCGCTGCGGGCAGGTGCAGGTGGCGGGTCCTGAATGGGGCCTTCTTCGATCGACAGGTGGATGAGTAAGGCGGCGACACCGAGCGCCACGGCGATCCACCACACCAGGTCGTAGCTGCCGTAGCGGTCATGGGCCCAACCCCCGCCGAGTGCGCCGCCGAAGGCGCCGAGTTGGTGTGAGAAGAACACCACACCAAAGAGCGCACCCGAGTGGGTGGTACCGAACTGCTCGGTGACCATGCCCGAGGTCAAGGGCACGGTCGACAGCCACAGCAGGCCGATCGCAGCACCGAACAGCAGGGTGAACGCGGGATCGGATGGCAGCAGAATGTACGTCGCGATGACAACGGCGCGCGCCGCGTAGATGCCGCCGAGAAGCTTGGTCTTCGAGTAGCGACCCCCAAGAGCGCCGGCCGCCAGTGAACCGAACACGTTGAACAATCCGATCAGCGCCAGTGCGGTGGTAGCTGTGCCCTCATGACCAAGATCTTCGCCATAGCGAGGTAGGTAGGCGCCGATGAACGTCACATGGAATCCACACACGAAGAACGCAGCATTGAGCAGCAGGTACGGCTTGGCTCGGGCGGCACGGCGAAGTTCCTGGCGCAGCGTGCGATCGGTGGCGGTTTCGGCTGGCTCGGGGAAGAAGTGACGAGCGCTGCCGCGCAACGACGGCGTCAGCACGATCGTTGCAGCCGCAACGACTGCGAAAGCAACGAATGCCTGCTGCCACGACCAGCGGTCGATCAGGACGCGGGCCAGCGGGACCAGGATGAACTGGCCCAACGATCCAGCAGCACTCACGATCCCCAATGCCATCGACCGGCGTGCTGGACTGACCATGCGTCCGACCGCCGACAGGACGACGGCGAAACTGGCTGCGCCGACGGCGATGCCGGTCAGGAAACCTCCGGCCAGGATGATCATGAACGCGCTCTGAGCAGTCGACATGAGCAGCAGGGCAACGGTGTAGAGCACGGTGCCGCCCGCGAAGGTCACGGCACCGCCATAGCGGTCCGATACGGCGCCGGCGACGGGTTGGCTTATGCCCCACATGATGCTCTGGACGGCAATGGCGATGCCCCATGGTCCTTGCACGCCATCGAGTACGCCCTCCACCACCGGATCCAGGAACACACCGAATGTGGAACGAATGCCCAACGAGACCGCCGTCAAGATGCCACCAACGGTGATCACCACCCCGATGGGGAACGCAGCCTTGCGCTGCTTCACTGTGGTGACATCTGACATCGAGACGACACTAGTTGTGCGGCGCGGTGCGGGACAGTTCCACGTCGAGGCGCTTGCACCGGAGGTGGCTGTGATCGCGGGAACTACGACACCGAGCTTGAACGTCATAGTCGATGACGAAATATGAAGGAGACAGAAGTGAATACCGTTACCCGGCTCGCATGCCTCTTGCTTGTTGTTGCACTCTTTGCCAGCGCATGCGGTAGTGATGATGACGTGACCAATGCCGCTACTCCGCCGGAACCCACGCCAGGACCAACCGAAGAGCCCACAGAGGTGCCGGCGGCGACCGAAGCCGGAGAACGAATCGAGACGTTCTTCGTCGGTTCCGAACTCGTCGACTGCATCGGCGAGGCACCGCAGAAATGTATGCAGATCAAGCGCTCGGCAGATGGCGAGGTCGAGTGGTTCTACAGCTCGATCGAAGGGTTCGACTACGTCGAAGGTACGAGCTACGAGCTCACGGTCGCGGTGAGCGATGTCGATGATCCGCCTGCCGATGGGTCATCGCTTCGCTACCGCCTGGTCGAGATCATCGAGTCGACAGTCGAGACTGCGGCAGGCTTGGACGGCACGACATGGTCGTTGCTCGGCTTCCGCGACGGCGACCTGTTCGATGCTGTGCCAGAGGGCGTCGAGATACGCCTGGCGTTCGAAGGCGACCGGGTGAGCGGCTCAGCAGGCTGCAACAACTACATGGGCACATTCACCACCGGCGGTGATGCGGTGAGCTTCGGGGCACTGGCAGCGACCAAGAAGCTCTGCCCTCCCGCAGTCATGGAGCAAGAGGATCGCTTTCTCGCCACCATGGCCACCATCGAGACGGCACAGATGACCCTCGACGGCACACTCGTGCTTGCACCCACCGCCGGTATGACCCTGGTCTTCGGCCGCGCTACCTGACGACCGAATTGCGTACTCTGGCGAACTCAGAGAAATTCAGCGGGCAGGATCTCGGCGAGATCGATCGGGCGACGCTCGGCGATCGAACGATGGGCTGCTTCGCCGATGGCGACGCTCCACAAGCCGTCGATGACGTCGACCTTGGGTGCGGTGTTGTTGCGGATGGCATCGGCGAAGTCGACGTGCTCGAGATAGCTCGAACCGTGATGGAAGCCCGCCACCTTGATGGCGTCGTTGGTGATGGATTCTTCGATCACGTCGTTGATGAAATGCTCACCGCGGCGGCCAATGCGCACGGTGTGCTGCGGTATGAGTGCTTCCACCTTGCCGGCATGGCCGACCACCGAGAGTTCTTCTTGGTTGCGGGTGGCTTCGGCGAACATGCACAGGTCGAGCATGGCCCGCACCTTGTTCGGGTATTCCACGATGACAAAGGCGTTGTCGAGGATGTCGCTCTGCTCGCCGTCGTAGAACTCGTCGAGGTGGTTTACGTTCTGGCCACCCGATGCCATGACCGACGTCGGCCGCTGTCCGGTGATCAGGTTCATCAGGTCGAAATAGTGGCAGCACTTCTCGACCAGCGTGCCGCCGGTGTTGCGGCTGAAACGATTCCAGTCGCCGATTTTGCTCAAGAAGGGGAACCGATGTTCACGGATGCTGACCATCTGCACGTCGCCGACCGTGCCGCGCTGAACTTCGTCGATCAGCCGGCTGACCGGAGGCATGTAGCGGTACTCGAGTCCGACCCAAGTCAGAGCGCTTCGTGCTTGGGCGGCAGCGACGACATCGAGACATTCTTCGGTCGAGATGCACATGGGCTTTTCGGTCAGCACGTGCAGGTCCGAGTCCAGCAGGTCACCGAGAAGCGCATGATGCGTGAAGTTCGGCGACACGAGTACGACGGCATCGCAGACATCGGCTTCGATCAAGTCGCGGTGATCGGTAAAGGTGGCGACACCCTCGCCGGCTGTCTTTGCTCCCTTGGCCAGCGAGTCGGCGTCGGGATCTGACACGGCAGTCACGACTGCGCCGTCGACGGCAGCAAGATTGTCGATGTGCTCGATGCCCATCATGCCGGTTCCGATTACGCCGTAGCGGATCTCATCCATCAACCTCAGAATAGCTGGATCGTCGCAGAAACGACTTCGCCGAACCGGGCCTGCCGCCGTATTCGCAGCCCCTTCTAAGGTGGGGTCATGAGCGAGTTGCTGAACGAAGGATCCGATGGTCGGTTGCGGTGTTGGTGGCCCGGCGACCTCGACGATTACACGACCTATCACGATGAAGAATGGGGCCGCCCGACACTCGATGATGACCGCCTGTTCGAGAAGATCTGCCTCGAGGGATTCCAGTCGGGCCTGTCGTGGATCACGATCTTGCGAAAGCGCGACAACTTCCGCGCTGCGTTCGCCGACTTCGTGATCGCCGACGTCGCCCACTTCGACGAATCCGACGTGGAACGCCTGTTGCAAGACGCTGGCATAATCCGACACCGTGGCAAGATCGAGGCCACCATAAATAACGCCGCTCGGGCACTGGAGATGGTCGACGAGTTCGGCTCGGTCCGCGAATACGTGTGGGGCTGGCGCCCGACAGAACGCGAGCCCGACCTGAAAGATCCAACACTGTTGGTCGCCAACCAAACGGCGACATCTGCCGCCTTCAGCAAAGACCTGAAGAAGCGGGGCTGGAAGTTCTTCGGCCCCACTACCGCCTATGCGTTCATGCAAGCGATGGGCCTGGTCAACGACCACATCGAAGGCTGCGAATGGCACGCCATCTGCGCCAAAGAACAAGCCGCGATCGAATTCAGCGGTTGGGGGTGAGGATGGCGGCGCTCCAGCCTTCGAGCGTGGTTCGCTCGGCGACGGTTACGTCGACGTGGGCGAGTAGTGGTTTGAGTTGGTCATCGAGGAAGCCGCTGATGATCAACGCTTCGTCGGCCAGTTCCGCCAAGGCGGGCATGAGAGGCGATAGGTCGCCGATCACGATGTTGGCCACGACGATGTCGAATCGTTCGTCGAGGTCACCGAGCGGCTCGGTCACCAGCTCGATCTGATCGGCGACGCCGTTGGCTTCGATGTTGGCGGCGGCAACTTCGATGATGTCATAGTCGAGGTCGATGCCAACCACGGGTCGAGCGCCGAGCCGAGCTCCGGCGATCGACAAGATGCCGGTACCGCAACCGACATCGAGCAAGCTCGCACCGGGATCGATGATCGAACGCATGGCTCCCAATACCAAGCGAGTGGTTGGATGATGGCCCGAGCCGAAGGCACGCCCGGGGTCGATCGACAGCTCGGGCGTACCGGGCGGTGCGTCGGCCCACAGTGCGGGATCATGCCACGGCGCATGCACGACGAACCCGGCGACCTGGATTGGTTCGATCCATTTCATCCACTCATCTCGCCACGCCGCCTCTTCGCCGGTGCTCTCGAGCCGACACGGCCACCGCTCGGTCAGTACCGAGCGAGCAGCCAGGGCCGAGTCATCGTCGTCGAAGCCCACGAACAACGAAAGCTGGTCGGCGTCGCCGCGTTCCTCGATGGCAGTGGCGCCAAGCTGCCACAGCCAGTCGCTGCACGCGTCGAGATCGGCGTCGTCGATCCGAACAACCAGCACACTCATGGTCGGTGCCGCTCAGCCGTAGCGTTCGATGAGCACAGTGTTCGCGGTCGGCCACGCATCGATCGCCCAGGCGCCGAACATCTCGGTCGATACCGACGCACCGACGAGCTGTCGAGTCGGGTCGACCCACAGGAACGAGCCGGAGCCGCCGAAATGCCCGAAGGTCGTGGGGTCATGAAGAATGCCGGTCCAGTGCGGGCTCTTGTTGCCACGAATCTCGAAGCCCAGCCCCCACGGGTTCGGATCGGCCGGCCCGAAACCGGGCAGCACACCGCGTAGTTCAGGGAACACCGGGGCCGTGGCTTCATCGAGTGTCTCTCGGCCGACCAGCGTGGGGTTCATGAGTTCGCGGCCGAACGTGAGCAGATGGTTTATCGATGCCCGCATGCCGTGTGCTGGTGAACCATGAGCATCGAAGCCAGCCAGCTCGAGTGGTTCGATCACGGCCTCGACCAGATACTCGGTGAACGGGATGCCCGCAGCAACCTCGAGATGCTCGGCGAGCCGTTCCATGCCGACGTTCGAGTAGATGCGCCGAGTACCCGGCTCGAACGTGCTGCTGGCATCGGATTCGAATCCGAGCCCCGATGCATGCGCCATCAGGTGGCGAACCGTGGACCCGGGCGGCCCGGCGGGGTCATCGAGCGAGATCGTGCCCTCTTCCAGAGCAATCAGAACTGCGTAGCTGGTGAACAGCTTGGACAGCGATGCTATTCGTGTCACCCAGTCGAGGTCGCCGGTCGCGCCGAGCAGTGTTGTTTCGTCGGCGATGGCGAGGGCGCTGGTGCCCGGCCAGGTCGCAGTCAGGACCGACAGGTCGGCAGGTTCAGAGGTCATGGTGACTCAATTGTGAACCACGGGAGGAAGAACTGCACAGATGGACCAACAGCAATTGCCATCCATATGGTTCCGAAACCGGCTACACCACCGAGCAGAAAGCCAACGGCGAGGGCGGTGAGTTCGATTGCGGTACGGGCTTTCCATGTCTGGACCCCTCTTCGATTCAGCGCCGTCATGATGCCGTCGCGTGGTCCCGGACCAACCGCCGAGCCCAGGTACAGGCCGCTGCCGAGTCCAAGGAGTAGCGGTGCCGCGCCGAGCATGAGTACTCGAACCACCATGTTTTCCAGGTCGGGAATGATTGCCAAGCCAACATCGGCAATGGGGCCGATGACGGCCACGTTGAGCACGGTGCCGAGTCCGACCGGCTCTTTCAGCCAGGACAGTGCGCCCAGCAGAATCACACCCGTCAGTGAAACGACGGTGCCGAAGGACAGGCCTGTCTGGTCGCTCACACCCTCGTGAAAGACCGTCCACGGGCTGGCACCGAGCTTCGGTTCGACCGTGAAGGCCAGGGCCACTGCAAACAGGGTGAGGCCAAACAGCAGCTGCATGACTCGACGGACCCGAGGTGCGTCGACCGGCAGAAAGTTGAAGCCCGCAAAGCGGCGTGTTCTTGGCAGGGTTGCAGTCACTCGTTGGGTAGATGGCCGGCGCGATGGCCGCCCTTCCAATCCTCCATCTTGGGTGACTCGGATACGCCGCCCAGCACGTTGAGCTGGGGTGCCTCACGCATGCTGCGCTTCATCTCGGCAAAGCCGGGGTAGCGAGCAAGTGTCGTGACGGCTTCCCACAACGGCAGCGCGTCCTCGTCGGCCGGCACCCGGCTGATCACGGGCCCGAAGAATGACAGGCCGTCGGGCGGCTGGAAGGTGATGATCGGTGTACCGACATCGCGGCCGGTGCGTGACAGCGCCAGTTCGGTTTCGTCGTCGATGAGCTTGTCCCAGGAGGTGTCGTCGGCGGCGGCTGCGTATTTGGTGTCGAGTCCGGCGTGGGTCAGGCATGCCGCCACTGCGTCGATGGACCCCAGTGCGGCGCGGGCTGCTTCGCCGTTGGCTTGTTCGACGCTGAAGTAGCTGTCGCCGAATGCGGTGTACAACGGGCCCAACGGTTCGGACCCGAGTTCGTCGCGGACATGAGCAGCCACGCGCAACATGCGCAGCCCGGCCGTGTGGCCGTGCTCGTAGCCGACAGGGAACTCGGTGTCATAGTCCTTGGCCTTGTTCAAGATTCGCAGGCTGATGAAGCGCCACTCGACGCTGTAGTCCGATTGAGCGACAACCTTTTCGACCCAACGAGAGGTGATCCACGCGAACGGGCAGACAGGATCGAAGAAGAATTCGATATCGGCACTCGAGGAAGTCGTCATGAGTCGAAGCTATCAGGACCGGCTGCGGCCGCGCCCCGCAAAACCGGGTCGCCGACAGCGTGCTCGAGCCGCGTGCTTCACTCTACGACGCACGCCTTGTGGGGCTGCGTTTTTGACCGGACACGAGACGGCAGCATGACGCTCCAGGGGGGTGGGGGAGGAACAGTCGCACTTCGCCTCGTGGCCAGTCCTGTTACAGACGCCTGGCAGGTCGACTTTGTCGCGACAATTCGAAGAAAGTTTGTCTGCTGTGACGACTGCAACATCTGCTTTGTCGCAAGAAATCGGGGAAAGTTCTTCTGCTGCAACGAGAGCAACATCCTTTTCGTCGCGTGGATTCGGAGAAAGTTCGTCTGCGGTGACGACTGCAAGATCTGTCCTACGATGATCGCGTGGACGTCCAGAAGCTCAATCATGTGGCCTATCGGTGTCGAGATGCGGCGGAAACAGTGCGTTTTTACCGCGGCGTGCTGGGTTTGAAACTCGCTCATGCGATCACCCAAGACCGGGTCCCATCGACCCAGGAGATCGCGCCGCATTGTCACCTGTTCTTCGAAATGGCCGACGGCAGCTGGGTGGCCTTTTTCGATCTGGCCGACGAACCCCAGATTGATCAGGCCACGAACCCCGACTGGGCTCAACATCTGGCGCTCGAAGTCGAATCCACCGAGGCACTCGCCGCGGCGCACACCAATCTATTGGCCCATGAAATCGCCGTGCTCGGCCCGGTCGATCACGGCTTCATCCGTTCGATCTACTTCTATGACCCGAGCGGCCACCGACTCGAGCTGACTGCACGCACGTTGGCACCGGGCGATCTCGACCGGTTCGCTGGCGAAGCACCTGATCTGATCGATGCCTGGACCCGACGCAAGGCCAGTCTGTAAAGCAGAAGCCGCGCCCGGCAGGGCGCGGTGAGGTTTGATCAGAGGTCCGACTTGCGGATCTTGCCCAGAGCGGTCTTGGGCAGTTCCGGTACGACGACGAGTTCTTTCGGCGCGTTCCACGCAGGTAGATCGGCGCGCACGAAATCACGAAGCTCGTCGAGTGATGGTGCGGGGTCGCCGTGGATCGTGATGATGGCCACTACGCGCTGGCCCCAGTCGGGGTCGGGGCGCCCGATCACGGCGGCTTCGCCGATCGACGGATGCGTTTCGAGCACGCGTTCGATCCGGTGTGGCCAGACATTTTCGCCACCGGTGATGATCATGTCGCCGGCGCGCCCGTCGATCCAAAGTCGGCCGTCGGGATCGAGACGGCCGAGGTCGCCGGTGGGAAACCAGCCATCAGCTCGAAACGGGGCGATCTCGCCGTCGGCGGTGCGGTAGGCCCGCAGCAGCAAGTCGGCTCGTATCTCGATCTCGCCACTCGGGGCTGAGCGAAGCTCGACCCCGTCGAGTGGATAACCGCCGTATACGCAGCCAGATCCGGTTTCGGTCATGCCATAGGTGGCGATGACACGGTCGGGCAGGTCGGGTGGGGGAGCGGCACCACCGATCAACACCTTGCGGAAGGCGAACACATCGACTTGGTTCAGCGCCCTGGTAACCAGTGAGACCAACGTGGCTCCGTCGGCTGCGGCCCGGTCGACAGCCGCAGCGTCGAAGGTTTCATGCACGACCAGATCGGTGCCGGTGATCAGCGAGCGCATGATGACCGCGAGTCCACCGATGTGAGCAGGCGGAAGACACGCCAGCCATCGATCCGTCGCCGGGTCGGCGCCCAGGCCGACGCTGGTTGCATGCGCCGAGGCAGCAACCGAAGTATGGGTGTGGATGACGGCCTTGGGGTCACCGGTTGTGCCCGAAGTGGCAACGACGACAGCGTCACCATCTTCTACCGGCGCGCCCGCTTCCAGCCGATGGCGTTCACCGTCGCCGCTGATGACGGCGGTTGGTTTGACCACGGCAATGACACGGTCCGCTTCTGCCTTGGGGAGTCGCTGGTCCAGCGGAAACACGGCATCGCCGGCATCCCACACCGAACGCAATGCGTCGACGAAACCCGTGCCCGCAGACATGTCGAGCATCACCAGGTCACGCATGATGCTCAGGCGGTCTTGCTGAGATAGGCGCTCAGTCGCTCGGCGGCGCTGCCCTCGAACGATGCCAGCACGATCTCCAACGGCGCCGACCACAGCGCGCCGCCGTAGTGCAGGTGCACTTTCACGTCGCAGGTTGCTTCGCTCGCTGGCTCGAGTGATGCGGTGAGTACCCATTCCGAGTGGTCTCGCCCGTCGGTTTCGACACGTTCGAAGCGCACCGACTGCTCGAGTAATTCGGTGCGGACCATACGCAGTCGCTTGGACCTGGCCAACGGCCCGAGTCGAGCGCGCAGCGTGACGAGCCAGGCGTCGTCTCCGTCGGGTTCGGCATTGGTGACCAGCGTGAGCCATGACGGGTAGGTGCCCAGATCGGCCAGGGCATCCATTGTCGGGGCTGGCGCAGCGGTCACGGTTGCCGAGATAGTGCGATCCACCCTTTGATTGTGTCCGGTCGCAGCCGTTTCGCCACGGTCAGGCGGGTACTCTCGCCACGTGGCCGAACAACTCACCGTGACGATCGACGATGTGCGCGATGCGGTCAAACGACTCGATGGTGCCCTCGAACGCACAGCGCTGACACATTCACGAACCCTGTCGGACATCGTGGGCGCCACCGTGCACCTCAAGTTCGAGAACCTGCAGTACACCGGTTCGTTCAAGGGTCGTGGTGCTCGCAATCGGCTGCTGAATGTCGAGCCGGGCACGGGTGTGGTCGCCATGTCGGCTGGCAATCATGCCCAGGGCGTGGCCTATCACGGGTCGCAGCTCGGGCTCGAAACGACCATCGTCATGCCCGAGAACACGCCGTTCGTGAAGGTCGCACGAACCCGCGATCTGGGCGCCACGGTCGAACTCGCAGGCCACGACGTCATGGAAGCCGCCGTCCATGCTCTGGCCCTGGCATCGGAACGGGGCTTGGAGTTCATCCACCCGTTCGATGATCCAGTCGTGATCGCCGGCCAGGGAACGATCGGCATCGAGATGCTCGAGCAAGAACCCGAGCTCGACGTGATCTTGGCCGCCGTCGGCGGAGGTGGCTTGGCATCGGGCATTGCGGTGGCCGCGGCCGATCACGACCGACCGGTGCGAGTGATCGGCGTGCAAACCGAGCGCTATCCCTCCATGGCCGATGCCCTTGCGGGTCGCCCATCGACGGCACTTGCCGGCACCACGGTCGCCGACGGCATCGCCGTGACCGAGCCAGGATCCATCACCCAGCAACTGCTGCGCGATCACAAGGTGCAGGTGCTGGTGGTGAGCGAGGCGGCCATCGAAGAGTCCATCGCCATGTTGCTCGAGATCGAAAAGACCGTGGTCGAAGGCGCGGGCGCAGCTGCGCTGGCTGCGTGCATCGAGTACCCCGAAGTCTTCGCCAACCAGCGCGTCGGGCTCGTGCTGTGTGGTGGCAACATCGACCCACGAACGCTCTCCAGCGTGACACTGCGTGGTCTGGCGAACCAGGGTCGGCTCAACCGCATCCGAGT
>ENA-ORXR01000538-ORXR01000538.1-marine-metagenome-genome-assembly--contig:-NODE-538-length-50374-cov-12.386822_pt1 | contig 50374 bp, 70 predicted proteins | sample MGYA00237866_ERZ511479 | MGnify/ENA metagenome assembly ERZ511479
ATAGTAACCCCAGGCCCGAATAGGGGGGGCTACTGAGGGAAGGACAGCTGTCCCATAGCCCGCAATCCGAAGTACGGGGAGGCGGGTGCAAGTTCCGTCAGGGGCATAAGTACGGGACTTAGCCCCCGCCAATTGCAACAGTTGTCATGGATCCCGACGCGGCCGCCCAGCTTCTTTGGAGCACTTCTTCATCATCATCTTCGTGTTCGGAGGTGGTGCTGTCTGCGGTGGCGGCCGCGGCGGTGGTCGGTTTTTTTTCTCTCCGTGCTCTTCGCCGCCGCAGACTCCGAAACTCAGCCCGTTGTGGTGGGTCAACACCAGGGCGGCTGCCCAATTCATCTTCTCTGCGGCTGCATGCCGACAAGCGGCTGGACCGGGACTACTTATGTCGCGACAGCGACGGACAGCTGGCGGCCTCGCCCGCCCCATTTTCCCAGCAGCGGCGCATGTCGAGGGTTGCGTATGAGCGGATTCGAGTACGTAAAGGAGTCCTACTTTGACGAATCAAGGCGCGACGCGACCGGATGCCAATAGTGCTCTACGGACCAGAGGATGGGCGCCGCCTTGATGCAGCTCGTCGATGGCGTGTCATCCAGGGCTGTGTGGAACTACCTCAAAATCGGGTAATCCACTGCTACGGAATCCCTGAAGCAGTTTTAACGCGCTGTTGTGTACCACTTCAAGGACGAGTACCTCCGTGACCGTCCGCCGAGGAGCTGCCGAGCATTGCCAATGAGTACGAGCGTCTGGTTTTTCCCGGCTGCGTGGGCTGCTTGGACTGCGCTGGTTGGGAGTGGGACGCATGTCCAGTCGGGTGGCATGGAAGCTACCAGGGTGCGAGCAAGAAGCCGACACTGCGGATGGCGGCTGTGTGCGACGATTACCTGTCCTGCTGGCACCTAAACTTTGGCGTTCCCGGCTCCAAGAACGACTTAAACATCCTCTACTTGTCTACACTCTTCCAGCGCATCCGTCGCGGCGAGTGGCCACCCTCTCAGCCGAAGGAAACCATCGCTGGAATGGAACTCACCCGGCTTTATTACCTGGCCGACAGCATCTATCCGTCTGGCACCAGTTTTTCACAACTGCCTCAGAACATGGGCCTTTCTGTACGTTCTTCGAACGATAAAAATATGGACGGACTCCTGAGAACCTCACAAGGAAGCACGTAGTTTCCGTTTCCAACTAAGTGCACCCGTTCGTTGTCTAGAAAATGCACCTAAAATAGGGCCTGTACCAGTTCTTCACACAATCAATCTCGAGTGTGCACGGCCACAGATCGGGCTGAAAAACTTACATCAAACATGTATTTGATTTATTTCATTACTTGGAAGCAGATCTGGAACCCGACTCGTCGAGCTTTGTCAAGCGGTTCAGACGCGACATGAACATGGAGACAAACGCCCCGCATCCGGCGCCGTCTGCCCCGTGGTCACAAAGCAGTGACCATGACCGTTTACGATGCCCCCTTCCCATCCCCATCAAGATGAAATGAATGACGAACGCCGCCACTCCACATGCGCCCTACACACTATGGCACGCGCCGATCACAGAACTAAAGGTGCAGGCGACTTTCCGCACCAGCAGCTTCACCCGCAAGCACTCGCCCAAGAATGCGAGGATGCACACGCGGCACGCGCACTCTGGAGGCTGCCAGCCGTCGCCGCGTCTTTGCAGTGGACGGCAGAGCCATGCCCAAGTCGCGCAATCGGCACCCAGCCTCGAGTGCTGCATCCGATGCAATCTCCGCCTACGCGATGCGAAGGTTGGAGGCGTCCTGCTCCACAACGCGCGCGTGCCTGGCACGTGCCACGGCTGCTTCCTTCTGCTTCTTGTCCTCAGCAGTCAGCTCTCGAGCCCGCTTTTTTGCCGCCTTGGCCTTCTTCACCGCCTCTTTTCCCGCGGCAGCGCTTTCCATCGCCGCCAGAATCTCGGGTGCGGTCAAAACCGTACCCCTCCCCGCCGTTGACAGTGTGCCGTTGACGAGGACGGGTTGCGAGATATCCTTGCGGACAGTAGGGATCAACCGAGACGTCAACCTCTCGAGGTCAACGTCCGGAACGACAGTGTCAGCGCCCTTGCACAGCTCGGAGTTCTTGATGACCGAGGGGTCGAGGGGCCACATCCCCACTTGGCGAACGGCCGACACCAGCGCGTCCGTCGTGAGGGAGTCGGAGGCGGCACGGACAATACAGGACATCAAGTCCGCCGTATTGAATGGCCGACCAGCATCCCGACACGCCATAGCAATCTCGCGGACGCGGCGCCGCACTTTTTGTTGATACCGCCCGAACGCGCTTGGATTGTCAAGCGCCTGGAGTATGTGGGACATCTTTGACGGTTCTGCCACGACGTGCACGTTGGCCTTCAGGAGGGTGAGAAGGCCGGATGGCGAAAGGTGTACCTTGGCACCGTCGAGGGAGAGGAGCTTTGGCTCATCTTTGAAGTAGGACTGCGCAAACTTGGCGAACATGGTGGCCCAGACATCAAACACGCTTTTGTCAAAACCTGGTGGGGACCGCCGCCACACAACCGCCCCGTCATTAAGGAGGGAAGAAAGCGCGGTGACGGTCTTGGTGCCGTCCTGCTTCGTTTCGGTGAGGACGGCGTGTTCTGGTACCTGGCCCTCGACCACGATGAAGTGCGGCGCCACAACGCCAGCCGCCGACACACAAAACGCCGCGGTACACGCGCCCGCACCGGATGCAAACGGGGGCAATATTACCTCCGGCTTGAGCATGCCGACCTCCCCGAGAATCCCTTGCCGACCCGACATGGCCGACATCCGGGCGTGGACGTGCGTCTCGTCCATATTCCAACTTGAGCCTTGACTCAAGCGGAAACCGGCCGCAGAGGAAAGTGCCACGTCAGGGGGGGAGGCATGGGGGACCTTTGGTGGGACGAAGAGGGTGCCGGATCGCCTTTGTCTCGCTGAATGGGGCGTCCAGGCGATGTATTTAGGACTAAATTTTCCTTCAGAAGCGCGCGCTTTTGTCGCCTCGGACGGCGCCGAGAACCCCACTGGGCTTCTTTTGGCGCGCTCGTTGCACCACTGGAGAGCCCTTGAGTTGGCGCGTGCAACGCCGCGCCCCACTGTACGCGTTCATGTTTCTATCTTTTTAAAGAATCTCACGAAGAAGGAGCGAGCGTGCTGTTGGGTGCTATCGAAGTCGATTTTCGGCGTCCACACTGTGAATTTCCCACACAAGCCGCGATTGTGAAAAACTGGTACAGTTCTGAAAAACTGGTGCCAGACGGATAGGGCCTTTCCAGCTTCTGACGGAACGACCATGGCGCTCTCACTCACCAACAATGCACTCGCACAACCACACATCTAGATGCATCACGGAACCGGCGGCGGCGTGTCACACCCTGTACAGGACCGTCAAATTACCGGAATTTTACTTGCCAAAACACACTCGAGTCCACGATGGAAGTAACAATCCGGTACCCACGGCACTTCCAGATACAGTCGAGATACAGTCGAAAACGACCGTCAGATTGCATGCTAAAACTCTTAAGTTTTTCTGACAGTTCCCGCTCTCACCTTCAGACTGCTGGAGATCAGGCAACTCATGCGCCTCCTTGGACTTCATTCCTGTGCCGGACAGATCAGGCAAGACCCGGCACAGAGGAACTGCACCGTATATGCCGGCTGTGTGAGAAGAATCTTGCGCCACTGAGATGTGTCTGTATGCAGGCCAATCACTGGGGACTGCGGCTCACGGTGACTGAGACGTGGCGAGGCAGTCTGATTGATTGTCAGAAAAAGTGGACCAGAAGTGCTGCTGGATCTGAGTCGAGCCGCATTTGAAAGGGAATTGATCCTGTCGAGTCCATGTCATCCGAGGCCTTTTGAGCACTCCCGTAATCCGTGCGCGTCTTTCTGAGCGCGCAGCAGCCCCTCGCACGCCAGAGTGACACGCAGCTGATCGTACAGCGGCCCGGCACTCATGATCTCACGAAAAAGCAGGTGTGCAGGCCTCAACGGGGATTGCCGCCCTGACGTGGCGGCCGTCAAGCTGCGGGTGGAACGCACAACTGTCGGCAGTGTAATCCATTCTGGGCTTTGTCCCGCCCGTTGGGGTCGCGAGGTGCCGTGCTCATCCACATTTCACCGTAGGGTTGATGGTGCCTTCGCGGAACCGGAAACGGCCAAGTCTGGTGGCTTTGACTTGGGCGCCACGCGCTTTCTTGGCCCAAGGGTGAGTGGCGGCCAACTCGCCGGCCGGGACTTGGCCACGACGCGCTTCCTCCATTCAGGGTCTTTGTAAAAAGAAAAAATAGGGACCGCGCTGTCGCTTTTCTTATCCATCACTGCCCATCTTTTTGCTCATTCTGTCATCATTTGCTCACGACGGGCTCATAGGTACTGTGGCAGCGTCGAGAATACCTTCCAGTGGAGCACCCGGCCCCGTTAGTTAAGGAAGAACAGCCATAATGTGCTCCAGACAAGCCGCGAAGTACCCACTGCAGTCCTGGGGAAAAATAGACAAGCGCGCCAAGTGCAAGGCCAACCGTCCTTCCTCCTCTAGATCAAGCGGGGTTGTGATCTCGGCCAGCTTTGCCTTCACCTTAGAGAAGACCATCTCTACCGGAGCAAAGCCCGGGCCGTGGGGGGGGAGCCTCACAACTCTTCGACCGTAGGAACGGATGAACGCGTCCACCCGAGCGGTGGGCACGGAAGCATTATCAATCAGCAAAATGAAGTTGAGTTGTTGGTTGTGCTTGGCCGCCGCCGGCCCAAGTGCTGGATTTGTGTTGGGCAGAAAAGTGAGGATGAACATCATCCAATCAAAATCGGTCTGGCCGCTGCCGCCGTCAGCGTGCTCCGTGATGTACTCGGCCAGCACCCTGACGGTCGGGGAGATGCCCAGCATCACCGTGAAGCGTGATCTGTTCCGCGGCCTGGTCAGAAGGCGGTGGGACCTCTGCCCTTGAGGCGCCCAGCTGCTGCGGCGAAACGTCGACCAGCACTCTACGTGCGACCCGTCGCAGGAGACGAACGCCGACTAGGGGAAGAGCAGCATCAAGTGCGCCCACCGCACGCGCAGCATATCGTTGCGCTCTTTGTATTGCTTGATGACCATCATGTGTGTCCACCCGAAGGCACGCAACACCCGGTCGATCGTGGATGTCGAGCACGTGAGCTGTCCCGGCCAGGCGGGCAGCTCCTGCAGCGCCCGCAAAATGTCCTTGATTTCGCGCAAAAAGAGTTCGGGGCGCTGTCCGATGATCTCAATTAGTGCGACTTTGAAGGAGTCGTCGTACAGAATGATATCGTGGTGCGTGTTGGGGCGCTCGCCATTGGGCCACAGCTCTCCAGTTGCCAGGTAGGTCGTCTTGAAGCGGAAAACGGAGCTGGCATCGCAGCCAAACAGCCGCGCGGCCTCGGGGAACGGCATGGCATGGTGCACCACTTGTCAGACGATGAGGATTCTCATGTGCTCGGGCACCATGATGGGGGTCGGACGCCTTGCCTTCCGACCATGTGGGGGTAGGTGAAAGGAGGGGCGACGGGGGAGCACCCGCACAATATGGGGGAGCGCGTAGATGGTTCCCCGGCGGCGCAGGATTGGGGGAGGGGGGGTGGGGACAGTCGCAGATGGTGCGGCCTGCTCTGGGAGCCTCGGCGCAGCGGCTGTATCTTCACCCGAGTACTTTCTGAGTGGGCTTCTTCTGGCCAGGAAACCGCGCAGACTGACAGGACGAAAGAAGGGGGCGGTTGTCGAGGCAGACAGGGAATCCCAGCAAGCGCGGCAGCCAACGGGACAGAGGCACCCAGAAAAGCAGGCGCCGGGTACCTGCACTCGAGCACCGATGCCCCTACTTTTCATCGACCGATTCCCTAATTCTTCGCGATGTCAATTCGCCTCTCCAGATTTCACGCTGACAGCGGACACTGGCCCCATCAGCCGAAACGAGGCACGAGATATTCCATTCCCCGGCAAACGCAAAAGGGCCTTTGCCTCGTCCCCTTTCCAGGGGGCCATCTGCTCTGGAGAACATGCAGCGTTCCGTCCATTCCTGTCCTGTGCTCCTGTGATTTTGGGGGCCCCGCCCACGTCACCCCGACCAGACCCCGTGCTTTTGAGAGAATGCAAGGTCCCGTCCGTGCTCCTTGCTGGCTTTTCTGTTATCATCGTGCTTTCCAAGGCTCTGTCCGCCTCCCTGCCCCACCCGCTCCCCGCATTGGAGAGTTCTAAGCGCACAGCTCGTGCTCCTTCATGCCTTTATTTCTCTCGGTTTGCATGCGGGGACATTGCGCATGGCCCCCAGTCCCCCTCCCCCCCCCCCTCCGCATTGGAAAATGGAACCTATCGTGCCCTTTGGTGCATTCTTGCTCTCGACTTGGGCTTCCAGAGCCCTTGCAATCTTCTGTCGTACCCGACCCCTCCACCCCCATCCCCATGCATTGGAGGCATACGTCGTCCTGTTCGTGATTTTCCATGCATTTACTGCGCCGGCGCACCGCTTGACTACCAACGGGTGGGTCCCGCGCGCACCTGTCGACTAGCAGATACAGCAGCACAAACTCTTTGCGCCGCGCGTCGCGAAGTTTTGGCAGTCCCCTCTCTCAGCCCCCCCTCTTTCCTGCTTTTCCTGCTATCGCTTCCGGTGCCGTCGCACTTTTCAAGCAATCACGCACAAAGCCGAAATCTGCACATGCGACGGCCTCCAGCAGGCGGTCCCGCACGGACCCGCCCTGTGTCGCTCTTTCCGCCCCCACTCGCTCCATCCCCCAGTACAGCAAAATTCACTGCTTCACGCCGACCCCGACAAGTCGTTGTGCTCGACCATGTGCTGGAAGGTGGAGTTAACGGCAGCCCTGTCGCAGCCGACGCTAAGCTGCAGCTGGCTCGACACTTTGGCGACGTGCCACATGACGCAGTTGGAGAAGGCAGGGTCCGCTGGTAGGGGCGTGCTCGCCTGTGCCGGTTGATTCCCGGACCGACTCCGGATGGCAGCGGGCTGTGGGCACGCCCGCTTCACAGAGCCCATCATTAACCCTAAACGCGCGACATTGTGCTCGCCACGTTTCTGCGAAGTATGAACATGAAACAAAGAAAAAGCACCAAACGAAGCGGGCACCAACATGCCAGAAAATAAACAGCACAATCAGAAACGTCAGTAAAATGCGTCGAGAGCACACGAAGACAATGGTCTCGAGCTTTCACAAGTGTAGTGGATCCTGCCCTCAAAGCCGACGGGGTGTAACCGCGTCGGAAAGCCCAGCACAGGATGCGGCGCGAAACACAGGAGAAACAACACGAACGCCGGGATGACCGGGCGCGAAGCGCACCAGAACGACGGAAGTAACGCAAACGCAAGGCTGATTTATTCGAATACGCACGATGACCCCAAAGCATACACTCATGTACGTTCAGAAACAAGACGCAGGACGTGCACACTCCCGTCCCCCGGGCACTACCATGGGGGGACCGGTGCCCAACGGGCCGCGGTCTCAGGCCCGGGCCTCTAGTGGCCCCTGTCAAGCATCCTCGACTACCCTTCCACTGGAAGAGGACCCCTGCCAGTCTCGGGCGGAAGCAGGAAAATCACTAGGACTTCCCAGATCTCAGGATTGACCAAAAATCAGTACCTCGGGACTTACCCCAAGATTTATCAATTTTCCCGGATAGAATTCCGGTGGGATTTTATCCCTGGTCGAGATCAGATCTCGGTCCGGCTTACGCTCGGATCGCGGAAGCTTCCACAAGCTTCCCGGTCCCTCCAGAGGGCCAGGACTCGGGAAGACGCGTGTCTCCCTCGTCTGTGTCAGACCCCTCCAGGGGGGCCCGACCGGGTGCTCATCACCCGGCGCCCCTCTAGAGGGGTCGTTTCGTGTGTGGCCCTCGGGCTCCCTGGACACCCGCCCAAGGGGGGGCGTCCCACGTTACCCCCCTAGGGGGGTGATACGTGAGTGGTCGCGACCCGTCCCCGGCTCATGCCGGGGGGCCGGGGCACCCCTGACAGGGGGTTTCCCCCACATATCCCCCACCTTAGGGCCCGCGTCCCGCGGGACCGGGGGCGGTGCCTCGCCACCCCCTTCTTAGGCCACGGGGGAAGCCCCGTCCCGTGACTCCTTGTCAGTGTGCCCCTGGGGGCCCGCTCCGGGACGCCATACGGGCGTTGAACCCACGGGTTCACCGAGCCGGGTGAGCCTCGGGCCAGTCACAGAAGGCGGTCACCGCTACCGGTTCGTCTTGAGAGGAGGATGACGCCGGTGAATCGGGGGGTCAGACGTGCATCATTTGTGGGTACCGCCGGTCGTTTGCCCGGGACAAGCACAACACGGAAACGTGCGAGGCTAACAGCCGCAAGTGCACCACTAGTCTGGCCGTCCCTGTCGAGTTCCGGACAGCCGTTTGCCGATGTGCTAAGACAATGAAATCTAAGTGCCCAAAGATGAAGATGTATGTTCTTTTGATGATCTGTTCCTGCGTTCAGGGCCGTACTGTAGTCGCGAGGGCGTCTGTGGTGCGCTTTCTGCCGCGCTCACGACGCGACATGTATTAACTCCTATGTCACGATGTCATCGTCCCTTGGTGGTCTTTCTACCGCGGTTTCATTGGCTGGTTTGTCTGTCAGCTGCACGCTCTGTTACGAAGAGGGACACCTTCCGCACGCCTTTTCGCTGACGAAAGCGCTCAAGTTGGGCTGGACAAGAACAGGCCGGCACTCGGTGGTCAGAGCACGGGGGATGTCGTACACGCCCGGCTTCATGGTGTGTCGAAAGACACAGACAGTACATCTCGAGCGCGAGGCGGTCTCGGCTCATCGAGCTGCCCCGCTCAAGGCAGACCGGCCCGAGGCGGCGGACATGCGCCGCCGGGCTGCGCTTCAACCAGCAGTGACCAACGTTCCGGCTGCTGCCCGCGCTACGTCGATATTGCGGGTGTCGGAAGCTTTGCCTGGTCCTCAAGCGCGCTCTGCTTTGGTGCTTAATCTGCGCGGGCAGGCTTACCATCGGGGTTACGCGGCGGGAATCGGCTCTGGAGTCGGGGAAATCATTGCCATTCTCTACGCTGGGGTGACGCAAGCCGGGGTGAAGTTCGGTGACTCGGCGCCAGGCGAAGTTCCGAACGCCGATGCCATTCGGAGGGGGATTCACAAGCGGCTGCAACAGACATCCTCGGTCAAAGAGCAAGCCCACGTGGACCGTATCAAGGCCCTGATGGGCACACTAAGCGGGCCAGTTGGGTCTTCCCGACTGTACGTTGACCACAGCTCGCCATTATCGCTTTCTATCTCTCTCAAGACCGGTAGAAGCCGTTAACGGCAGTGCTAAGAGGACAGGGTTGCGTTGTGACTTGACAAGCCATCATTTCTATCCACGCGTCTATAGATGTCGTCAACGTTTGAACAGGGACGCCCAAAACCTTGGACACGCATCCGATGGCCAGCATCATGCTGTTGATGGCAGTGCGGCTCCGCCCAGCACTGATGCGGCCGAGAAGAGCCTAGATGCTGCCCTAGCGTCCACTGGAGGCGCAGGACATGCCGGGGGGTCTCACTTCAACCTCCTTGCCCGCCCGGAGCTCACAGAGAGCATCGGCACCTACACTATCGGTCCAGGCTCCATACAGGAGCGGGATTGCTTTGTGGCCAAGGGCGCGAGCGGGGATGGAGAGTGAGTTTGTGCGTGGGCACACTGTATCCGGGTCGCCTCTGTCCGTCATGGGTGTAGCGACGCTTATTTTGTCAAAGTGGGGAGTTTCCGGGCAGCCCCATCCCCCGATTGGCAGCCTCCCCGCAGGTTTGGTAGATGCCGTTCGTAGCCGGGTTGTAAGACCTCTGGCCTTTCACGCCACGTGGAAATCTACTTTCAACATCTCATCCATTTCACTGGCGGGTCTCACACGGGTTTCCTCTCATTGTTGAGGATTGATAGCGTTGAGTCACTTTGTCGGGCTTGTCTTGCAATGTTTCCAACCAAGCACTGTTCTTTCTTTCTACTCTCGGCCCACCGGCAACGGCTCAAAAGCATCCCTCCACGGTCCCTCGGGACCGGGCAGCTCCGGAACATTCCGGACGGCCTCCATCAGACAACTTTCAACTTGCTTGCCTATATTTTCTTCTGGCAGGGAAACCACTGCCAAAGCGTGACGGAGAGCGTCGGACTCATCTGGGAAGGCGTGATGCATCGTCTTCAGTAGAATTGAAAGCGCACTGAACACCTCTTCGATCGGTTGAGATTCTGCGCTGTAGGGACGAAGCCGAAGACGGAAGACGCCGGCGGCTGTAATCCGCTCGTCCGCTTCCGCAGAGTGGATAAGAGCGTTGTGGTAGAGCAGGACGCACCTTGCATCCTGCAACGCCCAGGGAAATCCCGGAACGAGCTGGTTCATCGTCGGTAGTAGGCCGCCGAGGAACATTCGCCAGTCGTCAGCGTTTTGGGACGGCGGCGTAGGCGTCGTTTCACAATGGACGACGCCCGTCTCGTACGAAACTTCCATTATCGTGGAAGTACGCAACATGTGCTTTTCAGCTCTTACAAGGCAGTTATACCTCATACCGCGTAGCCAGGGGCCTCGTCGCCGCCGAGCATCGCCGCCGTCCTTGTGAGTTTCGTAGGCGGAGAGAAGGCAACGAAGTGAAATCGTGGCCACGACGCGTGCAAATGACGCCCGGCGCTCTCGGTTACGCTGCCGACACATTCGGTAGAGCTTACGATACGAGAAATGGATGGCGTGTAGTACGTGGTCTAGGGTTCCTATTGAAGTCTTGTAATCGTCGCGGAAGCCGGGAAGGGTAGATAACAAGGCAAAGACGTCCTTTATTTCTCCTCACAGCTGCTCCGGGTCCGAAAGCACCACAGCATTGACCGCTCTCACGAAGTGGGTGTCGAAGGAGACGTTGTCCGCATGGAGATTTCTCAATACCGGGTCGGGCCACTACTCGCCCAACTCAATGTAGCAGCGAATCCACACGTCAACGGTGGAGCGATGGCAGGCCAAGCGACGAGCGGCCTCCTTCTTGGAGAAGCCCTCGGACAGCACCCAGGACACGACGAGCATGTGCGCCGCGTCGTCGTAGACCATCTTGAAAGTCGGTCGACCAGGTGTCCATCGTCGCTGCTGCTCTGCGCTTGCGACCCCCCCGGGAATGGAGCCTGTACTCCCCCGCCACCAGGGTCTGCTAGTTCAGTGGCCCCCCCTGCAGCCGTGTCAGCGCGGTTGCCACGAACGAGGTGAGAGGCACGTAACGAAGTTGCCCTGGGTGTTCTGCACGGTCCTTGCAACAAAAGACACTCCAGAAGCGCGCCAACGAGTACTGCCATCAAGTGGAAATGCAGTGCGACAAAACAGACCCGGTGTCGGCGAGGATTTCGTGCGCACAGCGAACACGTCATCGCATGCACATGGTACAAAAATCGCGTGTAAGACGTCAGAGGCGTACGGGGCGCGCAACCTGCACTCCCTCTAGAACCTGATTCGCCGTAGTAACGAGAGGGCCGCTCGCAGTCTTGGTACAAGCTGTGGAACTGGCATGTGGCTGCACTCTCGCTTCTGGCTCAGACCGTCACTCTGCTCTCTGAAGACGTCCCATGCTGTCAATGATCTGCGGATCACGCATGGTGGCCCTGATCTACAGCATTTATTGCTTCTGGAGCGTCTCGCGCACGGAAGTGTACTGCGAATCGCTTCACCTGCCCGGCCATCCACGAGTTCCAGCTGTCACCGCTTCTCGGAGACCCACGCCTTTCGCCTGCGCAGTTTGACGTCGTCGGCGGCACGCAGTACGAGCGTACGTTCGAACGCGTCCACGGCAAAGCAGCGGCGGGGCTTCAGATTACATAGAGCGTCTGCGCGTTGTTGCAGGCCCTCCAGAATCGCGTGCTGGGCGCGGATCTGCAGGCGGAGGCCAAGGACACCCCCGTCTGCCGGTTTGAGGTGGACACCCGTGTGGCCCTGCAAAAGTTGTTCGTCCCCACGTCGCGTGCTAAAAGCTTTTTGTCCTTGCCATCGCCGATTAGACGCAGGCGGCCACGCTTCACGCCCTTGTCAATCGTCACAACCGTCCCGAACAGTACTTCCCGGCGTACGACTTTCTCTCCACCGCCCAGGAAGAGAAACGCGTTCGCGCTGCTGCTCGTGACAGCTATCGCCGCGCTGTCGCAGCGATCCAAGGCAATGGCGGCACCCGTGGTGGCGGCGGCGGCGGCGGCGGCGGCGGCGGCGGGGGCGGCCGCGGCAAGGGACATCCCAGGGACAATAGAAGGAAGCCGCGGATGCCCCGGAGGCGGGCCTAGGCCTGACGTGGATGCGGCGGTGCGACCGACCCCGTGCCTCAATCGGGGGTCGAACCTGCCCCCTCGCGTCCCGGGGGGCGGGTACGTCCGCAAAGCACGAGAGCGCCGGCGTCGCCCCGATAAGCGGCGGTGACGACCACACAGCGCTCATGCGCTGGAGGACGCTGCGCCGGCGGCCAACGCGCCCTACGCCAGTTCGTGGCGTTCCGCGCTCGTGTGGGTGGTGTTCGGGGCGGCACCCTGAGTCTGGAAAGTCCTGTTTGGACTCTTCATCCCCTACGTGTGACCCTCACCCCTAGGCGGTCGCGCGGCTACCCGCAGCCCGCGGCGCGGCATAGTTGGTGCAGCGTGGGGCTTGCGAGGTGGGTGGTGGAGGGGTACGTGCGCCACCTGTCCACGGCGGCTGACGCAGGGTCCCCCTGGGTCTCCCTTTCATGTGTGGTCCACGGCGGCAAAAACCGGCTTATCATGGACCTGCGGCTGATCAACCGCTGCATGCACGCCCGCCGTTTCAAGCACCAGCGGCTCACAGGGTTCCTGTCTTCGTTGGTGCCGTACGAGCGCCTATTCTCGTGGGACGTGAGGGGCTCATTCGACCATATTCCCTGCACTCAGCCCACCGGAGGTACGTCCGCTTCACTGGGGGTAGAAAGGTGAACGAGCCCCGCATTCTCGCATTCAGGGTGCGGCTCTCCCAGTGGGCGTGCACCGAGAGGCCGCGCCCGGTGGTCTCCGTGCTGCGGGCGCGAGGCCACAGGGTCAACGCGTACGTGGACAACTTTGCGGCAGCGGGGCGGCGCGGCCACCCCTCCAGCGCGGCTGAGGCTGAAGCCACTGCCGGGCGAGTGGAGAGACTCTCTCTTTCTCGGTCGCTGGAGTTGTTCGTGCACTCCAAGAAGGTGGACCACGTCGGCAAGAGCGTGCTGGCCTTTCTCGGCTTCTCGTTTCAAATGCGCCGGAAGCTGCTGCTGCTGCCGCCAGCCCGGCTGAGCACACTGTTCGCCGGCGCGAGGGCGCTGCTGACCTCCGCCTGCTGCGACGGCCGCCGAGTCCGCCACCGCACCTTGCAGCGGTTCACTGGAGAGGCAGTTTCATTCTCGCTCGCGGTCCCCTCGGCCCGCTTTATCCTCCGCCGGCTTAAAAACGCTTAAGGCGGCGCAGACCGCGAGGGGCCGCCAAACAGCCCGGCAGCGCTGCGCGGCGTCGGGCCTCGCCGAAGCCGCGGCGGCTCAGACGGCCTGTCGCACGGCGCTGTGAAGGACCTACGCCGGTTTTCGGGGCTGAAGACCGAGACCGGTGTCGGCTGGGCTCTGTGGCAGCCGACGGCCGGGTGTATGACAGCGGTCGCGTCGCCGTGCAGGTGGGGCGGCCACCTCGGTGCGCTCCTACCAGTTGCCGGCTTCTTCACCCCCGCGCAGCGGGAGCAGCACATTTACTTGAAGGAGGTGGAAGCCGTGTGATTCTGCCTGACCGCGTTTGGGCGGACACTGCTGCGGCCGGGCAGTCCGCTGCGCGTGAGGGTGGACAACCGCGTTGCTGTGAACGTCATCAACTGCTTTACGAACCTCTCTCCCGCCTTGATGGCCACAGTGCGGTGCTCACTCATGGTCGTCGCGTCGCTTAGCGTCCCGATCAAGGCGCGTCGTGGCTGCCGTCCGTCGAGAACGTGTGGGCGGACGCCCTGTCGCGGATGCGCGACCGCCACGACTTGTCGTTGGGAGCCGTGATCGGCAAGCAGCGGGACCAAGTGTGGGGGGCGCCGACCGCTGACATGTTCGCGGTAGCCCTCAACACCCGCTGTGCCCGCTTCTTCTCCCAAATGCGGACTCCGGGCTGCGAGGAATTCGACGCTTTCTCCATCGGCTGGTGGGGACCAGAGCACAGCTAGATATTCACCTCTTCTTCCGACGCTCGCCGCGTGGTGGACACGATCGTCGCCGACGGCGCGACGGCGACGGTCGTTTTGCCTGTTTGGTAGGCGGAGGACTGGTGAGCTGATGCTGGGGCCACGGTGGAGCAGGCCTGTATTCTGCCCGCAGGAGGACGGCGCGCTCTTCTCAGAAATCACGAATGTGCCGGGGCCGTACACCAATGGGCGGATTTCCGCCTTCCGCTTCGACTTCGGCAGGCGGTCGGCCGCGGAGGTGCGCAGCAATGCGTGCAGTACAGTCTTTACGAGAAGAGTAGGAGTCGGGGCAGCCGTAATCTCCGTGCTGCTAGTGTCCTGTTGCAGCGGCGCGACGGACGTCAGCAGGACCTAAATGGGCTGCATTGGCAGGAACAGGAACGCACCAGTGTCAGTGACGCCCACATGTTTGGCATGCATTTCGACGTCTACAGACGCGGGTGCTGCACACCGGGAACACGATGCGGCTACCGCGTTGTGTTCTTGGTGACGCTGCATACTAGCGAAGCAGCAGCGGGAGTCGCTTGCGGCCGTTCTTTGCGGACGGGACATCAATCACACAGGAATAAGGGCTTGCATGGCGCACGTCGCTGGAATACGAAGAGCTGAAGCTAATTTTCCCTTGGATCTGGCTGCCCTCGGGTATCCGCAGATGCGTTGTACAAGCAAACTTCCTGTTCTTCGCGGGCCATCCAGTTGCACATAAATGGACAGGATCCCGGACTCTCAGCCCAGCCCTGAGACACAGGTCAGTTTGCATAAATTCCGCCCAGACCACAACAAAACAAAGCGAGCTCACGCCGAAGCACTGCCATACTTCTGGACGTACTGTTCTTGGCGGATGATGAGGGCATCCTTTCAAAGCACTCAATCAATACACCACTCTGACTACCTCTCCGCAACACGTGGATGTCAAAGAACACCCAACTTCGCCTGTCCCTTCCATTCATGGTTGCATAGTGAAAAACGTGAAACTCAATCATTCTGAACGGAAATAGAAGGCAAGAGGTACGGAGCACATTCCAATGGTGCCAGAACCCATATTTCATGAGACAAAGAAAGGCCATGACGCAGGCTTCAAACGGAGGCAAGAAAGAGGGCAGGTCATCCGTGTCAGCGTATGAATATGAGCAGCCGACACAAAACCAGCAGAGAAGAGCAGACTTGCATCGCCACTCCACATTCGCTTCAGTGTCCCCTCTTCTCCCCGGTGTGTACCTGCTGTTTGTAAGCGTAGGTTGGAAAACCCGCAGGCAGCGCGGAAGCTCCCACTCAAACCTATGACACACTTAGCCTGGACAGCCCGCCCCTCCCTTTGCACCATCGTTGGCACGGGGGACGATATCTGAAAAGATGAGGACGGCGGCAGGCACCAAATAAAATCTAGTGGCGCCACAAACTACAAGTCGTGAGACAGAGAGAGGCCGTGACGCAGGCTCCAAAAGGAGGAAACAAAGAGGGCAGGTCATCCGTGTCAGCGTGTGAAAATCAGCAGCAGGCACGAAAACGAAAGAGAAGAGCAGACTCACACCGCCATTCCCCATTCGCTTCGGAGACTGTTTCTCTCGCCAGTGCGTACCTGTTATGTGTAAGTTCAGCCGGGAAGAAGTGCCAGCAGCGCAGAAGTTGCTACTCAAACCTGTGGCACATTCAGCCTGGACAGCTCCCCCCTTCGTGTGTACCATCGTGGGAACGGCAGGCGATATCTGCAGAGATGAGGATGGCTGCTGGCACCGAAAAAATTCCAGTGGCGCCGCCAACCAAAATTCTTGAGAAAGAGAGAGGCCGTGATGCAGGCTCCAAAAAGAGGCAAGAAGGAGGGCAGTTTATCCCTGTCAGCGTTTGAAAATGAGCAGCAGGTACGAAAAGTGAAGAGAAGAACGCACTCGCACCGCCTATCCACATTCGCTTCAGCGTCCCTTCCACTCGCCCGTGCGTACCTATCGTTTGCAAGCGCAACCGTGAAGTAACGCTGGTAACGCCACGGTACCGACTCAAACCGACATTGAACATGGCGTTGCGTGACCGCCGTCACCAATGGGCCAGCGCGGGAGCGGTGGACGACGTATTCAATCAGGGACAAGCAAGCAGCGGAAAAGAATGGAACGGAGAAAGATCAGCGTCAGACAATGAACATCGGAGAGTGTCGAGGCATAGGTATCCGTGTGCGTCGCTTGTCAAACGAGCACGGAGGAGCGAATGCACGCTCCGCTCTCTTCAACGTACGAAACCGAGAAAGAAGGACCGAAAAGCATGCTTCACGGGCATGCTGAGGATGCGAAGAAGTTGACTCGCAAATTGCCGCAATCGAGAGGCGGTAGTGGTGTTGCCGACGGTGGACCGATCCACGACGACGCTTTTCGCCTGCATATTCGAAACCAAGTATATTCGGCAGCCCCGGAACAATACCATGGTCGGAGGAGCCAGAGTCGCACGTGCCTGAGGCGACGAAAGTCCCCAACCGGAATCAGTCATCAAGAGGTTATGAGCACCACGGTGAATACTCTGCAACACGTATGAAAACATTGTCACATTTTGTGTCACTGTGTGTTCTTTGGAGTACTGGAGCTTTTGTAGAACGACTGTACGGGGTTGTTTGCAAGCTGTGATATTGACACGCTCTTCTATAGCGTAATCTATAGTGCCACAGGTGCTTGGTTCTTTGGACAATGCGTCGGAGTTGCAAAATAATGTTTTCCCATCAACGCTGGACGAGTGCAGAAGACCAAGTGAGCTCTTCAGGCGGGGCGGGTGGAACCTGCTGCGCGCTTGCGCCTGTACCTTGGACTGGCTGGACATCATGATCCAACGACCGCGGTTGAGCGACGTGCCAAAACCTGTGACCTATTTCAACCGCAGGAACGCTTTTACTGCACCCCTGCGCCACACTCGCGGAGCGCGATTTTCAGGCGGCAGTGGCAGACAACACAGGTGGAGAAGATGCATGCAGGAAGTAGTGCTTTCACTCCGCCGCCGGCCACTGTTGCTGATCTCATGCACACACCGCGGGGTTCCCGAAACGCCACCAGCGTCGCAATCGTAGACCTGTCGGCGGTGGTGGCGCCGACGGCACCACGACCCCCGTGTTGAGGCCCCCCCAACACCACCACTACCTCGGAAGGAGCGTGATACAACGCGGAGCACCAATAAACGCAGCCAATGCGGAGAAGCATGCAAGAGATAAACAGCGGGCGAGAGCATTCAGTATTGCGCGTCGGGACTGAGCCACGTGAGACCAGGTCGTCGAGGGTGCTGGCCTTCCTGGCAGAATTGCGGTCGCCGACGTGTCGCGGGAAGAGAATATATAAAGATTCAAGGCGGCCGGGGAGCATGAGGGGACACAAGCATGCCTACAAAGATGTAGAGACACACATATCACCGCGAGCGTACGAAGCACGGCCGGTTGAGATAGGTACGTCGCGGTGTTGAGCATCGGCGCAATGACTTTCTGCCACAACCCGACGCTGTTCTTGTCTAGCCCGTGCCTTGATAGCCGCTGGTCGTCAAATTTGAGTGCGGGATGGTTGGCACCGTTCATCAACACGTAAAAAAAGCGGGCCGTGTCGCTGGCGGTGAACTACGGGTGGCGTGCGCCACTTAAAAGCTTGGACTCTGAAGCACGCGTAACTGCTCCACATGGAGATTATTCAGGCACCACGGCCTGGGGTGTGGCGACCAAGCTGCGAGGGTTTCGAACTGACATGAAGTTGTCGCCGCCTGGCCCGCGCGGCGCGTGGTAAGGTGGACGAGCGCTAAGCTCGTAGCCTTCTGCCCGGCCAAGCGCCGTCGCCTGGCCCGCTTGGCGCGTGGTGACGTGGACGAGCGCTACCCTTGTGGCCTTGTTCCGGGACCTCTTCTGGTTCGAAACTGGACCGATGCCGAGTGTTTCGAGATGTGGTTTGTCAGGATGTTTGACAACGGAGCGTACCTGTCCTGGTGACCATCATCTTTGCATCCCTTTTCTATTGTTCTGCTCTCAAACAACAGATGCGACCTGGCGTCTTAAGGCCGTTGTGGCAGGGGCGGTCGACATGGAGTGCGAACCGCCTACCTAGAATGGCTATGGCAGTGACAAAAAACAGCAAAAATGAAAGCGAGGTCGGCCAGTGAAGTGGCCAGACAGAAAGGCGAACAAGGAGAACCGGATGAGGGTGCAGATGAATTTGAGACGCCGACAATCGAGCGATAAACATCACCATCGTCTCGTACAGCAACCAGTCCGACAGGTGCGGGACTCCAAGACACCGACGGAGGGCAGCGGAAAAACCCTTGCTCGGATGGTCATGCTCACCCCAACCCCAGCCCTAACCCTTACCCTAGCCCAAACTCTGAACCTAACCCTACACCTAAACCTAACCCTGCCGGGCCGCGACGGCGCTGGCGGCATGGGAAAGCCGGGAGGTAGGGGGGGGGAGGGTGGGCGGGGGGTGCAACGGTACAAAGGCTTCACAATGGAGATAATGTTCGGGCGGGTGTGTCCAAAACACGCTTCAAGCGAGAGGGCGGAAGAAGGACAAGAAGCTAGCAGAGAAACGCAGCTACCGGCCGGAGCACTGCTACAGCGCTGGCGCCGGGCGCAGAAGCCCTCCACTCACGAAAGCACGCCGCTCCAGCAGGGCAGCCGCGTGCGCCGCCCGCTCGCGATTTTGTAGACCTGAAAGCACGATGGCGGCCTTTGTGGCCGCCTGCTTTTCCAGGTCCACGCGCCGCTTGTCGCATTACGCGGCCCCGGTCCACGCCCCTTTGCTGGCCAGGAGCTCGAGGGGGCTCCGGGCGACGGGAATGACGTGTCATGCCCCTTTTCGGACAGGTGGCGCTGTCCTTGCTAATTGGGATCTTGATTGATTGTGAGTCGTCTGCATTTGCATGTCAACTGCTTGAATGATCTGCTTTGCAGTAGGGGGGTCCACTGGCATGGATCCCCAGATCACCTCTTGGGGAGGCTACTGTCTGGGATACGGGGCCATTTGGGCCCGCTTGCTCGGATAGCTGCAGGGGACAGCGGGGTGCCCGTGTCCCGGCTGCCCCACAAAAAAATAACTGCGTTCTCACCTCCTTCCTCCCTCTTTGCGCCTTCTAGTAGTTCCGTAGATGACCGTGGCACCGGTCGAGAGTGCAGCAAGGGTGTGCAGGTGGTTTCCCTCAGATGGGCAGTTGTCCTTATCTGTTTCTGTGGACTGGGGCGACATTGCGTGTTATGCGACAAATTGGTGGAGCAGCAGGGACTTTTCTGGCTGACATCCGGTGCCGGTACGTGTGTAACGGGAGATCTCTCCCGTGAGACGGGTGAGCGCTCGTGTGCGTTGCCTTTCCAGGATGGGATCACAATCTCCCGACTTGTGTTGGGATTCCCACCTTGTACCTCGTTGCCACCCCTTCTTTCTTGCTCGTTCGTGTCTCCCGGTAAGCCTGGTTCTTGATCGCCCGATACCACTATGCCGACCCCGACTTCCTCTCCTGGGGAGACATCGCTGGGGCGTACGTCGACGGACACGCCCGCGGCTCCGGCTGGGTCTGGGATACCTGTTTCCTCGGGTCTGGTTCCACCCCCGCCGTCGCCGGCTGATGTGGCTGGGCATGGAGGTTCCTCCCGGGTGACCGCGACCATCAAGACCTAGATACCGAGATTCACGGTGGCGGGCACCGGCGCGTCTAAGGGCAAACCCCGGGAACCAGGCGGGGAACGAGCAGGACAAGCCCGGCTCGGCCCGTGCCATCCTCAAGACCCGCCGGGAACTCATCCTCCACCGGACCAACATTTCAGACAGGCCGGTCAACCTACCGAGGAGCTACGCGATCGGCCTGGCGGAGCCCTTCGCGGGCCCGATGTACGAGATCAGGGAGGATGACCAACCCGCTGATGTGCGGGCGGACCCGCTCTGTGCGGCTGGGCCGACGGAAGATCAACCGCCAATGGAAGTGCCGTCGGTCCCAGCGGAAGCACAGGCCCAGCTGATACCGCCTGATTTATATCCCGCGATACAGCGGCTGATGGGTCGGTACAAGGACCTATCGAGTGGCAAGCTGGGATGGATTGTAGTGACACCCCACCGGATCGCCCTCCATCCTGGGACTCGCCCTATTCGGTCGCAGCCTTTCCGTACCGGATTCCAGCACCGTCGCCTCCTGGCAGACCAAGTGGCGAAGCAACTCCGGATGGGGGTCATCGAGCCGTCTCAGTCCGAGTGATCCTTCCCGGTCGTGATGATGCCCAATCCATACTGTTCCCCAAGGTTCTGCGTGGACTACCGCCGCCTTAACTACTTGACGGTCCAGGAGACGTATCCAATGCCCCGCATGGACGACTGGATCGACTTCCTGGGCGAGGCGTCCGTCTTTTCCATGTTGTTTACAACTCTGGCTACTGGCAGATGCCGGGTGCCGTTGAGGACCAGGACCAGGCGACCTTTACGTACCACGAGGGAACATACAAGTACATGCGGCTCCCTTTTGGTTGGACCAGCGCTCCGGCCACGTTCCAGGCGGCCATTTACATGCTCCTGTCGGGCGTCAAATGGAAGAACCGCGTAGTCTTTTAGGACGACGTATCTGTCCTCTACCGGAAGGTCGAGAAGCGCATCACCCACTTAGACAAGGTAACTGTTCTGTTGTCCCGCGCAGATGTGTCCCTCAAGGCGTCCAAGTGCTTCCTTTTCCAGGAGGAGGTCGAATACTTGGGGCACATCGTGGGCCTCGGACACATCCGGGTGAACGACAAGAACTTGGTGGGCCTACGTCGTGCGAAACTGCCCCGGACCAAGAAGAACCTACGGAGTTTGCTCGGCATGTGCGACGTGTACCGCCGGTTTGTGAAGAACTACGCACAGTGGCCAGACCTTTCACGACCCTGACAAGTCCTATGGTGTCGGACCCACTTCCCCCATTCTTGCGAGACCAGCGGGGTGCCTTTGAGGAGCTCAATATGCGGCGCACCAGCACGCCGATCCTGGAACTCCAGCGGTCTCATGGGGCCTACGTGTTGGACACGGACGTCAGTGATGACCAAGCGGTCTGCGTCGTGACACAACAACAGCCGGACACGACTTCCAAGCCGGTCGGGTACTGGAGCCGCCCCATCATGGGGGCGGAAAAGAGCTACAGCACGAAGGATAATGAGTGCCTCGCGATCGTTTGGGACCTCTTTATGTTGCGTCCATATGTCCTAGAGGCCCGTTTCATCGTCCGGACGGACCATTCTGCCATCCTATGAGTGCTCCGTATGGACCGAGCCCATGGACGCGTGGCCCGTTAGCGGCTACGACTAGCCGAGCTCGACTATTTGTTCGAGACCCGCGCGGGGGCCGCTCACCACGCTGCGGACATGCGTGCCCGGCTCAGGACACCCGCGGTGGACACGATAACGATCCCCGAGAAGACTCTCTTCCTCACCCTGGCCAACTCCTCGTGGGAGTGGACCACGCCATCCTACGCGGACAGACGGGACTATCCCCCGATCACGGTGGAACCTCTGGTCAAGGCCCATGCGCAGGACAACTGGTGTCATGAGCTTCGACAGGAGATAGACCGAAATGCCGACTCTTGCTTGCTGCAGCCAGGGGACCTCTTCTGGGTGCTTACAGTCCCCTGGGTCCCCTCACGGAAGATAAGGGTGCATTCGCTCTTACTTCCAAGGAAAGGACTGTCAAGCGCACTGTGCGCTTGCCAGGGGCGCACAGTTCCTTGGTAGGGGCTCGCACCGAATGGTGTTTGTAGCGCAGCCGGGGCCCACGCCATGCGCTCCCAGGTGCATCTCATATTTTGAGCCTCACTGCCACTGACGCATCGCCAAGCGGGGTTCAAATCTAAAACACTGGTCCCTCAGCCTTCATCCGTTCGTGTGTTGCTCGACAGGAGGTGGTACGGTCTTCTTTTTTTGTGCGGCATGGGCGAAGGACTACTGGCTACGCCTGCGGCATGTGCTCGACGACAACCCCCGCTCCCCACGCGGCGGGGACGCGGCGCCCCGAGCTCCGCTCCCCCTGCGTCTGCCCCCAAAACCCGGCCGCGGCGCCCCACGCTCCGCTGCCCTCATGGCGAACGCCGCCACGAAGTCCTATCCCTAGCCCTCGCCCTACCCCTAGCTCTATCTCTACCATGTCAATGTTTGTACTCTGTGCCGCCGCCGAGGAGACAACAACGTCCACGTGACTGAAATGTGTTCCACAATACCCAATCAGAAGGCTACAATCACCACCGGATCCCCCAATGAGAAGGATGCAATCATGACCTCATGCAAGCGCCTTACAGCCGACAGTCCCCTCAGATCGCGAAAGGTCCCCTCAGCCCGAGTGGGTTCCTCTTCTCCGAGAACGCGCAGTGCTTGCTGGTCCGGCGCGCACCACTGGACCGGGCCACGCAGGTGTACGTCCCCAAGTCCCTACGGACGGATATTCTCACCCTAGAGCTAGAGCCGGCCCATGCGGGATAACCTGGCGCCAAGAAGATGTACGTGTCCATGCGGCGTTCTTTTATAGGGAGTCCATGGTGGCCTAAGTGTACGACTACGTGGAGAACTTGGGACATGTGCCAAGGGGCTCTTCGGCGGACGCGGACGGACCAACCCGTTAAGGCTCTTTCCCCCGACAGAAAGGCTGTCCGCTGTGTGCCCAGACACGTTGGGACCACTTCCCCAGACCGCCATTGGCAACTGATGCCTCCTTTTGATGGTGGACCGCTTCTCCAAGTTGACCCGCGTGATTGCCCTCCCGCGGGAACACGCGGAAACCGTGGTTTCGGCGTTCTTCGACACCTGGGTGGCGTGTTACGGTCCCCCGGACACCCTCCTGACGGACAATGGGCCCCACTGGTCGTCCACGCTCGTCCAGGGGGTCTGCCGGCTCATGGGAGTTACCAACTTGAACTCCACGACCTACCATCCCCAGAAGAAAGAACAAGTCGAACGGTACTACAGAACCATCGTGACCAGGGGCTTGCGTGAACAGATGGCACACTGATAAAGTGGATAGATATACTCGGATACACTCAGAATGCGGAAAAGCAATCCCGATTATGCATACTTTTATCTGAATCGCACCGCCATTTTTATTGGCTCTGAAGCGGATACACGAAAGTACAACGACTTACTAGACGTCAAACGAGGGAATTCCACGACCTCAGGTAACTTGACTCGCCAGGCGGCTCGGAATGCTCGAAGCCGGCACGAGACACGCAGTAATATGTTGGACACATATGGGATAGCAGAGAGCAAACTCAGGGCACATCGTCGACGGCAAAAGTGATTGGCAAACTGGGCGATTTTTATTTTTTTGTCGCGCGCGGCAGCTGACGGGCGGCCTGTAAGGCTCAGAACACTTCTCAGCTATGAAGGTTCACCAAGGTATCGAGATGGGCAATTATTCTTGCGCATCTTGCATGGCAATCCCTTTCGCGCGCGTGCCATGGGCCCCCATAGGTCGCGATCACAGGTTCCACCACAACCCGCTCCTCGTTATCTCGTGGCAATCAGCACCGCAAGTACTTTCTATCTGACGTAGTTGTTGCAGAATCTGATTTATTTTGAACAGAATCCCTATTCTTATTCATGTCCTACCTTTTTTGGTTTCGGATACGTATTCTATCCGTACTCAAGAAATGGCGTCAAAAGTCTTATGTGATTCAAAAAATGCCAATGTTGAGTATATCAGAGTGTCCCGAGAATCGGCAGATTCATAAGCGTAACGTGACCCAACTGAAGGCGTACGTAGAGGACGATCAAGACACGTGAGATGAGCTGGTCTCCTTCCTCACGTTGGCCTACAGTTCACGGCAACAACAGAGCACAGGGGTAGCCACACTTGAGTTCGTTGTCCCAGGACGGGAGCGGATGTTGACCCTCGAGCGCCTCCCGAAAGACCGGTTCCCGCAGACAATCCCAAGGACGGCCCGCGAAGCGACGGGACAACAGCGAGGCCACCTATGGAACCCCATCACGCAGGTCTGAGCCGCCCTCGCCACGGCCGAACGACGGTAGAAGCGGATATTCGATAAGCGGTTCCTGCCGGTCAACAGGGCCATCAAGATCGGCAATGGGGCCTTCGTGGACGCATACGATATCGAAAGACCTAGTTGGACCACAAGGTGGTCCGCCCGTTTGAGATTGTCGGCACGGACGGGCACACCCACACGGTCCTCGGGGACGGGCTGCCGGGCACGGTGAGTGGCGACCACGTGACGTGGGCGCTTGCACCGACGGGACTAGAACCGAACGTGGACGGAAGGAACGTCCCTGAGGCGGTCATCCCGGGCGGATATGGGCCAGACGGTCCCGCATTCGTATGAGACCGCTTACTTTCCCATCTGGTGGACGACGAGGAAGCCCTACTGCTGAATTTCCGCTGGTTGGGCTATGGGCCCGAGGAGGACACCTGGGAGCGCGCGCTCATGTTCGATCACCGAAAGGTCCGCCAGTACTGGCGGCGCAAGCGCCTACCTGACCCTAGCGGACTGGTGGCCCTCCTGTGTTGGTGACCTGCCCAAGGCCTCCGTGGCCAAGTGTCAGTGCGGCCCCGCCAATCCCAATATCCTCCGTTATAGTCTTCGGGCCGGGCTTCTTCCTTCGGGCCATCCGTTCGTCTTCTTTGGCTGGCTAACCACTGTCGGATCCGGTCAATTCCATCAAGGCCAGCGCGCATCCGCTCGGAACCCGTGGGTCTCGTGACCGACGAACAGGGCGTAGCGGTTCGCCGTTAATTGTAGCAGGCCTCTTGAGACTCTCGTGGTTGGGTCTCGAGATACCGCACAGTCTGAGGACAGACGTCTTCCACGTGTACGGAGTGGCAGTGCAAGCAAGCAGGACAGTTTTATGACTACACGCGCGGGCGCCAATGTACGACGAGCCCTCGATACACGGCGGACACCGCGGAAAGTCCCTTTGACGGGCTACTACAACGAAGGACCCCCGGCTCGATAACTATGCGTCGGCCTACCCTTGTCCGCCTCTAGCTCGATCTCCCGCAAGCTCACTTGTCCGAGAGCGGACGCGTCACCCGTACGGCCTCGGCGAAAGTACCCGGCCTTCGCCGTGTCCACCTCCCGAAATACCACCTCCCGAAGGGCATCCCGGCCAAAGCGGTCAAGAAACTCGGCGGCCCCGTGAGTACTAATCCCTACCTGCTCCTCCGTCCACGACCGGACCGCCTCCCCCCGTCGGAAAAACGTGTGTAGGAGTGCAGCCAACAATGAACCAATATGCGGCCGATGAACCTCCCGCTGGTCCGGGCCCAAGAAAGGAACCAGAACTTCATGGAAGGCCGAAGGGGGGGCGCGCCACAGCGCGTCCAACGTGTGCTCCTGGATGTCCCGATGGGTTGTAAAGCTCACCGTGACGATGCGCGGTCCGGTGGTGGACGGGGGGTGGCCCTCGTTGGTCAGCATGTACGAGACGGACGGAATGCTCGACCCCGCTTTTTCAACCCCACTTGAACCCCGGTCTGCCGGACGTGAGGACCGAAACTCCTGGACCCATTCGAGCTCCACCGCGGCGAGGGCCCGACCCTCGAGGACGTCCGCAAAGTGAGGCAACTGGAGCGGAAGAGGGTCCTCATCCTCCTTGGCCTCCATCACGGACCCGTCCGTCGTCCCGACAACGGACAGCCGGAAAGAGCGGTCCCGACGCTCGGAGGGCACGCGGCAGAGACATTGTGTCAAGGTCGGTCCAACGGGTAGCTTTTCCAACAAGGCCAGCAGGGCACCCAACTCCTCGGTGTCCCGCTCGTCCGGCCCCGCCGGACCGCGACAAATGGCCCGCGAGCCAACACGGAAGATCGAAGAGCGGAGGGCCTTCAGGTACAGCCACATGATGCCCCGCATCAGGAAGCTCTCGACCAGGTAATCGCCCGCCATGAACGCCCACTCACTTCGGAGAACCTTGACGGCGAAGTCGTCGCGGTCCAACGAGTCCCCCGAGATGTAAGCTTGGAACGGCGGGAGCTCAACCATCACCCCATATGGGACCTCCACCGACGCCCACCACGGCGGAACTGGCGCGTAGTCCTGGGAGTGCCGGGGCTGCGGGCAGCTCGTGAACTCCGCCTGGTGCCAACCGACAAGAAAGGGACACGACGCGGTCCGGTTGTTGCGGCTGGCCGTGCTGGACGTGTGGGGTGGGTGGTCCAACGGGAGCCCAAGGAACGGCGGGGAGACCACGACGAACTCCCAAGCCGGCGAAGTGTAGGACGACCCGACCATGTGCGTCAGACATTGGCTGTAGGTCCGCACCTAGCCAACCTCGTACGGACGACGAACCACCGTGATGGCTGTCGACCGATCGTCCACCGTGGGGACCACCGAGTCTGGCAAGAGCCGCATCGGCTTCAGGATGGCGTTCCCGGGGGTTCCCCCATCAAGGTTCCGGAAGAGGCTGTGGGCCCGCGTGCGCTTCGTCCAATCGCGCTCCTCCTCTCGCGCCCAAGCCGCCGCCCAGCCCGCCACGTCGGAAACGTCTGGGATCTCCCCGATAACGATTCTGTACCGATGGTCCCCGCCAAGTTCGCCCGCCATCGTTGTTGGCCGGGAGAATACGACAAGTACGACGGAACATCGACTGGGGGGGGGGGGGGGCAACCGGCGAAGTCCCACCAGCGGCTGATGCGGGCGGGGGATGGATGACAATGGCCACCGTGGCGGAAAACCCCCGACGGGATTCCACTGATATACTCGTGTTGGCGTCACCCCGGTGGACCGACGATGTGGCGGCCGGCAATGGCCCCACGGACAGAGGACATGCAGGCCGCGCCCCGCACCCACTGGTGACGTCTATGCACTCGGCACTACGCCCCCAACCGCGCTGACACTGTGCGCATGGGCCGGCCGGGACGCTTGGCTCTGATATGGGGGCCGTGTGGCGGTTGGGCCCCTCCGGTTGCGGGCCGGCCCGGGTGGAGGTGAACGTGGCTGTCGGATCGGCCGTGCCGGTGGCTGGACGGCTTTCGTGGGCCCTATGTTGGCCTCGTCCGGCGGACGGATCGTGGATGTGATGTCGCCGTGTGATTAGCCCACGTGCGCTTGGATATCTTGGCCGCAGCTTGTGGCGGTTGTCGGACTGGAATTTTCTTTGATTGCATTGCAGACACCCCCATTTTGGCAGATGCGAACAGGTACACAAGCACTCATGTCTTTTCAAACATTGCCATTAGCTCCGCACTTATCTCGCACTTATCCAGGCATGTTTCGCGGCAAGCCGGAGGGTACATAAAAGTGGAACGACGGGTGGTACAAGACCCGGCGGTTGACCGCCGTCGTGCCGACCGCTGTTCCGCACCCCCGCGCCCCCCGACCATCTCCCGCCCGTCACGACCGCCGGCGCCGCGCGCCATGCCGATTGAGGAAATCTGTCGTTCTTTGGACTGCACAGAGTGTCACACCGAGGTACGTGGCCGTGTCTTCGGGCTTTGGTTTCGTTTTCGGGGGGCGCGAAGGTGCGCTGGTGAGGAGGTACGGGGCGGCAGGGGGGGAGGGGGGGCACGTGGGTGCTCAGTACAAGGCGTGAGGCGCCATGGGTCATTTTGTGCTCTTTGTCTCTGTGTAGTTTAATCGAAAAATGTTGTTCCTCTCCCGTGTGTACGATCTACAGGTGGAGATATTGGTCATGCAACTGTCGATGCTCTGTGCTTGACTTGTCCATGTAACCCTCCTTGCCGTTTTCGTTTGCCCTGTGTGCGTGTTAGCGTGTTCGCGTCTTGTCCGGCATGCCGGGTGCTGCTGGGCATGGCTTGTCGCGGGTCGTGTGGACGGCGGCGGCGGGGGCGGGAGGGCGTGAAGCGTCATATTTTGTTTTCCATCGGATCGCGCTACGAAAAATACACAGGCAGACGCGCCGATTTTTTCTTCCCTCCCTGGCCACTCTCCGAGTAAGTGAACAGTCTTTCCCTGTCTTTTGTCGGAGCTTGAGCAAGGAGCCCAACTGTTGCGACACTTGGGGGGGGGGGCATGGGCGTGGCGAAGACGAAGACAACAACACGCGAGAAGCAACAGAGAGCGAATCAGCGATCGATTTTGATGTGCGAGGATCTAGCATTTCAGCCAATCAAAAGGGGCGGAACTGTAAACAGGTCTCCTTCGGACAGACGGTCTGTCCAGTGGCCCGACTACTATCGTTCGGGCCCCCCCTGCAGACCCGTCGTTTCCCTTCGTTTCCCGTCGCGTCTCCTCGTTCCTCGTCGTTTCTCGGGCGTTCCGCATCAGATCTGCGTCGAACGCCGGCTCTGGGCCGCCGAAGTCTTGCAAAGCAGGTCCGATCCAGGCAGAAACGTCTCAGAGACAGGCACCACGACAAGAGAGGGATGATCCTTCAACGACCTTGAAATCTTTTCACGATAGGTTCGGACCAAATCGCTCGCAGCAGGGTAGCCCGGGCACCCTCGCCTTGATCAATTCTCTGACACTGTGATTGCCGAATTTCAGTCAGATGTTTCCAAGCACCTGGCCTCAGATGTAGTTTTATCTGGTCCTTAGAAGCCGTCAGTCCGTACTTCGCACTCTTGTTCTCGTTCCCCTTGTGTTTGTGGTGGCCCAGGAACTCAGTGGATCCACTGGCTTTGCATGTGCAGTGGCCTTCAGAGGCGGCATTGGACGCTCATACGGCCTCCAGATGCCCTTTGGCACGCGCTTTGGCGTGCCATTTTGGCCGTGCCAATCATATCTATCAATGACATGCCGGTATCTCCGCCCCGCTCGTTCGTTCTGTGGCCCGGTCGGGGCTCACGATTCCGGCCCGGTTGCCTCGGCGTGCTGTCGCCGGGGCCCACTATTTGTGACGTCCGCCAGCCGAAATGCGCTCGGTGGCGTTAAAAAAATGTATGGACGCCATTTCTCTACACCCAGCTCCTCAGGCCGCGCTGGAAAGCTGTATCTGGATCTGATTGGCTATCCGTCTGCCAGATCTGCTGCGCCTCCGACCATTGATTGGCTGGTATCAACCACGATGCTCCCCCTGCCGCCATCAATTCTACGGGACTTATGGCGCCGCATTTGAATCTGGCCCGATATTCAGATCTTGCCACGTCGGCCAATCACTGTGCTGATGGCGTTGCGCGCGCGCGCGCGCGCGCATGCGCGCTCGGGCCTGGTGCCATCGAGATCCGACAGTCGAGGCCACGAAGGCGGCGTGGCCGGGTTAGCATCTGCAGGGGTATCGGGGTAGGGCTGAGAGGCTCCACCCACCGAACCGCCGCACCCCCCACGCGCGCCCCGCCCTGATGGCAGACCGGCCAGCTTGTGCCGAACACCACGGGCGCGGTGCTGTGGATTGGGGTGCACTGGCTCCACACTCCATGCCTGCACATGAGCCCTTGGTCGACCGCACGCATGCGTGCCGTCCACTGTGCGCTTGTTGCTCCATGTTTGAGTCTCCTTTGGCTTTGCAACCCGCTTCCCCACGCCCCCCCCCGCTCGCCACCCCCTTTGTGCCTTCCAATCCCCGCATTCTGCTGCTGCTTCTTCCCTTATCCCCGCAGCCACCCCCCACCCCATCCCCCAACCCGTGTTCTCCTCATCCGAATCGTTCCGGACTCTCTTCATCATGGTCGACCCGTGCCCTGAACCCCAAGGCACCACCCGTGCTTGACCGGCCCCCGCCCTACCCGCCCCCGTCCCGGACGCAGCCGCCACTCCTGCTCCCGACCTACGAGCCGGCACCACCCTCGCCCCCGCCCGACCGGCGGCCGCCTCTCCCGGCCCCGCCGGGCCCCCAACGACCCAGCCCGGCCCTACCCGACACGCCACCGACGCAACCGCCAAAGACAACCCCCCCACCATTCCCAAGTTGGCCGCGAACCTGGCATCCAAGCTTCACGCGAGATCCACTCAGAGGCGGCCCATCACAGCGGCCGGCGACCGGCGCATCGTCCAGATCATGACGCTGCTCCAGGAGCTGACTACGGACTACCCCAATTTCAGCTGGCACTTCCATGTCTCGGGGCACGACACCAAGGGCGAAGTGTTTTGGCTCCCCGTGTTTGAGGACAAACAAGTGCTCCGGAGCTCCGCGAAGCGGGTGCTGGACATGGTGTACCGCTTCGTAGAGTCGGGGAGCGCCATGATATCTGGTGCTGCATCAGAGCTCTCGGGTTCCCACAACGTTCGGCGTCGACGAGCGGCCATGTTTGATCCGCGTCGGGCCTCGGCCGATGGGGAGCCAAGTGCGAGCGACTCAAGACGTGCACGGTCTTTGGGTGGCGGGGAGAGGCACAGGATCTTGCGCGATCCGTCGACTGCGTCCGCCCTGCGGGGCGGCAGTCTGGTGAGCTCCGCCAGCGGGGCAGCGGCTCGTCCTGTTGCTTCGAGAGCCGCTCTACGAGAGTCGCTTGAAGCAGGTGACGCCTCTGGGGAGGAGGACGCCGAGGCTAGCGCCGCCGCCGCTGCTGCTGCGGTTGTCGACAACGCCATGGAGGAAGAAGATGACGATGCGGCCGAGGCCTTCATCCGCGCCGCGGTAGCCGGCCAGGTATCTCTGGCATCTGCCGCCAACTGGACGACCGCCGCACCCGCAGCCGCGGCTACCGGGGCGGGCAGACACCTGACTGGCAGGGGGGCTGCCGCCACAATCAACGGGTCATTCTCCGCTGCGGCTTTTGCGGCTGCAGCTCGTGCCTCTTCGTTATCAGCAGCAGCGGCGGATGGGGGGCAGGAGGAGGTGGTCCACAGAGCCGTGGCGTCGCCATTTCGCAACAGTGTCCCCCGTACCTGGCGGTCGACGCCACACAAGGCGCCCATCGTCGCGCGCCAGTCGGCGGAGATCGCGACGTCGAAGGACATCCTGGAGCGGGTCAGCAAGCTCATCAATAAGGGCAACGTGAGGACGCACTTGCGCAACCTGATGCCCGTGCTCGGCAACGCCATTTCCGACGCCTTGGGTTTGAGCGTGCCTTTGGCCAAGACAAGGCTTGAATGGTGGCCGCGTAAGGACGACAAGGAGTTGTGGTCGCTGCGTGTCCAGCTGTCGTACGAGATTCGGAGGAAGGCGGACAACCGGGTGCAGGATGACGACTTCGCGCGGCCTGTAACGGTGTCGTTGCCAGGATTCTTCTGCCAGAGGGACAAGGTCAACACCGAAGTCCGCCAAGCGCACCTCGTGGTTCTGTTGCAGATGGAGGAGGCAGCTCGGGTGGCCTTCGAGGTGTACCTGTCTAAAAACAAGCCCAAGGCGCTCTGTGGCGGTCGGCGTCACAAAGATCCTTCCCTGGCGTCCGTAGGAGCGCTTCGAGCGGCTCCCCGGGTGGTGCCATTGGCCTCGGAGTTTGCCGCCCGCCACGTTGTTCCTCTCTCAACGGTGCACAATTCTCCAGCACGCCGCTCCGACCGCGTGACCACTTTTTCGAAGGATCCAACCCCCCTACCGACCTCACCCGCATTCCCCTGCCCCCATTGCTTGCACCTCTACCCCCACGTGCGCCTGCCACCGCACGCCCCGGTCGTGGCACGGCTACACTGCGTGCCCCCCAATCCACCGGGCCTGGACGCGGTGCGCTGACACTGTCTGCAACTACCGGGAGGGGCCGTCGTAAGGCCACTGCTCACAAACCTGCACGGACTGCAGATGTGGCGTCGGGAGCGTCAGCGGCTTCATCACAAGCCACAACGGGCTCTAAAACTACCCAGGCTGCAACTGCGGCGTCCACGCTGTCGGCGGCCTCACCAAGGGCCACGGCTGCAGCGTCTGGAGCAGCGGCAGTTGCACCATCACTGCCGTCAGCGTCGGCGTTCGCACCGCCGTGGAAGGGAGCGTCAGCGGCCAGACCACCCCGACGACGTATGGCGACGGTTGGACCACCGGCGCCGCCGGCGTTAGCGGTTCTATCGCTGCCGCCTTCGTCTTCGGCGTCGGCGCCTGCCACACGCCTTGCGTCGGCGCGACCGCTTGCAACAGTTGCAACGCGCTCACTGTCGGCGCCGGACCACGCCCTACCGCCACCCTCGCCGTCTTTCGAGGCACAACAGGCATCCTTACCCCGCGCTGGGTCACCACCAGGCCCTGCTATGGGTATTTTCCCATTAAGTATTTTAGTGCGTATGAGTACGAGGCCACCCTAACTCGGTGACTTGGCTGGGTCTGAGAATACGCTCACATCCCCGTGGAGGCCGTCAGAATATACTTCGGGAACAAGGTAGCGTGAGTATGGTATGCGTATGCGCACAGCACGGGTGAGGCCACTGCTGCCAGTGTCTGTCGTATCCACTGACTGCTACGCTCGATGCGAATATGCTCCTGTTGTGTGTTCTATCGATCTTATGCGTCTCTAAGGTGGTCCATGGGGTTTTGAATGCAATTTCCCTATCACTTGTCATCGCTGGCCGGGCGGATGATCCGACTCGCATGCAGCAGGTTGCCGAATTCAAACAGTAGGCGCTGCTGACGGCTGCTTATCTCCGCCCCGCCGATGGGTTCAGCATCTACCGCACCGGAGAGTGGCCACTGTGCGTTCTTCTGCTTTCCTTCGCCACCCCCCGCCCCCCCCCGAGCGTGATAGCTGCACAACAGCATCCTTTCCCCTTCTTTGCTTCCCTCACCCCGCCACCCTCGCAGGCAGGCTACAAAGCGGCCACCTGGGCGGCGGCCAGCAGTAGAGGCTGCCACCGAGGAAAAAAACGGGATGCCTTTCCCCCCCCCCTCACCCTCGCTCCACCCCACGCGTGACCCCCTCTCTTGCGCGACCTCCAAGCAGCAGGCCTTTCCATGATCTGTCCCCCTCTCTCTCTCCCTCGTAGGAAATCTACTAAGAGGCCACCTGAGCGGCGGCCGACCTTTGGCCGCACCACGGAGAAAAACAGCGTGACGCCTCCGGCCCCCTCTCTTCCTCGCCTGCCGCCACGCCCCGGTGTTGGCGGGTTGAAAATTGGGGCGGCGTGCCAGCCGCCACTTCCGTTCCTGTCGCGTTATGCGGGGCGCGTGGCGGAGGGCGAGAGGTGTCAGCGAGGGAGAACGCGGAGGGGACGGGGGGGGAGCCGCCTTGATGGGCGGGGCAGAGGGAGATGAGGGCAATGATGTGCTCTTGAAGCAGCAGGGGGGAAGTGCCAGTTCCCCGTCAAAATCGGCATGCCAGAGCGAGCACAAAGACGCACACGCTTGGCTGTCCCGTGATGTCGCTGCGCACGTTTACCAAGCACAATGATCGAATACTGCTGTAAAAAGCATTACAATCAGCAATTCCACAAGCGTCACTCTGGACCTTTTCCGGAACAACTGGACCCCCCGTCCCAGAAATGAAGCCCCTCCTCAACCAATGTTCAGACTTTTGAGTATCATCACTTGTAGATTGCAGTATACGTGCCACTGGTACCCATCGCATGTCGGTATTATCGGAGGATACCCGAGTCAAAAGGAATTCCGAAATACGCCACTCAAACCTAAATTGAGTACCCATAGTAGGGCCTGGTCCACATGGACGTCATCCGACGACTGTCGACCGCTTCGAAGTGCTGTCTGACAATCGACCCCCCTAGGGGGGCCCAAGGGTAGCGCCCATACTCTCTTCCACGACCGCGATGGTCGGCCACGAGGCCGACATGAGGTTGGAAAGGACGACGTCGTAGATGCCCTCCTCCATGCCCAAAAGGGCGCCCGCGCCCTCGGCCTCAAGATCGACCTCCCAGGCGGCCGGAGCGTCGGGAGCCGCAGAAGATGCAATCCCGCCTCAAGAGGACGGAAACGGGGAAGATGAGGACGTCCCACCCCAGGGTGGGGTACAGAAACAGCTCGGGACGCAGAAGGAACCCGGTCGTGCCCGACGGTGTCGTCCTCCCGGTGACGAAGAGAGTGCCGCCAGGAGAGTCAAACCCCCCGGTCACCGCTAGCGGTGACCACCTTATGGGATTGACCCGAGGCTTCCCCGGCTCTGTGAACCCGTCGGTCCCCCGCCGTAGGGCGCCTCGGAGTGAGCCCCCAGGGGCACTCTGAAACTGAGTCACATGGCGGGGTTTCCCCCTAGTACAGGAAGAGGGTGGCGAGATACCGCCCCCGGTCCCGCGAGACGCGGGCCCTGAGGTGGGGGATATGTGGGGGATAACCCCTGTCGGTTGTGACAGGGCCCCCGGCATGAGCCGGGGACGGGTCGTGACCAGTCTCGTAACACCCCCTGGGGGGGGGGCGTGGGACAGCCCCCTTCGCTGGGTGTCCTGGGAGCCCCAGGGCCACACACGAGTCGACCCCTCTAGAGGGGCGCAAGGCGAGGAACACCCGACCAGGCCCCCGGGAGGGGTCTGACACACACAAATCAGACACACGCCTTCCCGAATCCGAGCCCTCTGGAGGGACCAGGAAGCCTGTGGAAGCTTCCGCAATCCGAGCGTAAGCCGGACCGAGATGTGATCTCGACAATGGATGAAATCCCACCGGAATTCTATCCGGGAAAATTGAAAAATCTAGGGATAGGTCCCGAGGCATGCGTTCTGGGTAAACCGCGAAATCTAGGAAGTCCGAGTGACCTTCCTGCATCCGCCCGAGACGGGCGGGGGTCCTCCTCCAGTGGAAGGGTCACCGAGGATGCTGGGCAGGGGCCACATGAGTCCCTGGCCTGAGACCGTGGCCCGTTGGGTACCGGTCCCCCCATGGTAGCGCCAGGGGCTTGGGACTGTGCACGTCCTGTGTCTTGTCTCTGAGGGTGAACCAGTGTATTCTTTGGGCTCATCTTGCGTGTTCGAATAAATAAGCGTTGCGTCTGCGTTACTTCCGTCGTTTTGGTGCGTTTCGCGCCCGGTGATCGTGGCGTTCGCGTTGTATTTCTGGCGTGGCGTTCCGCATCCTGTGCTGGGTCTTCCGACGGGGATATACCCCGTCGGCTGTGAGGGCAGGATCCACTACACTGCTGCCGTCTCCAGTATCTTGAGTTTTATTCAAAAGTCCAGGGATGTAAACTGTTTCTCGGTCTCCTTGGAGCCGCTTTCCATCCTCTGCGGGGCCCGACTCATGAAGAAGCCAAAGGCCGTCGCGTCGCACTTCCGTTTTGGCCGGTGCCATGACATGTCTGAAACCACGCTCGCAAAATGCAGGCGAATTCGCCGAAAACGTAGGGCTGGACGCCATCGATAAGCAGGGTCAGGCGCATCTCGTTGTGAAGCCCAGACGCTTGGTATAAGACAATATCGTGGCGGTGCTCGGCGTGTGGCCCGTACTTGCGGAAAAGGGCACCATCAGGGATCCAAAAGCTCTGAATTTTGAGCACTTGTCGCCGCTTGCGGCCAGAGTAGCAGGCTCGCAGTAGCCCCCGACCTGGACGAGCAGCGTGGACTGCCGTTTCATCAATGAAGCCAACGAACGCTGGCAAGGGCGCGCTTCGTTGTCGATTGGCCGCCGCAGATGTCACTGCGCGCTTCGTGATCAGGTCCGCGCGCCAGAACGTCACTAAGGCGCCACACGTTTGAATCAGGTAGTGCAGCGTCCGGCAACATCCTTTCCCTCAGAGAGAGGCGACAGTGGCAGAACAGGCGCTCCACGTCGTCTCACCGCGCCGGGGAAGCGAGAAGCCGCAAGAAAATGGCAAAGCACTCCTTTCCGTCGACGTGATAGCGCCGAAGAGGGAAGGAAACATTCAATAGAAGAGCAACTGCTATTCGACGCACATCAAATTGTAACAATGGAAAGCAAGAGAGCGACTCTTGCGCCGTGAACGCGTTGATCCTGACCAGCGGTCCCGTCACACGGTCAGAAAGAAGCAATGACCGTCCAATCTGCCCGGCCACTCGGATCCCAGCTTGCACAGTGTGCCGCATGTCGACCATGTCGTTGTCAGGGAAGACGTGTGCCCAAGGAATCCTGCGCAGGCGCCCCCGACGGTGGCGCAAAACACCACTGGGCATTTCCTGGTGAAAAAACATAGCCCGAAAAGTGATCTGGTAGGCAGAGTGGAGGCGGTGAGGTCGGTGGGCTCAGGTTGTATGAGACCGGTGCCGGGTGGTGGCGTCGATGCGACGCCGGTGGAGTTGCTGCGGAGCGGACCTGTCGAATAGTGTTGACCAATCTTCTAACGTGCCGAAGCTGATTGTGGGTGACATATAGATGGATAAAATGTCGATCGGCAACCCATAATATGTCCACACTTGAAACCCAAGACTGACATTCCGACGCCCTCTAGTGAGGGCGGCGCAGCAGTCTTGGGCTTGATACCAGGCAGTCCGTATGTTATGGTCCCCCGTGCTGCAGGCCACAACTGCGTCCTGATGAGCCGCAATCCGGCTGGTGATCGTACCATCGTCGTCAAACCCGTCCTCATTGCGCCGCTCTTTTTCGTGGAGCTTGCTCGAGGCAGCAGCTTTCAATTCTCGCACAGTGACGTGTGTGCAAATGCGCGTGGACAACCAGACGGCCAGTGTCTGAACATAATCACTTTTTTTTGTGTCTCAACGGCCTACCCACATTCCTCAAACGTTCACGTTTGCGCCTGTCCCCGGTTTGGCTTCCATTCTGGAGATTATCGTGTTCGTGTCTGTGGGATCCTCATGCTGCTTCCGTGGTTGCCTGCGCACAATGGAAAAATGTTTCTCTCGATGCATCACCGCGCTTACATGCACCAGGTGCGTTTAATATGGCGAGTACGTCAGTTAAAATGTACTGGGCCTCCAACGCTCTGCGCTGCCGTCCAATTTTGTCTATTGAAGGTATGCGAATATCGTTTTTTACCATTCTATACAGGACGTCCGATTGTGCACATCGACCATTGTTTTTGGCAGCTCTCATGGAGGACCTCTCGTGCCCTAACCATCGCATGGTACTTCAAGAGCATCTACACTTCTGCTTTCTTCATGGGTGCTCTTGTTTGAACCGACCACGAAGTTTCGGGGGTCATAGTCTATCGGTGTTGTTTTACTGCATGTTTCGCGAAATCGCGCTCGCCGGTAGCTAGGAATATTTACACGTATGCACTCAATCGTCTGAATTGCCTCTCTTGAGCCCTGTGAGATTGACGCACTGTCTCCGGATGATAAGAGCTCTTCCACTCTACCTCTCCCTATCTTCTCATTTGTGGGCCTCGCGCACTTGGCCAGTTGCCAGTTCTTGTTTCCTGCAAGTTTCATTTTCGCCAAGTGAAGTAAAAACAATTGTGGGGGTGTGCTGTCTACGTCATGTAGTCTGTTGAAATTGTGTCAGGTCGGTTCTTGTACAATGGTCCGAGTTTTAAAAGCAGCCTGTGAGGTACCATGCGAGCCCACTGTCACCATTGAAGGGAAAGAAACTTCTCCAGTCTAGCTCTGACTTCGTGCGTACACGTTGGCTGATGGGATGAGTTTAAGGAGTTACGGCGGCCTTTCCAGAAACGAAAATGGACACTGACATGCAGGCGCCGTACACGGGGAGAGGGCTGTGTGGCGGCTGCGGTGGCCTCGCGTTCCGTGCAGGACGCCATCGAGGACGGTAAAAGAATGTCGTGGAGCGTGATTGACACCGCTGACGGTGGTTAAAACCATCGCTTTGGTGGGGGATCTGTAGTCGGTGTGGAAGCTTTGACTCGCTCCACTACTAGCGGCACGTGTGCTCTGTCGGCGTCGCAGTCCGAATGTGAAACGAGATAACATATACAGGGAAAGAATCCATCTGCGGCACTCTCAAAGCTGTTAATTCACAGTCCCGGGCCCTTTGAGTGCAACAGCAGGGAGAAAATGCGGGTGCAGAATCTGAAGGCACAGGAAACGCAGAGGACTCAATTCAGCTGTTGGACCACGCTTCAATGACCACTGTTCCGGTGATTTGTGGGGCACATTTCAACAAGCAACCCCAACAAAGCTCGATGCCTTTAAGGCGATCGTGGCGAGAGAACACGACGAACAGCACATCATGAAGATTCGTGGAAGCGCCCGCAAATTAAAAAGAAAGGCACCAAACTAGATCAATGTTGCCGGTTAGAACGGCTTCACGCCATCTCACTGCCACATCTAAATTGGCGGCAGCGGGACAACCGCCCCACCAGACATGAATCCATCGAGCTGTGAGGCCTCGCTGCACTTACATGGACAACATACCACGCTGCTCTCACAGATACAAGAATCTGTCAATATCGAGGCCCCAGGACTCCACAGCGCTGGCCCAAAATCACAGGACGCCCTGAAGTGTGCTTCAGGCGATAAAAAGCGACAACGGGGAAGAGACACAGGCAGGGAGCTGCAGCACGAACAGGACTGGGCCGCAAGCGCGTCGACGGCATCGTCTTTAAGGACGGCGTGGACGACTGTGTGGACGACAGCATTTGTAAACAGACCTCTGTGGAGATGCGACGGACTCGGGAACGGCTGTGAGCCGCACACACTTCTTTTCGAGATGGAGGTGGGAACCATACAGATACTTATTTTGTACATGAGAGTGAAATCCATAGTCCCGGATTTGAGCATGTCCATCGAAAGGAATGGAAGGTATCGCACACCTGAAACAGTCAGGTGCATGTTCTTGATTGGTTTGAGCACAGCAGTGCCCCCCTACACGACATACAAGTATACTAAACTTCTTCAGTAAACGTCCTAAGCAGCAGGCGATGGTATTCAGCAGGAAACCATGTGCGAGAGCCCCTGCAGTGCTCCGGAAAAAGCTGCCGTACTACAGCGTCCTATTTATCAGTTCAGAAAGGTGAGCACGCTTCTGCGTAGGAGCTCGGACGTGCTGAAGGCGATTGAAAGATGTCTCATGAAGCTCACTCACGTGAATAGAATTTTTGTAGCCTGGCGAATGACTCGCGTGTGGTACAAATGCATCTGACGCCGCCCAGGGTCTACTGACGAATCCCATGGCGCAGTGGTGCCGCTCCGTTTTCTTTGGCGACAAGCTTCGACAACATCACAGTATCCGTTGGCTGTTCGTTTTTTGTGCCATGCTCATGCGTGGCTCCCTTTACATGCGCCAATCCCTCTGAATGAACTCATGGCCCGTAGATGAGGCAAAAATATTTGGTTGTAGAGGAACACAACGACCATGTCGACATCGGCGCCTGTTCAGGTGCGGCTGCAGAATCGTGCGGTTTTACATGCCATTTTCAGCAGGCGTATTTACGAGCACGCGTTGCCGCTCCGAGCGCATCGGGGGTCCCTTCCCTAAGACATTCTTACCTCGAAGCACAGGAAAAGGGTATCTCTCTGGTCTTTATGGATGATTCATCCGCCCTCGCGACTTCGACACTCTCCACCGCGTCTGACGCACCAGTCGCTATCGCCTCTGGTCTGTCCATCTCTCCTCTGGACTGTCTCAGGCATCGCCCATCGCCTCTATTAATGGAAGATGACCGAATTATGAGCCAGTACAACACTTCAGGCGCGGCGTTCTACCTCCACTCCAAACAATAAAGTGATGGAGCAGCTCCATGGACACTCGGGCAAGGTCTGGACGTTGGGAGGATCTTGGGGCGGCTTCTTATAATCCTTGTGAAAATTTATCGTCACGGTATTAACCCGCCGATGGCTGGGATGCAGTGGAAATCTCGAGTCCGTTGCCCCTCATGTCCTCTTATCTGGCAGGATAAGGCCCACGACAACTGCCAGTCATAAGCGAGCACAGGATGTATGAACAGAAAAGAACGGGTAACAGTGGCACGCAGTCCATCTGAGTCAGAAATAACGATGAGGTCGTCCTGTAAAAGCCCCTCAAAATCATCAGGACCTCCAGACGCTGCGCATATACCCCCCTTCCTATCACGGAGCTCATCGGCTGCCAACTTGGCACCAGTTCCGTCTTGATGCTCGAGCTTCACCTTTGGACGAGCACGACCGCCGTGTTTATATCTGTCATCTGAGGGGCGCTTCCTTTCCACGCTGTCACTGCCACACAACAAGACGTTCGTGTCCCCGCGTGGCTGGGTTTCCGAGCACTTTTCTTCGACGGACAGCACCACATTGCCCCCACCCGACGTCGCCTCAGCAACGGCGGGCTCTGTGCCCTTCCCGCTTTTCACGGTGTCGGCGCCATCGGGGACGGAGCTGGGAGCACTGATGCCCCCGCTGGTCGCGCCTATGGCACCGGCATCGACCGCCTCGAGGCTCGAAACCGCCACAGGACCCTCACCAGGCTCTGTCATAAGTATGGTTTTCAGGTTCGGGTACGGTATATCTAAATCGTTACTTCCGAGTACGTGTGCCGGCCACCTGTCTCGTCATGTATATCACTACGAGATATACCTGGAGAACCAGGGTACGAATCAGTTCCGGAATTGATCGACTTGGATCAGCTGCAAACCTTCAGCAGCGCGAAGAGCCTATTTAGAACGAGAATGTCGGAACGGTTCCGTCACATGAGTGAACCTTTTGGCCGCGTTGTTAATGGCTGACGTGCGATCTCGAACGGGCGCCCCCTGGCGAGCACACCAGGGTTCGGATATTCCCACCCGACCAGAATCGGTGTAGCCATGAAATCGTGTCCAACTTTTAGCTGGTACTTGGCGGACGTGAAACGCCATAATTGCATGAGAAAGGCGGGCTCTCACAGTTCTAAGTCCGCTGGCGGTCGCAATTCATCGATACTCACGGCGACCTACTCATCTGTTGATTTGGGTGTGGGTGCCAGCCGCCCTGCTCCCTACAGGTACGGGAGTTGAGAGGGATACACCCGTAAAAGCACCGACTCGCAATACACGTATGGTAGGGCCTGACCCTCACCTTCGGAATCTTCGTCGTTGGAATGCGCCCCCGCCCCCCCAGCCGTCGCCATCCCGGCGCCTGCTTCGGATTCGTCGAGCACCAGCAGGTCGCCACAGGCCTTTCTGGCGTCACCATCAGTGGACCGGACAGCCGCAGTGCCTGCAGCTGTAGCTTTTGCAATCGGGCCCGGCACGTGACAGACTGCGCTTGCAGCACGGCCTGGGGAGAGTTCTGCAGGAATTCAAACCGGGTTGACAGCGACGGACGTTTTACCGTCTAGGGGAACCCGTAGCAACTCCGGGCGTACAAACATCCGGCCCGAAAGAAAAGCCATGCTGCGATGCTCTGCCACGACGTCTGCAGCAGCACGCCTCGTTCTCGCACCATGCCCAGTGCTACAGTCCGATTTCGAACCCAGAAAGGCCTCCTCAACATCGGCTGCCACACGTCGGATGCGCCAAGGCTCCGAGCAGTTCTGTCCCTGTTCTCCCACAGGCGCCCTCACAACGCGTTCACGAGGCTGAGCGACTAAAGCCTCCACTTCATGCACACTTGGTTGTACTGACGCGACCGTTTTCCATTGTCGCCCTCCCGCGAGAGCGCTGGAGCCATCCCCAAGCTTCCAAGACTGGCCGGAGAGGGCACTGAAAGCGGGGCCACAACTGGATCTGGACTGATCAAGTGAAGATCGAGTGCGGATCACATCGGTGGTCCGCCACTACATATGGACCAGGCCCTGTCATAAGTATCATTTCTCAGACATAGTACATTCTTACCGACTCAAAGTGCATCAAGTACGGGTAATCGCATCATTCTTCTACAGTATCGGTAGTATGCAATGAAAACGGACACGAAGTATCGGTATCAGACATACTTTCAATTTGAGGGCATACTTTTGAGTTTCAAATCCTTGATTGCGCCTGAGATTCGTCTCAGGTTTTATATATCATTTGTGACGGCCCGGAAACGTGCAACGTGCACCAATCACGTGTCTGCACACAGTCTGGAGACGCTTTCAGCGAGGACGCGCTCACCGCCGTCCGTGTCAACGTTGGCAGTCTTCCATCTACTGTATGCCGAACCGCCCCGACTCCGCACTCTGGCCCCGCAACCGAAAGTGGCTCCTCGCCGCGAAGATTGTGGCCGCGATTCCGCCGTCTTTACCGCCGCTGCCGCTGCCGTCGCTGCGGCCACCGCCACCACCCCACCGACCGCCGCCGTACGCGTCGCCGCCACCGGCGATGCGGCGGCGGAAGTCTGTGCGGTCGGCGGCGGCGGTCCCCGACGGCTGCATCGACAGCGGCTCGGCGGTCGAATTGGACGATCAGCCGCTCGTGCGGCGGCGCGCCACGCTCGTTGCCGTCGCTGCCGCGCTGGCAGTGAGCGGCTGTACCAATGGCCGTCACCGACGGCGACATCCGCAGCGGTTCGAGGGCCGATTGGGACGACGTCCCACTCGTGCGGCCATGCGCGACGCTGATCGCCGCCGACACCGCGTTGACGACAGGCACGACCGTTCCCTCTCTCGGCCGCGTGTTTGTGGAGCGTCGGCTGGCGGCGACCCCACTCCGCTCGGCGGGTGGGCCACCGCCCGTTGTCGGCCGATGAGACCGCTGGCGAGGCGCACCCCGACCCGCCGCCCACTCCCACGGCGACGAAGGCTCAGAAAGTCTCCGACTGCACCCGCCTCTGCCCGTCCATCCCGTTGTGCGTGCGATTGGGCCCTGCGGCGCTCGAGCACACCTTTGCGCGCGTCGGAGAGGTCCATCGCGAGCGGCGCGCGCTCCTCGCTCCCCCACCTGTGTCGCCCGTGACTGAAGCGCGGTCGCCGTCGCCAGCGCCGCCGCCACCGCTTCTGCCTTACTCGCCACTGCACCCGTGGCCGCCGCGGCCGCCGTGACCCCGCCCGGCGGCGTGCGCCGCGCCGGCGGAGGGCGGGTGGCGGAGCTCGTCCAACCCGCCGCCACAACGGCTTTCCGCGCCGCCCCGCTCCATGACACTGGCCGCCGCCGCGGCGGTGAGGGCCACGGCTCCGCCCGCCGCAGCGGGCGGCGGCAGCAGAGGCAGCGGGGCCGGCGGCCGTTGTGGCGGGGGGACGCGAGGGGGAGGGGCGCGCCCGCCCGTCCGGCATCTGCTACGCCGACAGCGGGCGGTTGGAGAAGGCTGGGGGCGTGGCGACTGCGTCGTCTTGTCTCCGGCAGCGGGTTGGTGGTGGGAGGGAAGCGCGCGGTAGTATCCTGACTTTTTTCATGTTCGGCCCTCCGCCTACGTCCCGGCAGCTCGCGACCCAAACATATCGGTGGGCGGATTGTCAAGCGCCGCTAACGCCGACGCTGAAGCAGATGCGCACGCGAGACGTGACGCCGACCTGCAGCTGGCTCATTGGAGGGGGAGGTGTGAGGCTTCCCTGCGCGCGCCGCGGCTCGTCCCCGGCGACAGGATATAGTTGAGCGAGATTGTGATGTTGGGCCCATTCCTCCAGCCAGCCGATTGTGACTTGCACCTTCTTCAAATTCTCAGCGCATCCGTGGTCCGTGTGGCGGTCGCTTCTGACGACTTCAGATGCGCTCTGTCGGGGAAAACGAGCATGGGAAATTTATCAATCGAAGAGGATGGCCCGGACGGGGACGACGGGGCTTGAACACGAAGACGGTGTGGTCGACGACGACGGCATGCTTCATCCCAACACCCGTCATACTGATGCGAACAACTTGGGCGACTCACACGTCATCACATTCAAATTCATGTCCATTCTGTACTTGACCAATGAGCCAGTCAGGCTCATCTCGGCCTGGGTCCAGGCCTTGCCGCAGACGAACGACGCAGACAGGTGGGAAAGGCGGAGAGGACGCTCGGTTTCCCAATGCCTGTCTGGGGCGGAGGCAGAAGCGTGTGCGCATTTCTAATGGGGGGAGCCCGTGACTTTCGTGCCGGGCGACGTGTTTGTGCTCGCCGCGCACCACGCGATGCCCTCCTTTCACGTGCTGACCGAGGTACGTGTGGGGGGGGGAGCGTATGGAGAGCGAGGCAGGGAAAAGCCATGTGCCCGAGCCAAACGCGCGGGTTGGGAGCGATGTGAGGTTGGCCACTGACTCTGGCCGTGACGGTGCTGACGCGCTCTTCAGAGCTGCATGCACGCCGCTGCGCGTTTGGGTGACGTCCCATCCAATTGTCCGTGCCCCCCTCCCCCGCGGCGGGTGATTCCCCGCGTCTTGGTTTCTGGAGTTTTCATTGGCGCCGTGTTTCTCGGCAGGCGCGGCGTTTATGGTGAGCTCGTCTGCCTCGTCGACATTTGCGGCAGGGGTGCGTGAGTGGGGGGCTGGTGTGATGCAGGCGTCGACGGCGAGGGCGTCGACTGTGCGGACGTTCGTTGGGCTGGCATCGGTGACGTTGTCTTCTGCTGCTTGTGCGCGTCCGGTGGGAGCGTGAGTGACGGCGGTGACTGAGGCAATACGTCCCAGGCGGGAGCGTCCGTGGCACGGGCTGTGGTCGAGGGTGATTTTGTGGTTGAAGAGCACGCGGCGGGGGTGCCTGTTACGAGAGCATCGGAGGCGACTGCGTCGGTCGCCGCGGCCTCCGTAGAGTTCTCTTCGGTCACAGCAACGTGTGTCCAGGTGTCGTATGTTCTGGGTTCTGGTGGAGTTAAAGTATCAGCGGCAGCAGCGTCTGTCGTGTTGGCCGCTGTGGTTTTGACTTCGACAAGTCGTTCGTCGCTGGCGATGGCGTACGGAGCGGAGTCGGTGAGGCGGGGTGTCGGATGGGGCTGGTTCGGTGGCGCGAGCGCCTGTGGCGGGGACGGTCGCGGCAGGCGTGGTGGTGGCGGGGGCGCTTCGGGTGCGGGCATCGGTGCAGTGTGCTTCGGTCGTCCAGGCTTCCGTGAGGCGTTTTTCGGCGGCATTTGAGTGCGTGACGGGGAAACCTGTTGCTAGATGCTGTGTTCGAAATGCGTTGGCGGCGAGCTCGTCGACACTTCCGGCTCCAGTTTTGTGTTCGTCGGTGCCTTACGCGTCTGCGGCGCTGGAAGATGTAGTGCCGGCTTCTGCAGCAAGGACAACTGCGGCGCAGGCGTTCGTAGATGGGATTTCTGAGGCATTGTGTTCTTCTGCTTGTGCGTCTGTGGCGCACTCCACATCTGTCGGTACGTGTGAGGGATGATGTGCGTAGCGGTGGACCTGAAGGCGTGGGAGGCGGCGAGGAAGGAGCGTACACATCTGGAGGTCGCGTGGCGGCGACCCTTGTGTTGGGGTTTATGACGCCATGTCCGCCGATGCCCGTGGCGTCTGTAGCGAACTCTTTTTGGGAACCAACGTGAGCCGCTAGGGATTGTGTGGCGGGGAGCGGCGCTCTGAAGGTGCCGCTGCGACGGCGTCTGTAGGTCTGTCGTCTGTGTAGTTGTCATAGGCTGCCTGTTCGTCGGTGGCGCGAGTCTGCGCGGCTGGGAAGTTGATTTGAGCTGTCGGCTGCGGTGGCCTCGGCCGTGGGTGCGGCCTCAGCGGCGGGGCTTTGGATGCAGAGGTGCTCCTGGCGAAAGCGTACGTGGCGGAGTAATCGGCGTCGTGTGCTGCAGTTGCCTCGATGTCTATGGCGTGCTCTTCGTTGGCGTTGGTATGTGTGACGGTGGAGTGCTGACGGCCGCTGGTGTGGGAAGAGCATCGGCGGCAAGGGCCGCGGTGGCTCTAAGGAGTGTGGCGTTGTCGTCGGGGTTTTTGGCGTCTTCGCATCGGACATGTGTGACTATTGCTGACGTGTTCTAACTGTCAGCAGAGGATCGTGCTTGGTTCGGTCGTCCACGGCGTCGTTTCATGCTGATTGCACGTCTGTTGCGCGTGCGTGTGTGAGGGGAGCGTTTGAGGCAAGGTGCCGGTGGCTGTGCCGTTGACTGCGAGTGAAATGTAGGTCAGCGGCGTAGGGAGTCGCTTGGTGTCGTGATGATGCTTGGGGTGGCAAAGAGCGGCAAGGACGCTTGCTGGCGATTGGAGGCCCAGCGCGCCTTGACAGCGGGTTTGTGAGTCGGCCTTTAACGTCGGTGTGCCAAAGGCTTTGGTATGCTCCACACTGACAGCGTGTGGAGGTACTGAGATTGATCGATACTAGCTGTTCTTCACCCATCGTTTTTGATAGAAGCAACACAGGGCCACGGGTATCAGGCTCTCACAAAACGTAGAGACGTATGCATTGCTCCCGACCGCCAAGAAGCACCAGCACGCCTCAATCATACGGCTCCCAACCCACCGCGAGCTGTTAGTCCTCCTCGATCTCCCCCTCGTGGGTGTGAACGTCGTAAGACCCAGCTTTGGCTTCGTCGGTAGATGGAACGTATCCGTTCATAGTCTCGCGGAAGGTGGCTGCGTCAGCGTTGGACAGGGACGGCACCAAAGCCGTGCTTAAAGGGAGGGGGTCGGCATTGGATGAAACAAGCGAGTGCATCTCCACGCCCCCAGTAGCCAGCGACGAGCGGTCGCCCGCGACAAGCCGCCCGGAAATAGGAAGCTCGCGCTCGCAAGAGGCTGATGATCCCACCGCACCAAAGACAGAGACAGCAACGACGAACAGGGCATGGAACTGCGCACGGTGTGCGCGCCAAAACTCCATCGCGTCCCCAGCCATGGCCGAGTCCGATAAGCGACGGAACCGAGACAGCTCCTCGTGCGCCGCGCGACCCACTCTGCGTGGCTCCAGAGTGAGCGCACGTTGAGGTGACACGTCGGCTTGCCACATTACCAACGAGGAGCGCGCCGTTACCCGGAACTCGGAGATTCCCGCGGTAGAGCGCACGGGCCCCGCCGAGCCACATCCGCCGAACGCCTCTGCGGTCGGTTGCAGCTACGCCGCCGTTTCGAGAACGGCCGTCTCGGCCTCGGCAGTTGTGTCACGCATCCCAACCCAATCTCCAACTTCCCGAAGCATCCGGCCACCACCCGCTGAAAGAAGCACGGCACTCAAAACAGCTGGGTTTCTCAACCAGTTGTTTGCATAGTCCTAAGGGTTGAAATAAGGCGGTCGATCTCGTCGCGCATGATGCGCACTGCCACAGCCGCCTCGTCATAAAGCGACTCATAGCCAACCCTTGTCTCCATGTGGACGGCCTCGCTGGGGTAGAGGCGGTTGTCGAGCTCGATGACGTCGTCGTCTGAGATCTCCTGGAGATATGAATGTATGGAGTCGGAGCCAACGGCCAGTGGATTCTCGGGGAACATGGGCACGACGATGGTGTCGAGAAGCAGCGTCTTGCGAAGTGCGACGACAAGAGAAAAAATGTCCGCCAGCGTTGCCGACGTTCTCTCGCACTCCTTGGTCACCTCAAAGACGGGTGTGAAGATGGCGATAAGGCGTCGCATCTTGTCCCAATCACGATGGGCGACACGGAGCTTGCGCTGGTCCGCCGTCGGCGTCGTCGAGTGGAAGAAAATAGAAAGCCGCGGCAACATAGAGTACAAACGAGCCAGAAACACGTAAGTCGACCCCCAACGCGTCGCGACTTCGGACACAAGGCCGCGAATCGCCGTGTCGCCTGAAACGATGATGGAACTCAACCTTTGCGCCTCCGCGTCTGAGTGCTTGAAGAACTTTGTTGTTGCGCAAAGCAGGGTCAGCAGATCCCGGACTGCAGGCTTGGGATGGGCCTTGAGGTGGCGTCGCACGGCCCGCCCGCCGGCGGCAACACGAATCGCCCGCTGGTTGGCAGACTCACCCGACACTCCCAGAACCTTCCGAACCGCCACGCTCTACGCAAGAGCCGCACAGAGACTCCACACAGCATCAAGACCGCCTCGGCCTTGCGGACGTTCGACCCCGAATCAGTTGTAGTCGAGGCAATGTCACCTTCTGAGATTCCGACTCGTCCAAGCACTTCATTCTGCCACTCGACAATGGCCTTGTGGTTGTGCTTCCCAGGACAGGCCCAAAAACGGAGGGACTTTTCTTGATATCCAATGTCCCCAAGTCCGTGAAACGCAGGATCAACGCGCCGTAGCTAGCTCGGGACCCAGGCGCCGTCCACATTTCGATGCAAACATGGGCCCAGGGTACAGCCATGTAGTCGCTGGCAGCGGCTCTGGAGAGGTCGAAGAGGATCGAGGAGATGAAGGACGCCATCCCTGAGAGATGCAACGTGACCGGGCAAAATGCCTGTGGCGCGCAGTTGATCCGGAAACCCGCAAGGAAGAAACGGACATAGGCGTTGGTTGCAAAGCGTGCGAAAAAAGACGTCATGATCTGCATCAGCACAAATCGTACATGGTGCTCACGTCGATCGGCCGGGCGCATGAATTGCGTAATCGCACCGTCAGCCGCCGTCAGTCGCGTGCGAGGTCCACCCTTGAGGTTCTTCGTCAGGTACAGCGCCGCTAGAAGGTGGTCGCCACGACGTGCAGGAGAGCCCTTGCCCTTGCCGGTCTCTTCAAAGCGCTCCGTGCCATTTGACGTTTGACCACGATGTAAGATCAAGTACGTCTCGACACCGTCAAGGGCGCACACTTTGCACCGCACGAAGACGTCGTTGGACTCATCCAAGACATACACGTCAGCCAGCCCCCACAGTGGCGACTGCTGTGTCCTGGCACGCCCGCTTGGGTCATGCTTCCAAACGAGGTCCTTCACTGACCAGCTGCCCTGTGCCTTTGCCACGAAGATGGGCCTCGTAGTGCCGACTTCGTCTTGAAGGAAGGCGGTGAACGTCTGGTCGTCGAGGCTTGTGGGCGCGCTAAGGATCAGAGGTCGCTTGCTCGATCGCGATGTCACAGGCGGCAGGATGCTCTCCGTGACCACCGCCCCGCCCGTAGATGGGGACTGCAGCGGAAAAGCGGTGGCGGGGCGCACGACGTCGATGGCATCATCGGACGACGATGGTGTGGACATGGTCGGAGAAAGAGGAAGGGCGCCAAGGCGTGCTGTTTCGTTTCATGGGCGTGCCGGACGGGAGGACCATTCAGCACGTACGGATCAGACCCGCACTGAGCTACTCCAGCTCGTCGTCCAGCAGTGAAGAGCCCTTTTCGGAGGGTGGTGACCTTTTGAGCGCCGGCGCTGTCTGGCGCGACACATGTCGACTCACGGCCCCGACTGGAGGTTGGCTCTCCCGAGTGAGGTTTGTCTGGAACGTGATTGGCTGTGACGACGCCAAAAACAATGCTACATTCTTCGTGGATGCACATATCTTGGTCAAAAAACTTCGATGTTCGCCGGGTCTGCAGCAGCGCAGCTAACAGTCTCGGGCACCCCTCGGGACAGAACCGACCTCAGCGAACGAGAGTCTTCTGCCACCGCCTCGGCTCGTGCGGCTTTCAAACATGTCTCTTCGCGAGACGCATCTCATGAGTGGCCCAACTTGAACTTACAAATCAGGTGGCGGTCTTGGAGATATCCGTCATACACTCTGTTCATCCGCTCTCGAGTTTCCCAAATTTCTGCTGTCTGGAGAGGGCCACAGTGCATTTGTTCATGCCATGGTATGGTTTTGTAGCCGTGTCCAGCGCCCCTGTCGTGCACGTGACCAGCAGCTTTCAACTTCAGGGTTGTGAATCATATGCAGAAGGAGCTGAAGCGTCAGTGGACGGTCAGGCCCTCCGGCTGTCATCGCATGTGGCGCAATCCGCTTCAAAGAAGTGTCCGACTGTCCGGTATAGGGCTGCCTCATCACCATCACACGGTTCATAGGCGTTTCCAGGAGTGCTCAAAAGCGCATCCCGAAATTGCGAGCTCGCAGTCACCTGTCCACCAGGCCATCGTCCTCCAACCAGTGCATACATGCGGATGCCGCACGCGCTGCAATTGCGCGATCGCCATCCATGAGCCCTGTGGCGGTTGCAAGTCTCTGTTTCTCCGGGACATGCACACAGATTCTTGGAGGCAGTCGTTTGCAGACAGTCTGCTGATGAGTCCAGAGGCCGTCGCGGCGACTGATCTGCTACATCAGCTGACCGGAGCGCCTGGCATTCTTCAGCCAGATCCAAAATTTCAAACTTCAGGGAATAATACCCACGAAACACGTACTGAGCGGCAAGGTCCGAGTACTGGTCGCACTCCCTCTTCGGTGTAGATACCGTCTGACACAAGATAGTTTGGCCCTGAGTACGGGTGCACGGCCGCTTACACCCGTGAAAATACCTACTGGCGATATACTTATGGCAGGGCCTGATATGGACCACTCGTGCAGGCCCCTCGGGCGGGAAACCCACGGTGCAATAGGCCTGGAGCGTGATGGAAGAACCGTGGTGCCCTAGTGTGGGAGTAATTGGCACCATCACGATGATTCGTCGTCCAGTCAATGTGACCTCTTGATCAGCTCGGTCCGTCGAAGGAACTGCCCCGGAAAAAAACCCACAACTCAGCCTTTCTCAATGCGGGAGAAAATCATGGCAAAACCCAGGGGGGACTCGTCGTCCACAACACAGTTGATTCTATCACAAGGCGACAGGAGGGCCACCTCCTCGCCCAAGAAGCCCTCTCCGCAACCCAACCAGCGACGGCCAAAGTAACCACCCCAAACTCACCCTAAACAAGCAAGTCCCACCAACTCATAAGAACTACAAGCGATGCAGCGGCGCTAGATAATCCACTTGGGAAAAGCCCAGCCCCATCTGAGACTCAAGCTTTCCGGGCCACAGCGGGTCGGCCGTGCGCCCGCCCGAGGGCCCGGTTGGAGATATTTCGGGGGCGTCTGTCTGGACGGT
>ENA-ORXR01000539-ORXR01000539.1-marine-metagenome-genome-assembly--contig:-NODE-539-length-50303-cov-4.433461_pt1 | contig 50303 bp, 30 predicted proteins | sample MGYA00237866_ERZ511479 | MGnify/ENA metagenome assembly ERZ511479
TTTAAAGATGCTATTTATGCTGGTTACGTTGGTAAAAATGCAACTGAGTTTCGTACTGCAAAAGAAAGTGGTTTTGGTACCGCCGAAGCCTATCAAGCAGCTCAAAAAGGCAGCTTTGATAACCCTGAGAAATTTGTTTCTAAATTAAAGCCTACACCAGCTCAGTTAAATACCTTACCGAATGCTTGTGATCTATTATCAGATAAATTTATAGCTAAAACTGTAGGTGTAGATGCTGCCTCTATTACTGTTAAAGATGGGACCGGCGCAAGTTCAGAGCATGCAAGAGCATGTTTCTTTAGGTGGGATCATAAAGGTGTGGCTAATTCTGGTGTATTGATACAGATACAAGAAAATCCACTACCTGATGAGATAGATAACTGGGCAGCTTATTACATACAAGCTAAGGTCAATCAAGGTGAAACCAATCCCACTACTATGGAAAGCACAAGATTTAAAGCTTACAATGATTTGGGAGTATCGGGAGCTTACAATTATAATATGCATAGGTATTTATGGAGAACGGATAACGATAAAGTGTTCATGATTGCTTTTAATATAAAATCTTCGGAGAAAGAAGAATTAGCTTGGACTAAGACATTAGGCGAAGAAATTATGAGAAATTACAGACCATAATGATAAAGACTATAAGTATATCAAAACGTGGGTTCCAGAATTTGGTACAGATGAATATCCAGAGCCTATTGTCGATCACAAAGAAGCCAGGGAAAAGTGCCTTAAGGTTTATAAAGAAGGTTTAGCAGATCAATAAATTGAATGCGTATAGTCAAATACCACGCTAAGCGTTGGTATAGTAAGCGTAAAGCAAATACCAATCTCACATTTTTGTATCCAAAAAAAACCTGCTTCCATTTTGAAAGCAGGTTTTCTAATTGTATTTATTTAAAAACTGTAACAGGAGCCGCCTTTTCTTTTTTTATTCTTCCTTCTTTTACGCTTATTTTTGTTGCGCTTGATTTTCTTCTTGCTAAAATACTTTTTGCTAGCAGACTGTTTTATATCATAAGTACTCTTAGTTGGATAAGTGCCGCTAGCTCTTCTAGGCGATTTCCTTACTGCTGGCACAACGCTAGCTGAATTCACTACCAAGGCAGGTTTCTCACTTTGTACTTTTGCTTTTTCATTATTTTCTGAGAAGGCTATTACTTCATTTTTTTCAGTTATTTGCTCTTCTATTTCAGCAAAGAAAACTTCTACAGAGCCGTCAATACTTGAAGTGCTGTTTTCCATATCGGGTGCGTCAATAGAAGTTGTGATCATGATTTGATCATTCATATTCATAGCCTCCAAATCAAAGTACTCATTTAGGACATCTTGATCTATGGAAGCACTTTCCTTTACTACAACTATTGTAGATGTATTTGTGGAATCTCTATATCTATCTTTAACTTGGCTAAATCCGATAATACTGATGGAAAAAACCAAACACGTAACAATCATCAAATTTTTCATAATATTCATTTTTAATTATAGTAGAATATATAGTTCTACCGTATATCTATAAGACTCGATTTTATGAATATAAAGCCGAAATAAAATGTTAAAGTATTAGTTAAATAAATAAAACGTATTTATAAGCTGAAGAATATCAGCATCTTATCTGGAAGTCGGAGCTTTATATATATCGTTCTTATGACCCTAAAACACAAGAAAGTCGGATTTAGTTTGATTCTTCAGGAGAAAATTTTTCAGAATTTAGGGCAAAAAAAAACCGAACATCCACTTAGTGAATGCTCGGCATATTATATATAATGATAGGTTATTTATCTGATTTATAGATCATTTTAGTTATGGATCTACCACCGTAATACTTTATGTAGACGGTATACATACCTGGTAAAAAGTCCGTGATGTCGATAGCCTTACGCTTTGTATTCGCATCTATAACAACTTCTTTGAGTACCACTCCTTTTATGTCAGAAATCATAATGCTACCAGGTTCATCCGTTAGTGCCAAGCTTTCAAAAATAATAAAATCTTGCGTTGGGTTGGGGAATAGGATAAAGTTTGTAGATTGGTCAGATAATACTACCATTCTCATTTCACTCTTTTCAGTTCGCCCGCTATTATTAATGTGCTTAATTCTATAGTAGTTTCTACCTGGTCGAGCCTCATTGTCGATGTAGCTATAGTTCTTGATTTCAAATGCGTCATTACCATCAATAGTCTCTATGATCGTGAAATTTTCTCCTTCGGTCGAATGCTCAACGACAAATTTGAAATCGTTCATACCAGACTTCGTATTCCAATTCAAATCCACATCCATGGTCTCTGGTATATTGACGGCGGTAAGATTTGTAAATCTATCGCTAGTTGGTTGGTTAAGGCAACTGCCTACTTGTACCATACGTGTAATTACATAGGTACAGTTCATATTTGATACAGTTAGTGTAATTGTCTTACTGCCAGTTGTATTCCAAACTATATTAGTCAAAAATTGACCAGTAGCAATTTCAGGACTAGCTCCTTCTCCAAGATTCCACGTGTAAGTAACACCAGCACCGCTATTTGATGCATTAAACATATCACTCTCCCCAACACATATAAATGCGGGTAAACTTTCTATGACTACGGCAATTGATGGCACCACTTCCAATTTTATGATACTAGTTTCACGGTAAGAAGTACATCCGACTCTTCGAGCACACCTAGCAATAAAAGTTGTCTGAGTAATAGCACCCGGTTGGTAGTCTGCGCTAGTAGCTCCAGATATAATATCCCAAGTATCCATATCGAATGGTCCTCCCACTGTTGTTGTCATCCAAAGGTATTCAATTTCGCCACTTCCTCCCGAAGGTAGTGTGGTATTAGCTATCAAGTCAGGGATAGAACCGGGTCCACAGAGAACTTGATCACAGCAAATATCTCCAGCATCAGTTATGTTGTCACAGCCACTAGGGCTAAGTATCACACCAGCATCAAATGATAAATCATCTTCTTGACCTGCAACTATTGTAAAAGGATCAGTCTTTCCATTAAGAGGATTTGCATCACTATCAAGGGAGTCATTGCTACCAGTATTAAATGTCGTATACTCAATCCCAGTTGAAGTATCTACACAGAACATTATTATATACTCTCCAGCAGCTACATTTTCGAATAAGTAATACCCAGATGGATCAGTTGTTTCAATGGCCTCCATGATATCGTCGGCTGTATAGAAAACGCCATCAGGTCCTGCGGTAATTAACTTTACATCTATACCTTCTATACCTAATTCCCCTGCATCTTGAATACCATTGCTGTTACCATCGAACCATACATAGTCCCCGATGTTTACTAAATCTATATTTGGATTACAAATAGGATCATTAGGATCCCTTACAGTAATAGTAGCATTGTCCGAACTTGTGCAGCCCTCCGCATCTGTTGCATTTAGGGTTATAGTGTAAGTTCCAGCTGACATCATCGTGTAATTAGTGTTACTTGAAGTAGAGCTAGTGAACGTTCCTCCATTTGCGGACCATACATAACTCACTCCACTATTAACGGTGCTAGTTGAAACAAGATTTATTGACTCACCAGGGCAAATTGTATTTTGGAATGGGTCAATATTAACAGTTAAATTATTTGAAGCAGCAACTAGTACTGCACCTACAGCACTACATCCAGCTGCGTTAGTAGTTGTGACGCTATATGTACCAGCACTAAGGTTGTTTATGGTTTCTGTACTCGCTGTAAAGCCAGCTGGTCCGTTCCATGTAATACTTGAAGTAACAAAATCTGTATTAACAGTTGCACTCCCATTTGCTTCATTACAAGTAGTATTGTTTGCCGTAACTGTTAGTGATAATTCATCAGGGGTCAAAATGTCAACACAGCTTACATCCATACATCCGAATATATCTGTAATAGAAACACAATAGTTACCAGCGGCCAAATTATCCACATTACTGCTAGTCGCGCCTGTACTCCAAGCGTAAGTAAATGGAGCGCTTCCTCCATTTACAGATACCATTGCTGTCGCATTATTATCTTCAAAACATACTATTGGGGTAGTAGTAATAGTAGATGTAAAATCAACGCCTCCATTCACAGTAAAGCATCCATCAAAAGTACACCCTGCATCATCACATATAGTAATACAATAATTTCCTGGTGCTAAGTCTTCTATATCTTTTGTGGTCGCTCCTGTATCCCATTTGAAGCTATAAGGTGCTGTACCACCAATTATATTAAGCTTAATATTTCCATTCTCAAGATTACATCCTGCTGCACCAACTATACCGTTTGCAGTCACCCCGATAGGTGCATCCAGTGTGACACATGATGCGTCTATACATCCATCTGTAGAAGTTACAGTTACACAATACTGACCACTTGAAAGATTGCTGATCTTCGATGTTGTTGCACCATTGCTCCAATTATAGTTTAAAGGATTTGTCCCTGAATATTGAACTATAGCTGTTACCATCCCATTATTCTCCCCGATGCATAATGGATTCATGGCATCTAAGTTGAGAGTAAGTTCACCTTCATTAACCAATGTATAAGTTTCCGTAGCACTGCAACCAGATTCTATTGCAGTTACAGTTACACTATAAGTACCTACGCTTAAATTTTGGAGACTTGAACTTGTAGCACCAGTTGACCAAGCATAGACTACATTAGCAATATTAGCGCTTAATGCAATGCTTCCATTATCATTATTGCAAGTTGTATTTTCAACTGTTTCGGTAACAATTACCTCCAGTGGTTCTAATAAAGTAACGCATTGATTACTGCTACATCCGTTTGCATCTGTTACTGTAATACAATAATCTCCGGCTTCTGCAACATCGATGAAAAATGTAGTCTCTCCAGTATTCCATAAATAAGTGTAAGGCGCAGTTCCATTAATATTGGTAATGTCAATCAACCCAGGTCCCTCACATTCGATTTCAATTACCTCCAGATCGAATGAGGCATCAGTACTATTCTGAATAGTATAACACTCATTAGTTGAACATCCATTTATATCCGTAACAGTTAAGCAGTATTCTCCTGCTGTCAAATTAGAAAGACTATTGTTAGTGACACCAGTATTCCAAACAAAACTAAATCCCCCGTTTCCACCATTTGCGGAAATAGCTATAGCGCCATTTGAATCTCCACAAGTTGTATTTGTAATATTCTCAGTTAAAATAATTCTTGCTGGCGCATCTATATCTACACATTCAGTAGCAATACAACCTTCAGTTGAGCTTACAGTAACACAATATACTCCTTCAGCGAGATCACTAATTTTTTCTGAACTTTCCCCATTACTCCAACTAAACATCAATGATCCAGAACCACTATATTGAGTGACAGCAGTTGCCATACCATTATTCGAATCTATACATGATGGATTCATAGATTCCAAATTTAGACTAAGTTCACCTTCATTTATCAGCAAATAAGTAACGGTTTCGCTACACCCATTTGCAGATACCGTCACTGTATATGACCCAGCTTCTAAGTTTTGGATAGAGGTGGTAGTAGCTCCGGTCGACCAGCTGTATGTTGGATTTGCAATGTTTACATTTAAGGTTATGCTCCCGTTATTATTGTTGCAAGTTGGATTTTCTAATGTTTCAATGATGATAATTTCTTCTGGTGCAGTTACCGTTGCACATTGCATATTGTTACAATCATTGGCATCAGTCACCATTACACAATATTCACCTGGAACAGATACGGAAATTGAAGAAGTGTTCTCACCGTTGTCCCATGTATATGTGAAAGGTGCCATTCCACCACTCACATTCGTGGCGATTAAGCCAGGTGAATCGCACTCGATATTTTCGACACTTAAATTTACAGAAATATCTGAAGTACTTTGAATGATGAAACAATCATCAGTGGTACAACCTAGTAAATCAGTAACGGTAACACAGTATTGTCCAGCTCCAAGCTTATCAATATTTGCAGTAGCATCCCCAGTACTCCAATCATAAACATAAGGTGCATTTCCTCCAGATGCGCTTAAATTTATAGCACCATTATCATCTCCACAGGCAGCGTTAGTAACTGTTCCACTCACATTAGGATTTGAATTAACAGTAATTGTAGTACTAGCTGTTGCAGCACATCCCTCCGCATTCGTAGCGATGACAGAAATAGTATAAGTACCCGGAGCCATCATAGTATAAGATGTATTCTGAGCGCTAGGATTTCCAAGATTTCCTCCTGAAGTAGACCAAGCATAAGTAGTAGCTCCTGCGCTATTAGCAGTAAGAGTGATAGATTCGCCAGGACAAATTGAGCCTGGACCACTAATCGTAACAGCATTATTATTTGATCCATTAACGTTAAAGCATGTGTTATTTGAGCAGCCATTACTATCAATAATGGTTACACAATAAGTATCAGCTGCTAATCCGCTCAGGTTTGCAGTCGATTCTCCTGTATTCCAAGTATAGCTATAAGGAGCTGTTCCGTTTGAAGTCATTGTTGTAATAGAACCGTTATTTTGACCGCATGAAGCATCAGAAACATTGCCACCAATATTAACTGGTGGACTAACTGTAACAACAGCATTTGTGGAGGCTACACAACCTTCAATAGTTGTAGAAGTAACAGTGATAGTATAGTTGCCTGGAGTATTCATTGTATAACTTGTAGTTTGAGTATCTGAGTTGCTCAGAAACCCTCCATTTGAAGACCAAGTATATGTGCTATTCGCACTACCTGATGCAACCAAGGTAACTGATTGACCAGGACAAATAGTAGAATTTTCAGGATTGATCGAAACGCTATTAGTACTAGTAGTATTTATTACATAGCACTGATTGATTTTACACCCATTGGAATCTGTAATTTCTACACAGTATGTACCACTGGCTAAGTTTATTATATCTTGGGTAATGGCTCCGTTATTCCATGTATATGTGTAAGGCAATGTCCCACCGCTAACTGATATATCTATACTTCCATTCTCAGAGCCACAAGACGCAGCAGTAAAATTTGCTGTAGCAGTTAGGGGCAATGGTGCAGTTAAGGTAACACAATCATTTTTAGTACAGCCATTTGCATCTGTAACGGTAACGCAATATGTACCCGCTGCTAAATTATTTATGTCTTGTGTAGTAAGTCCATTTGACCAGCTATATGTAAATGGAGCAGTACCGCCGCTAATTGAAAGTGCGACAATACCAGTATTTCCAGGATTGCACATCGGGTCAAGCCCAGTTATGTTTGATATCTCTAAATCACAATCTAGTATTAAACCTGCATCGATTGATAAATCATCTTGCGCACCGACGCCCACTGTAAAACTATCTGTTTGACCATTGCTATTAGCATCGCTATCAGTGTCATCATTTCCAACGTTGGTAGTTGTAAAGGTGTATCCACTAGGTAAGCTACTAATCATGAATTCTATAATATATGTACCTACTGCAACATCTGTAAATGAATAAATACCACTATCATCAGTAGTAACCATTTCTTCTATTAAATCATCACTTGTTCCGAAAACACCATCAGGTCCACTAGTTTTAAGCTTTACCATTACACCACTTACGCCACCTTCATTAGCATCCTGTATGCCATTGTTATTCTCATCAAAAAAAACAAAATCACCTATATTAATTAGTCCGCATTCTATTTCTTTTACGACTGTATTAGATTCCGTAAGCCACAAAGTACAACCTACTCTTCTAGCGCATCGTCTGTAATAAGTTGTCTGCAGAATCGGCTCAGGATCAAAAGAAGCTCCTTCTGAACCTGGTATGATATTCCATATCGTAGAATTACCATTCGGATCATCGGTTGTACTCATCCATAAATATTCTAGGGTGTTTGACCCACCTGATGCTGGTGTCGTACTAGTAATTAATGCTGGATCAAATATTGGAGTACCGCATCCAACTTCATCTCCCATTATAGTACCACCATTCGTGACATCATCGCAGATATCCAAAGCAGGCAATTCATTTATTGCATGCACTGGGTCTGTGGTAAACAAGAATAAAGCACTGAACAAAAACGCAATCAAAAGTTTTTGCTGCAACGCTGGCGCAATTAGTTGTCTGACCTTTAATGACAACAGATTGCTCAATGAGTAATTGAATAAATTCATCAGTGTTTGTTTTAAAATAAAAAATTTTACTTAGTAAATGCACAAAACCATTGCAGTTATAGCAAATGGGCAGATTGTTTAGATGGTAGGTCTGAGAATTCCAAAAAATTTATACAGAAAAGTTAGTCTAGTTTGACATAACTTAAAACATAATAACTGTTATACGGCTATGCTATACAGAAATAAATAGCATAGTATGGGAGGATACTGCTGTAAAAATACAAAATTCAGTCCTCATCTGAAAGTTTTTTCGGCAACTTGGACGTATTTATCATCACATTTATTACATTTTATTTTATGCAATATTTAGTTGCCTTGTTTAGAACACCATATACTTAGGCACTCTTTCTCCTATAATAAACCTGATTATATAGCATCGCAGATTGTCTGTAAAATAATGGTATGTCAGAATTATAGTCATTAATTGGTGGTAAAGTTTATTAGCGGTAGTGATGCTATGTCTTTATTTAATGGTGCTTATAAGACCTTTCCACAAACAAATTGCGATTAACTTGTTATATTAGGGTACTTTTAAGATACTCTAAGCAAATACACAAACCTTGACGATATGATTAAAATCTTAATTTTTACCTTTTCAATCTTCTTCTGCATGAATCTTGGGATATCACAGGATTTAAATTACAGCACTATAGATAATTCTCTCATCCAGGATATAGAGCAAAGTCCAACATCATTTTTTGATATATATCTAATTTTAGAAGATAAGGTTGATGTCAAAAGTTTAGACGATGTTCTCACCGCTAGAAAGGCAGATGAAAAATTAAGATCAAAAACTATAATTACTGCTTTGCAAAATAAGGCTAAAAAGAGTCAAGCCGATATATTACAAGAAATGCATACAATTTCTGGGGTAAAAAAAGAATCTATAACTTCTTATTGGTTAGCAAATGTTATCTTTCTAAGAGCAAATGTACAAGCAATAGCACACTTCAGTAATGATAATAGAATCGAATTCATAGGTGTCAATGGTGAACTATTACTTGTCGAAAGTGAAAGTGAAGGGATGGCTGAAGTAAGTCCAAACGATAGAGAGATTGGACTAGACAGAATAAATGTAGAGCCAATGTGGGATCTAGGTTACACGGGGTATGGTCAGTTAGCTCTCGTTGCTGATACGGGCATAGATCCTACGCACAATTCATTCGCTCATAAATATCGTGGTAACACCAATGCAAATGATCAGTCATGGTATAGATATAACAATCAGTCAGCTACACCTTTTCAATGTGGAGACCACGGAACGCATGTTCTAGGTACTGTTCTAGGTCTCGATAGGACTACCAATGATACGATAGGTGTCGCGTTTGATGCACAATGGATGGGTTCCGCCAATCTTTGTGGTGGGGGTACAGAAAGTAATATTGGCACTTTTCAATGGGCTACTAATCCTGATGGAGATTTAGATACCACAGATGATATGGCTGATGTGATCAACAACAGTTGGTGGGATCCTTCTATCGCTGACAATGATTGCAATAGTGTGTACGTCGATGTATTGGTAGCCGTAGAAGCTATCGGTGTTGTGGTCGTTTTTAGTGCTGGCAACGCAGGTCCAGAGCCACTGACGATTACCGCCCCTCACAATATCAATGTTGAATTAGTTAATTCTTTTACCGTAGCTGCGCTTAACGGAAACAGTGCCAACTTACCCATTGCCAATTTTTCTAGTCGTGGTCCTTCTATTTGTGGAGGAGATGGTGCACTAGCTATAAAGCCTGAAGTTGCCGCTCCAGGTCAAGGAGTGAGGTCAGCAGTTCTTGGGAATGAATATGGATTCAAGTCTGGTACATCTATGGCAGCTCCTCACGTTTCTGGAGCCATACTGATTCTAAAGCAAGCTTTTCCTGATGCTACCGCCAAAGATCTTAAGTTAGCACTATACTATACGTGCAGAGATCTTGGAGAGCTAGGGGAAGATAATACTTATGGAAGAGGTATTATAGATGTCTATGAGGCTTATCTTTACCTTATCGAACAAGGGTATAATCCTGTTCCCGCGATATCTGATAATGATCTTATTGCGTACACCATCGTTACAGATCGTTTTGAATGTAATGAGACCCTATCTAGTGAATTTGTCTTTTTTAATAATTCTTCTGATACACTTACTAGCATGATTATTAATACTGTTATAGATAATAATATTGAGGAAAAAATCACAAATAATTGGACTGGATCATTAGCTCCCTATAAGATGGATACTATTGTTCTAGAGGATTTAAATATAGCTGCTGGAGAACATAATATAGAGATTGAATTATCAAGCCCAAACGGCAAGCAAGATAGCAGATTACTTAATAATAAAATCAATAAAGAGTTCTTAGTTTCATCAAGAATGAAAATACAAATAGCCAGTATCGAAGATCAGTACACCTGCGAGGGTGCATCTACGCTTTTGCAAACGGAATATGATGGAGATGGACTTATACAGTGGTTCGACCGTGAGGTTGGCGGTAATAAAATCGGAGAAGGAACACAATTTGCAGCAAGTTCAGACAATTATGATATCGTCTATGCCGATATATTAAGAGACCAGTCTGTTGGAAAGAATCCAGTTAGTATAGGCAATATCTCGTTAGCAAACGATCGCGGTCAAGGCCTGGTCCTAAACTCTTTTTATCCATCGAGAATAACAGAATTTGATTTTTACTCCGAGCAAACAGGGAATATTTTTATTGGTCTTGAAGATGGTAGAGGTGATCAAGTGGATAGTGAATTGATACCCACCGATGGCTCTGGTTGGCAGACAGCTAAAGTTAGTATTCGTGTGCCAGAAGGCTTTAATTACCGATTACTATACAAGGATGGTGCTGCCCAATTCGCAACCACTAGTAGCAATGTCAACTATCCTTATGTGGTAGATGATATCATCAGTATAGTCAGAGCTACAGACGGCAACGATAAATACAATTACTTTTTTAACCTGAAAGTTGAGTTCTTAGATTTATGTGGTAGAGTACCCGTTGTATTAAATGCTGTCGAAACAGATAGCCTACCTTATGCTGAGTTTACTGCGAGTACTAATATAATTGATACGGAGAATAATGTTGATATTACATTTATGAGTAACTCAACTAATGCCAGTGAATTTCAATGGGACTTTGGTGATGGTTCGACAAGTACTGATGAAAACCCAACACATAGATATGAATCTATTGGAGTTTATTTTCCAAGTTTGTTGGTGCGTAGTTCGGACGGGTGTAGTGATGCATTTGTCCAAAGGGTAGATGTTTTTTCCTCTGCTCCTCCATCTACTACAAGTAATATTTTGGACTCTAGCAGCTTTACTATAGCTCCTAATCCAGTCATAGATCATGTGGTACTTGCTACTGAATCTCCAATATTTGTAGACAGAGTTGACGTCTATAATAGCGCTGGGATTGGAGTGATTACGTACAATATTTCAGAACTTATAACATCTAAGTCTTTTGATATACAAAGACTACAAGCTGGATTATACTTTTTCGCCATTCATACCAAGGAAGGTATAAATACGCAAAAGGTCATGAAGTTCTAGATTAGCTGTATTTGACTTATATTTAACACTATTTTACCATAGAAGTATAATATTGGTCGTTTATTTGCAGTTCTTTAGCAGATCAATTAAATAGAATTTGAAACTTAAGTACAACGTTTTTGTCATGTTATTCGCAGTTTCCGCCACCCTGATAGCGCAGACTAGTCAAGCTGACATCTATGCCGAGGAGGCGTATCAAAAGCGTATCGTGAAGGAATATCTACATGGTGTATATATACCGAGAGATTTGTCCGATGCTTTTGTCCAGTTCAATAAGCTAATCGATAAAGCTACTATAGTTAAGTTCAAAAACTTACCTGAAGACCAGGCAGACCGAAGATTGCATTTTGGGTTTGGAAAGTGGATTAGTCATAACTATAATTTTTTTGAAGGTTCTCGATTTTCTGCTTTTCTTAATAATCTAGGTCTTTACCATCCTGATGATATGATCACTTTCGTTATTATCACGTATCACCGAAATATCAATAAGAATAAATTAGATGTAAAACTACTGCTCGATAAACTTATCAAAAATAGAGAAGCTATCATTCAAGCTAGAAAATTAGAAGGGGAAGTTATCTCATCTGAAAAGCGTAAGTTGGAAGTTCATCCAGATTCTCTAAAACAAAATTAAGGTATATATATCAAAATTTTGGGCGAGTCTTTCGCCTCCCGAAATTTGCAGCCGTCACCAAATGACCAGGCTACCCGAGACTTCGCATTCGCTAGTGCGCCATGAGGCTACACAGATTCTTTTTTCAGAATCTGTGTACTCTACTCTAAAGGTAGTCAAGCTAGCCAATGCACATTGCTCATCTATATCTTGCCTTATTACTCCTTTACAGTCGTCTTTCTACTGTCCTTCTCGCGAGGATTATTTCTTATAAAGCTTCATTTTTTTATCAATAGTTGTGAAGTACAATTTTTCAATGGCTAAAATTTCCTTGCTCTTTAGTATTAGCCGCGAAAGGGATATGGAAGGTGCCCGACTTTTTTCGGGCAGTGCCGAGTTTTTCACTCGGTACCGAGCTGAATAGCGAGCCTGGAGGAGCCCGACCCGAAGGGATTCGCCCAAATAATTTTCAGTATTAAAGAGAAGTTTTTATAATTGTTATCCACAAAGATGACTGTAAATGTTAGTAACTATGGATGAAGTTGCAGTAAATTAGTATTCGGGAGGAGCATTTCAGATTAAGTGCAACTATAAATACTATATATTCGCAATATGTGAATATTTATTTTATTTTTGTTACTTAGAAACATTGTCCTATACATGAGCAATATTATTACAGAGCGCTTTATCAAATGTCACGATAGACTCAAGGAGAAAAAAGACGTGCGGTCTAGTCGCCAATTCGCGAAATCATTAGACTATCTACCGCAAAGTCTTAGTGAAATACTTAAGGGTAGAAGGGATGTTACATTAGAATTACTTCGTAAAAGCGTGGAAGTTTATAATATAAACCCATTTTTTTTGCATCATGGCAAACCTCCAATGTTTTTGGCAGGTAATGACATGGATGAGTCAATCCGAGTACTTACGGTAGTATCAGATAACGAAGGTGATGAACGTATTCTGCATGTACCTGTTCCTGCTCAAGCGGGCTATCCATCAGAGATAGGTAACCCGACATTTATGTCAGAGTTGCCCACCTACACATTACCAGACTATAAATACAAAGTTGGAACACATAGATCCTTTGATGTATCGGGTGATAGCATGGAGCCAACTTTATTTGAAGGGGATAAAGTCATATGTAGTTATCAAGAATCAAATTTTTGGGAAACGTCAATCAAGGATAACTATGTGTATGTGATCATAACCCAGAGTGATGTACTAGTCAAAAGGGTTTACAATAAAATAGGGGAGAGTAGATCGCTTGTACTCATTTCGGATAATGATTTTTATCAGCCTTTCAAAGTTGATATAAAGGAAATTCAAGAGGTGTGGTATGTACGAGCAAAGTTGAGTCCATTTTTACCATCACCTAATAATCTAAATAATATACTGCAAGGGGAGGTTAGAGACCTTAGATCAACAATCCTGCAGCAGAGTAAGATCATAAAAAACTTAGGGGAAAATTTGGAAAACTTTATGAATGATAATTCAGCTTTAAATACAGAGAAATGAAAATTAAGGGAACAGTAAAATTTCAAAAACTAGAAGGAGGGTTTTGGAGTATTATAGGTGATGATGGTACCAAATACGCTCCTGTAGAAATGCCTGAGCAGCTAAAGACGGAAGGCGCGAAAGTAAGCGTAGTGGCAGCTAATTATGAGGGGATGACCATAAATATGTGGGGTACGGCAATCACCATTCACTCATTTCATACCCTCATGCCTTAGTCTGTTTTTAAATATAATATATTGTCAAATCTCTATTAATTTTTGGCCTATCTGGTGTATGCTAAAAACCCCCTTAAATCTAGTCCAGCTGCTTAGAATTATATATAAAAACGGAGAAATCATACCTATAAAATTAGATTATATCCTAACTCAAGAACGAAATCAAAACTCCAGCAGCTACTGCTGATCCGATCACTCCTGATATGTTAGAGGACATTGCGTATTGCAATATATGATTTCTACTATCATGCTTTAGCGCAATCTCATTGGCAACTCGAGAAGCCATCGGTACTGCACTTAGTCCTGTAGCCCCAATTAAGGGATTAATTTTCTTAGTTGCGAAAATATTATAAACTTTTGCTGCCATGATGCCCCCAGTTATTGATATTGCAAATGCGAAGAATCCACCAACTACTATAAACAAAGTTTCACTATTGAGAAATGTGGTAGCAGTCATAGTTGCACCGACAGTAAGACCTAAAAATATAGTCGCTGTATTCATGATAGTTTCAGATGCTGCGATAAAAAGTCTATGGGTATCCGTGCCGATTTCTTTGATCAAATTTCCAAATAGCAACATTCCTACTAATGGCACGGAGGTTGGTACAAGCAAGGCAACTAAGGTGGCCAAGACAATAGGAAAAATAATCTTCACCATTTTAATATTTTTGATAACCGTTTTACTTGGATATTTTTTCTCTTGTTGCTTCATATTGATCTTAAGCTCTTTAGTAGACATCGTAAGGTTTACTATAAAAGGTATAATCACAGGGACCAGTGCCATATAGGAATATGCTGCTATAGCTATAGGACCTAGCAGCTCTGGAGCCAATATGATAGAGGTATAGATAGCGGTAGGGCCATCAGCACCACCGATAATGCCAAGTGCGCCTGCTTGTTTAAGACTGAATCCGAATGCAACTGCTGAGATAAGTATAGTGAAAATTCCAATCTGCGCTGCAGCACCAAAGAAAGCTAATTTTAAATTTCTCAGCATAGGGCCGAAGTCCGTCATAGCACCTACACCCATAAATATAAGGGGTGGCAAAAGTCCTGTTTTAATCAAAGCATAATATAACAGGTTCATAATTCCATGATCCTTTGCGATCTCTATGAGTGTCATATGGCTAATACCATTGAGTGGCGTATCTTGCGTTACACTCATATTTCCTCCTGGTAAATTTGCTAATAGTAGGCCAAAAGCAATGGGAACCAAAAGTAAGGGTTCATATTTTTTATGTATTCCGAGATATAATAAAAAGAAAGAAATAGCCAACATAAGTATGGTTCCTGGTGAATTTGCAATTTCACCAAAGGCTGTCATGTCATAAAGTTTCTGTATTGTCTCCACTAGTTTAATTTAATTATCACGTCGTCTTCTTCTATCTCTTCACCATGTCTGGCAAGAATAGCTACAACCTTTCCAGTTTTATCAGAGGTGACAGAGTTAATAACTTTCATAGATTCAATATAAGCAACCACTTGCCCCTCTTGTACTTGGTCTCCGATTTTGATGGGTTTCTCGCCAGTGTCTTTGGTAAGATAGAATTTACCTTCCAGTGGTGCGATTATTTCCTTGAGACCATGTTCAATGGGATTGGAATCATCATTTTTTGATACAGAGGAAGCTAAGGGTACAGCCTTTGTTGTATCATGATGAGCTACGTTATTATCAGTTTGTACATCATAACCTATAGAGACGTTATAGACTTCGCCATTAATGTTTAAAGAAAGATTTTTTGGTTTATATGCGGTGTCATTATTTGAAATTACTGGTTTTGCTTGCTCCAAAGCGTTCTCTTGATCGGTATTTACTTTGGCTTTACGTGCTGCAAGATCTTTAAGAAATCTTTCCTTCGCACTTCCGTTTTTATAATCTTCATACTGCTGAGGGTGCATAGCATACTCCATCAGCTCTTCATCGTCCTGACCATAATCCCAACCTTTCTCATCCATTTTTGCGGAAAATAGTTCTAGCTCGTCGGGATATAAATCCTGAGGTGTACCGCTGAAAAATTCTCTATTTTGCTCTTTTGCTAATCTCAATATATCATCTCCAAGTGAGCCGAGGAGTTTCCCTGATTTGCCAAGTAACATGCCCCATGTATTTTCATCTATCATCCCCCAACGTTCTTTACCTTTGATAGTGCCCATGACATTCATTAAAGAGACATTTTTAACGTATTGGCTAAATGGGGTTACCAAAGGCGGATAGCCTAATTTAGGCCAAGCATATTCTACTTCCTTAAATAATTTAAGGAGGAGTTCGTCCTGACTAATATTTGGTTTGCCGTTTTTTGATAGCCACTTGTTTATACTGGATAAGTTTTTTTCTAAATCAGCCATTAACGAACCCATCATACCACCTGGTAACCCAGGACCAATGAGTAGTGAATTCATAAATCTGTTTTTAGGATTGATGTAATATCCAAGGAAGTCGTCCATAAATTCTTGGGTCAAGCTACGCACATGCATGTAAGCTTCAGTATCTACATCCGGCATACTATACCCTGCATCTTTCAGCATTGCATGAATAGTAAGTAGATCAGCATGGCCAGTACCCCAAGATAAGGGCTCCATTCCTACATCGATAATCTCTGCACCTGCTCTTGCCGCTTCGAGAGAAGAAGCTACAGAGAAGCCAGGTGTCGAATGACCATGATATTGGATAAGTATATTCGGGTGCCTTTTTTTAATGCTCGCTACTATTTTTCCAACTGATACAGGGCGACCGATACCAGCCATATCTTTAATACATATCTCTTCTGCACCGAGGTCTAGATATTTATCAGCTAAATCTACATAGTAGTCAACCGTGTGGATAGGAGAGAACGTCAAACTCAAAGCTGCCTGAGCTACCATACCTCCCTCTTTAGCAAATTGAAAAGAATTAGCAAGGTTTTGTGGGTTATTTAGACCGTCAAAGGACCTTGAAATATCTGTTCCTTGCTTTTTTTTAACCTTGAACATAAGCTTTCTCACATCCGCTGGTACTGGACGCATACGGATTCCATTTAGACCTCGCTCTAGCATCTGTGTTTGGATACCAGCATCATTAAATGGCTGAGTCCATTCTCGGACTGCTTTATTTGGATTTTCACCGAAGAGTAAATTGACTTGTTCGAAGCCACCTCCATTAGTTTCCACTCTTGTAAAGCAATTCATGTCTACGATTGGCTGAGCGACTCTATTAAGCTGATCTATTCTTGGCACGTACTTACCTGCAGATTGCCACATATCCCTGTAAACAAGGCATAATTCGATTTTTTTGGACATAGTAATTGTGTTGTCACCTAATTTAATTAAGGTTTGCTTTTATCAATATTAAGAATCGTGCCTTTACCTCTAGTGATAATTTCTACGGTAGTTACTATTGCTGCGAGCTTTTCTTTGGGAATAGTAGCGACACTTCCCTGAGTATTCGGGATTAAAGGCAAAAAATCAGCGTCTTTAATAGAAGATTTATTGGATACGGGTCCATATTTGTTAACTAGTAAGATAAGTAACTTACCAGACAGCACCACTAAACAAAGGACTATAAAAACGGTTACCATACCTATCAACAGTACAAGCAGAGCCGTATGCATATTTTGATTCATTGGTTGTTTGAGTTAGGATGGCTAAAATAATAAATGTTAACTAAAGTCTTAACTTTATCACTGGAAATATTTCAACCTCCGAGGCATTCATTTTCCTAAGCGGCAATCAAATTTTATAAAATCAATTTTTGTGATAAATTCCTTTTGAAAGTGGCAGTCAATAGCCACTATTTTTAATATCAAAAATACTAGATTTGCGCAAATTATATGTCTATGAGTAATATTCGTGTTTTTAAGTTTGGTGGTGCCTCTTTAAAAGATGCTAATTCGATGCGTAACGTAATTTCTATCTTGGAACTATACAGAGGGCAAAAGATAATGGTGATAGTTTCTGCCCTCGGTAAGACTACAAATCGCATGGAGGAGGTGGTAAAAAATATTGGGGATAAAAATCTGGCTCTAGAGAAATTACAATTAGTTAAAGATGACCACTTAGCTATTGTAAAAGATCTTGGCCTAAGTCAGAATGCAGCTTTGCTAACGGATTTGAACGACTTATTAGTAGAAGTAGATTGGGCGCTAGATGAATCTACTGCGGAGTATGACTATATATATGACCAAATAGTAGGTATTGGTGAATTGCTTTCTTCTAGAATACTTCACGCAGCAGTTCGATCCACAGACATAAGTATGGAGTGGATAGATGCTCGCGACATCATTATTACAAATGATATCTACAGGGAGGGTTGGGTTAATTGGGATAAGACAACTGATAATATCGCTTCTAAAGTCAAGCCATTATTCGATAGGGAAGATCTGATAATAAGCCAAGGATTTATCGGGAGCAATAGCGAGAATAATACTACTACCCTAGGTCGAGAGGGATCAGATTATTCCGCAGCTATTTTTTCTCATGGATTAGATGTTGAGAGTATGACAATATGGAAGGATGTGCCTGGTGTCTTAACGGCCGATCCACGAAAATTTAAGAACGTGACTAAATTGGATAACCTGAGCTACAAAGAAGCAATTGAAATGACTTACTACGGAGCTAAAGTTATTCATCCAAAGACAATAAAACCGCTACAAAATAAGAATATTCCATTGTATGTAAAGTCATTTGTAAATCCTAAAGATGCGGGAACGCTAGTCTCCAGTGAAGTCATCGATGGTTATCCTCCCATAATAGCAATAGAATCTGACCAAGCCTTAATAAATATCAGTACGCGTGATTTCTCCTTTGTCGCAGAGCACCATCTAAGCTACTTGTTTCAGGAAATTGCAAAGTATAGAATACAGATCAATATGATGCAGAATTCTGCTATAAGCTTCTCCGTATGTGTAAATGATATCGATGACAGAATTAAAGAATTTACGGCTCAAATACATGACTCATTCAAAACTAATGTGGAGAGAAACCTAGAATTGATTACTATCAGGCATTATCAGAAAGATCTGGTAGACGCTATGAAAAATGGCAAATTAATTAAGTTAGAAGAGAGAATAGGGGATATGATCCAGTTGGTCGTGGAAGATGTACCTAAATTGGAAAGAATTTGATACTGAATGCAACTTAATGATATATTTTATATATAATATAATTATATATTTAACAATCAAATTGCAAGAATGAATCCGATAAAAATAGGGAGAACCCGGTCCTTTTTTTTTACTAAGGTGCATAAAAACAAAATTGAAACGGGAATCCAAATTTTCCTAGCGGCGCTAAAACACAATTTTTTTGAGGAAGAGATACTCAAGTTTCAGTGGAAAAATAATCAAAACAAGCGATTTAATAGATTCTATCACGCAGGAGGTCTCTCTAACAGACAAGTTTTAGCACAAATTCAAAGTTATCAGAATTTATTGGAGGAAATGGGCAGCAATAGCAAATTAACTATTCTACCGTTTAGTTCTCGTAAGGATATTGTTACCTACCAGCCAACCAATATGCCTGTTATCTGGATTTCTTTAAATTGTATTAATAATGATTGGTACACTCCGATACACATTGCTTCAGCAATTTGTCATGATCTAGCTATTATTGTTGGTCTGGGTGGATTTGAAAATCAAATGTCGAAACCAGAATATAAGATGTATACTGCTCCTGTAGTTTTAGGCCATTCTATATTGAATACCGCTATGCAATGGAATGATTCTATAACGGAGGTCCAAAATGCGCTATCTCTCATCAATGTGCAGCAGTATAATTATTTCCCAGCTAGTGAGATTATTGGAGATTTATATCCTATAAACATGCAGCATAATCAAGTAAATTTTGATAAACTGATTTCATCACTCTTACTTGAGCAAGAGAGTCTATTTGCCCTGCAAGATAAACTGACCTTAAAAGAGACTAAACGATTAGTCTGTATTGAAGAAGTACTTATAAAACTAAATAATCTTCGTAACGATCTCGTAGAGTGTTCACTTGACGGTTCAGACCTAGATTTTCTGCAAACAAAAATCAATATTGGGTCTAGACGAAGTAATTAACTATCTAATCTCTATCCACCAATCATAATATTGCCGTAGTTATTTGTTTTATCACATTCCCCTAAGACATTGAATGGGTCAAAGTTTAGTATCACAAATGGAGTGAATCTCGTCATTTTTCTGATATCTAGTTTTAGCGTTCCAGTAAAGCTACTATCTGGGAATAACTCGGAACCCGTAACATCATCATCATGAGAAACAAACCCACCTCCTAAAGGCAAAGCGCCCCTGCTAATATTCTCAGATGAGGATAGAAACGCTCTCAGGGCGATTCCTTGTGATCCTTTAATGTCAAGATACGCTGGGCCTTTACCAATATTAGTCAACGTATATTCTAAAGTTACCCACTTGTTATTTTTCTTTACAATTTTTATATCTTCTAATATAAGGTCAGGGCAAACGGCTTTATCTGCATACGAATTTTTTGAGGCTTCTACACCTGCTTTAGTATCAAAAGCAGGCTCGTCAGCTTCATCAGATTTATTGAATAAACTGTTTTTCTCTTCTTCTATTTCCATTTTCTTATCACTCACACCTAGGGCAGCTAGAATTTCTTTTTGCTCTTCTTGTTCAGAAGCTTTTTCTATTTCATAAGTGTTTTTTCTGATTTCTTCTAGTTCTAATTTTTTTTGCTTCTTCTTTTTTAGAAGGGACAATTTTTTCTCTCTTTTCTCTTCTATAACCACACCAATGTTCTGTTTTTTAGGATTGTTATTTCGCTTCTTAGTTATTATTGCAACTTCCTCTTCTATATCTGGCGTCGTTACGGTCGTTTTAATCTTCTGTGTTTGTGTTACTATTTCAGGATCCGATAGTTCTGTAGGCTTAAGAGTTGTAGATTTCGTCTTTACTTGAGGTATCTGCTTTTTAACTTCGGTTTCCTTCAATACCTTGGTTTTAGTGTCAGCATAGTCCTTATTTGACTTAGGAATATTAACTACAGGTTCTAGTACTTCTGCCTCTACCTTATTTGTTTTCTTAGGTGAAGACACTTCAATTTTAGCTACTTCTACTTGCTGCTCCACCTCTTTTTTATTTTTCTTATCATTTTTGACAAGAAAGTTTGGTAACCTATTTGATTTTTTATCTGTAGTCTTATATTTTAAAGCAGGAGCATTATTTTTCTTTTTGGGAGAGTAATTTTTAGTGAATTTTTTTTCTCTTTTAGTAAGCTGCTTATATAAATCTTCCGAACAAGGGAGATTAAACCGCAAATTTCTTAAAATCTTTCCATTTGGTATAGAGAGTCTCTGTTGGATCAAACTAGCAGTTATTTTTCCTTCAAGATCACTCAAACTACTTCTGTAAAATGATTCTTCAAATTTAATCTCCATTTCTGTAGGAATGGTATTAAATTCAGCAAATTCGATTGGGTTTCTTCCAGTATTGAATGCATTTAAGGAAATGGAGATTTCATCTGGATTAACATCTTCTACACTGACTGAAGTCATTAAAAGCCTATATTTAATGGGTAATTTTTTCTTTGGGGTACCTTGTCCTAGCAGAAAGCTACTCAACAATATTCCACTCAAAATCAACAGAATTCGATTTAACATGATAATGTGTTACTGAAGCAAAAACATTCGCCTCTCTATAAGGTAATAAACGTTATAGTAGATCAATAATTATTCCATTAATCACCTTATTCGTGACTGATTTTCAGGGGACGGTTAATACTTTCATCGAGGGATATAAAAGTTTCTGTTCTTTGTATTCCATTGATAATCTGTATTTTATCAGATAAAATTGCACGTAGATGGGCTGTGTCCTTACAGATTATCTGTGCAAATATGCTGTAGTTACCAGTAGTGTAGTGGGCACTAACTATTTCTGGTATGTCTTTCAGCTTATTTGTTACTTCCTCATAGTAGGAGCTTTTCTCTAGAAAAATACCAAGAAATGCGGTTATATCATATCCCAACTTAGTATGATCTATATCTAATAAGGAGCCTCTGACCACATTAAGTTGCTCCTTTAGTTTTTTCATACGCACGTGGATCGTGCCACCTGATACAAATAGTTTTTTGGCTACTTCTGTATAGGGCATATCAGCATTCTCTAGTAAGGTAGCAAGGATGTCAATGTCAAGCTTATCGATCATGATTTCTAAATATTTGATAAATAAAGGAACAAAATGCTGCTTTTAGACTTATAAGTAGACAGATTTTACTTGAAATGACAAAAAACACCATTAATTTTCAATTTATTGAATAATTATCCTAAAGATTGATGCTCTATTTGACCTCAATTGGCGTATTATTGTACTAATTCATGCAAGAAAGTAACAACACAAAACATCTTAACATTTGGACACCTTTTCTGCTATCCATCATGATGCTTGGGGGTATGCTGGTGGGTACAAAACTACAGCCACCTTCGCAGAATACACAAATTGTTTTCGAAAACACAGATGGCACGAGTCAAGCTATTGGTCAAGGACGAGTAGAAGAGCTTATTAGGTACATACAGGCAAAATATGTAGATACTGTAAATACAGAGCAACTAGTTGAATCGGCCATTACCTCACTTTTCAAAGATCTAGATCCACATTCCGTATATATGTCAGCTTCACAAGTTGAGCGTGCTAACGAACAGCTAGACGGTAGCTTTGTCGGTATTGGAATAGAGTATCTATTAATCGGGGACACTGTGTCTGTGTTGAATATTATGCCTGATGGGCCAGCCGCCCAAGCTGGTATCCAAGTTGGTGATAGAATAGTGGAAGCTGTGAATCTGGACGTTAAAAGTACGGATGTGGCTGGGGAGATAGGTATCGTAAAGAAACTCCGAGGAAAGCGAAATTCTAAAGTGGCTTTAACTATCAAACGTAGAGGAGAAAACGAATCTATAAGAAAAATAGTCACCAGAAACAGAATTATTGTGAGTAGCGTCGATATACACTATATGCTGGATGACGAAACAGGTTATATTAAGCTGAATAAATTTAGTTCAAATACTATTACAGAATTTATGGATGCATTGGACGATCTGGTAACCAATGAGGGAATGAAAAACTTAGTATTCGATCTTAGACAAAACGGAGGTGGTTATCTACGCGAGGCAATAAAAATACTCAATCAAATTTTTCCCGACAAGGATCAAAAGTTGGTATATACGATAGGCAAAAATGTCAAGAAAGAGGAATTTTTCTCTACAGGGAGAAATGTTTTTGATATCGACAAAGTATATGTGCTGATAGATGAAAGCTCTGCCTCTGCCAGTGAAATAGTGGCAGGTGCCATTCAAGATTGGGATAGAGGTCTTATTATAGGCAGAAGATCTTATGGTAAAGGACTTGTTCAAGAGCAGTATGATCTGAAGGATGGCTCCGCACTTAGACTTACTGTAGCAAGATATTATACACCAGCTGGTAGACTTATACAAAGAGACTATACAAAGAAAGATGAATATGATAAATACTTAGAAAATAGAATTAATTCTGGAGAGTTTACAAACTTGAATCAAGTGGCTGTTCCAGACTCAAGTAAATTTTATACTGCCAATGGGAGACAAGTGTATGCAGGCGGTGGTATTACTCCAGATATTTATGTGCCCTATGATTCGTTACTACTAAATTCTTACTATCAAAGCTTACTTGGCAGTATACCAGAATTTGCTTTTAAATATGTGGAAAATAATAATTTGAGCTACAGCGAAGATGAGTTTATAAGAGACTTTCAACTAGTTGATTTAACAGTGTCTGAGTTGGAAAATTTTCATTCGAATAATTCAGCTAAAAGTATAACTGAAATGCCACTTAGCAAACCTGCCAGAGAGGAATTGTTTACTGGTCTAAAAGCCAGAATAGGGAGAAATCTTTTTGGTGATTTGGCTTTCTACAAAATTCTCAATAACGACGACCCTGTTATTGCACAAGCAATACGCGCTAAAAATTCATATTCGCAATTGACCCATAATCAATAGTTTATAGTTAGATAGATGATTGACGCTATTCCATCTCTGCTTTTCGTATTATGAAGAGTTTTAAATTCTAATTGACACGCCAAATTGAAATTTGTGTCTATACGTACGTATTTGAAACCACAAAAATAAGAACAGACTACTCTGCGATTATCTTCTTTACACTTCTTAAAATCCCTATTTATTTTTTTGGACTAGCGCTGAGAAATAGTGCCCGCTTTTTTAAGGGCAGTCCCGTGCGTCGAATGGTGCGTAGGTATGGGACCGAGGTGAATACCGAGCTATGTATCATAGCGACACTGAGAGCGAGGTGGTTTAGGTTGGAGACTCAGTGTAGGCCCCAAATCAAATTGTTTATTAAATTCTGTTATAGAAAAAATGCCTAGTTTTTTTTAAAGAAAACTATAAATATTGCTTTTGTCAATCGTATAAGAAATGGCTTTGTGTAGCTATTTTTTCAATACTAGACTTTCGTATGGCGATAAAGTTTCCGTTGTATTAGGATGCTGAAGTGATATAATTTGACTGCTCAGATTAATATGTGCGACAAAATTCTCTGAAGCCTGAAAGTTGATTCTGTAGTAATCAGGCGATTCTTCGATACATGAAATTATCTTTGCATCACGATACCGTAGCAAACCTCCAATCTCGTGTATAGTCTCTTCGGAGTAAGTAGCCCAGTCATCCGAACTAAAAATTTGATGACCAAATAAAACTTGGACTAGCAAAATTGTGAATTGCTGATTTATATCCAACTGGTGGCCTGCAGATCGCATAATAAACACATCTGGATCATTTATAAAAACATGGTTCGATAGATGACGGCGATGTATAATAGTTCGCAAGGCATTGATCGTAGAGACACGCTCTCGTTTACGCAGAAAACGCAAAAGTGAATGGTCCCAGTCAAGATGTATGTCGGGTCCAATTCGACAATAACTAGCATGATGGAATGCACTTCCTAGAGGTACGCCACAAGCTAATAAAGTATGCTGACCAACTAACTGATCCAAAAATGTCATAGCATCATGCATGACTTGACCTCTTGTCTTATCGCTTGGCGGAGCAATACAAGCGGCAAATAAAAAGTCAGCCTTGATCAACTGATAGGACCATTTTTGTAATATCGTAAAGAAAACATTTGTCAAGTAGTCACGGACCTGCGCATTATATATGTCCAATGCAAAGTACCATCCACCCCAGAGTGGGTTGTAGCCTGCACGTAGAGGTTTTCCTTGATTTGACTTGAGCAACCAATCAGGATGCTGGGTATAGATTTTGGACTTTTTGCTACATACAAAGGGAGCGACCCAGATGCCAGGTATTAAATTTTTTGCTAGTATATTGCTAGCGATGTCTGCCATACCCTGAGGGAAATTAGTATTAGGACTTAGCCAGTCACCAATATCTGTTTGATATCCGTCATCTATCTGAAATATTCTATCTCTAAGGTTAAAAGGCACTTGATCAGTATGCTGACTAAAGCTTTCTAAGTCTTTAATTATTTTGTCAGCATTGATCTTATTATAGTGGCGGTACCAACTGGTGTACCCAAAAGTAGGATTTGATTTTTTAGGATTTTCACCAATCGATTTGAAATAATTGTCGAAAACATCCTTCTCTAATCCTCGCTGAAATAGGATGTCAAACGCAGGGAAACTGTGGTTTAACTTTATATTGTCACACAACTTAGTTACTCGGATAATGCTGGCAGCAATATCATATTCTATAAGTGTAAATGCAGTTTGTTCTTGGACACTGCCGATAAAAACAAAGTTTTCTCCCCGTTGTATGTACCCATATGTCCAAGAAAATAAATCAGGTCGCTTATAGTCTTCGAAAATATACTCATCCCCGTAATATTTGAAATAGCGTTTTGCAATACTGCGAAGACCAGGTATTTTTTCATGTACACCATAGGTCTTCGACGCTGACCAAGACTGGAAACCATTGCAAAACAATTTATCTTCAGCTGAAAAATTATAGGGAATTTCTAACGTTATTTTCGCAAGTGTAATGTCTTGTTTCGGATGTACGAAAAGACTAAATCTATCAGCGCCATTTTCGTTTACTTTTTTGTAGTCGAAGTAAGCTTCATCAAAGAAGCTCATCTTATTAAGTGTTAGGTGCTCTGAATGGTTATTATAGTACACGATGCATTTCATACAGAACAAATATAAGCTTTGTCTGTAACATGTAGAATGAGATAATCATTTAGAACAATGATTATTCTCTTAGGAATTCTAAATCCTCATTTTTGGTAAGACGTACGATGGCCGAGGGAGGTAAGAAATTTACATCATTTTGCCTATACGGAATTGTGAAATCTACTTGGTTGAGCACAGACGTTTTTATTTCTCCAAAGCTTTTTGGGAATGCCTCGTTACTCATATTGGCGGATGTAGCGACAATGGGACATCCAAAAGAAGAAATTAATTCTTGACAAAATTTATCTTGGGGTATACGAATACCAATAGTATTGTCGGTAGAAATCACATTTGTAGCCAGGCCGCTGAGATGATCGTAAATCACGGTTAGTGGTCTAGTATGAAACTGGAGGAGCGTTTCGACCTTTGGATGAATTCGGGTTACATATCGCTTTATCATAGCTACATCAGATGCTAACACAATCAAAGGTTTTTTTCGATCACGATTTTTTAATGTATAGACTTTATCTATTGCATATCGATTAGTAGCGTCACATCCGATACCCCATATAGTATCTGTGGGGAATAAAATAGTCCCACCTTGGCTTAGAACCTCTAGGCATTTTTCAAAATAGTCTATATCAATCATCTAGTTAATTGTAGTGGGTATTGCATAGTAAGTGGAAAATAGAAGTTAATTATACCTTGATTGGTATTTCATATGTTATAATAAACGAGTATCTTTAGTAATTAATTATTTTAAGACCACATTAAATTTTTTAGTTTTAACTTTATTATTCGAGGGCATAATATGAATCCATTATTTTTTATCAGAAACTGTATATTCCTTCTCGCTATAATTATGCTGCCTTTTACTTTAAGTGCCAGACATATAGTAGGTGGGGAGGTGACTTACGTCTGCTTAGGTGATGGGAACTACGAGTTTACATTACTAATATATAGAGATTGTTATTCTAATGGTGCTGCATTTGATAGTGATGGTCCAAATTCTGCCCAAGGTACAGTCTCATTTTTTAGAGGGTTTCAAGAGTTTGGACCTGCAGAAATACTGAGCACCCCGACTATAAATCCAGTACCACCTAATCTTACAAATCCATGTCTAGTTATACCTGATGAGGTCTGCGTAGAACTTGGTAGATATACATTTAGACGATCTTTGGCGCTGTCCCCTGAGTCGTACACTATTACATACTCTCGGTGCTGCCGTAATAATACCATTTCCAATATCTTTTTTCCAGAATCTACTGGTGCAACATATTCCATAGAGCTAACACCCTTTGCTCAGGAGACATGTAATAATTCACCAGTGTATAAAAATTTTCCAGAGATTATAATCTGTAGTGGAGAGCCATTAAATTTTGATCATAGCGCATTAGACCAAGAAGGGGATCAGTTAGTCTATAGTTTTTGCTCTCCATTTGAGGGCGGAGGTACTGGAGGATCAGATGGTAATGGAGGCTCCCCAAATGCATTAAATGGTGTAGCTCCAAATCCTGATGCGCCGCCACCCTACATAGATGTGACGTATAGAGCACCTCAGTTTACCTCTCAATTCCCGTTAGGAGGATCACCTCGCGTGACGATAGATCCCAATACTGGACTTATAACTGGTACGCCAATCATAAATGGTCAGTTTGTAGTAGGAGTTTGTGTTGAAGAGTACAGAAATGGAGAGCTTTTAAGTACAGTAAGGCGAGATTTTCAGTTCAATGTAACGGATTGTGACCCTACTGTGAGGGCAGATATTGTTGAAGACGTGCTCATCGGTAATCAGGCATTCTTAGTTAATATATGCGGTCAAGGAGAATTTCAATTTGAAAATGAAAGCGTCGAAGAGGCTAACATTGATGAATTTTATTGGGAATTCGACTTTGGTGTTGCAGGAACTCAGCGCTTCGATGAGTGGGAGCCGCTAGTAATGTTTCCAGATACAGGCGTCTTTAGAGGCGTTCTTATACTGAATCCTGGTCAACAATGTGGAGATACTGCTGAAATATTTGTGAATGTATTTCCTGAGATTGTTGCAGATTTTAAATTCGATTACGATACTTGTATTGTTGGACCAGTTGTATTCACGGATAGTAGCTTTACTGGAGCAGATGGCATAGAAAATTGGAACTGGGACTTTGGAGATGATGAAACTTCTGAGGAGATGAGTCCTATACATACTTATCAGGCACCTGGCGATAAGCAAGTGCTCTTAACGGTTACCGACAATAACAATTGTTCAAGCACTTTTGTGCAAGAATTTAATTGGTCTCCGATACCTGCCCAAGTTGTAGTTCAACCAAGTTCCTTTATCTCCTGCACTCCAGGTGGTTTTGTAACCTTTAAGAATTTAACATCCCCGATTGATACCACTTATGATATTACTTGGAATTTTGGAGAAGGTAACTTTAGTAACGAAATAAGCCCTACGCACGAGTTTACGGATGTGGGCACATTTAGTGTTTCTGTAGATATTGTATCTCCATTTGGTTGTGCTATCAGTGAAACATTTAACAGCTGGATAACAATACTTCAAGGACCTGATGCAGATTTTACCTATGCGCCGACTGCAGTTACGAGTTTCAATCCTCAGGTGTTTTTTACTGATCAGTCAAGTAATGATGTTGTCAACTGGCAATGGGATTTTAATGGGTTTGGAGCATCTAGAGACCAAAATACATCCTTTATTTTTAGAGACACGGGTTTACAAGAAATCGTATTGCTGGTGACGGCAGAGAATGGATGTGTAGATACAGCATTTGCAGTGATAGATGTTATTCCTATTAGTAGTTATTATCTTCCCAATGCCTTTACTCCTAATAACGATGATAGAAATGACACTTATAAAGGTGTTGGAGTTTTAGAAAACATTGAGGAATTCAATATGAAGATTTGGGATAGGTGGGGAGAGTTGATATTTGAAACAAGCGATCAATATTTAGGCTGGAATGGAGAGAAGTATAACAATGGTCCTCTACTGCCTGGTGGGGTTTATATAGTGCTGGTATCTTACGAAAGCGCCAGAGATGGAGAAATTCAGCTCAAACAATATGCCACCCTGATCAGATAATTTTATTTATAATAAATGGCAGATTTATATAAATTATACTATCTTTGCGTCTTATTAACAAGAAGGATTGATTCCTTCAAAATCATAGAACAATGGATGCTATAAGATACGTTCACGAGGAGTTAAAAACTAAGAAAGAATTGCCTCAGTTTAAGCCAGGTGATAATATTGTAGTTAGTTACAAAATTATTGAGGGTGCTAAAGAGAGAATTCAAGATTTTAGAGGTAACGTAATCCAAATAAATGGTCATGAATCTACTAAAACTTTTACTGTTAGAAAAATGTCTAATGGAGTAGGGGTTGAAAGGATATTTCCATTATATAGCCCTAACATTAGTGAGATCAAAATCTTAAAAAGAGGTAAGGTAAGAAGAGCTAAACTTTATTATTTAAGAGCACTAACTGGAAAAAAAGCTAAAATAAAAGAGCGAAAACTTTTGAAATAGTAAAGTTTATATTAACTTTGCAGTACAACATTAAGACAATATAATTTAAATATATATAAGAACTTTCTTGGGTTAGACTCTAGTTTTTGTTGGCGCTCCCTAACAGGTGACCTCTCGGTTACATAGTTAGAGGAGCGTTTTTTCATTGCCAACTACTTCTCCTTATCTACTAATTTATTAGCTTTCACAATTACTAGTCACTATTTAGAGATATTCATAAGTAAAAACATATTACTATGACATAGGCGGTCCCTATTTTTGGGAGTGAAATATTTCTAGCCCTGGGTTGAAGGCCAAGGTGCATATAAGAGGTAGATCCAATTTGGCGTGATTTTTCGGAAAAAATCATGACAAATTGCCAATAAGAAATACCCTGTTTTAAGCAAAAAATTTAGAAAAATGGAGTAATTCAAACCCTTAAATTTTGATTATCTCCTTATGGTTGTAAAGGTTACTCTTCTTGTGAATATCCCTATGATTATACGACTTGACATTCTTATGAATATCCCTATTTTAAATTTTAAACCCAAGATTTCGTAATCAAAGTTCAAAATTAATAATCAGCTTTCTATACAATTATCTCTTTCTCTGTCTTTCGCAAAACTTCCTTGCAGTAATCAAGTAGTTCATTTGCGCGTTTTACCTTCGCTGCAAGGTGGTCTATAGCAACATCTTCTCCTTTGAGGTCATCTAGAATCGTCTGTAATTCATTTATTGCCTCTGTATAATTCTTTATTTTAGCCATAATCTTGTTTATTGAACTTTACTTTTTATTGTCCCTTTGGAAAGTTTAGTTTTTATTACATCTCCTTTATTTACTTGATTGGTATCCACTGCTATTTTTCCATCTTCGGTATACGTCAAACTAAAACCTCGCTTCAAAGTATTCTCCAAGCTAAGGAACGAAATTGTCTGATCCCATTGCGAGAGTTTATCTTTAGCCTTACTAAGCTTGTGCTTTGCTACCATTTGTAGTTGTTGATCATAACTAATGAGGAAGAGATTAGCAGACTCTAGCTTGAATTGAGCTATAGACTTAAGTTCAGTCGTACTTCTCTGCAAATTTATATGCGCATTACGTAGATAAGATTTGGCATTTTGTCCTATTTCTTGCGTCATTTTAATCAGGTTACTTTCCAATTCCAGATTGCGATTTACAATAAAGTTAGCTACTGCAGTAGGTGTTTTCAAAGACATATGAGAAACCATATCGGCCACTGTCTCATCTATTTCATGACCTATACCAGTTAGCACAGGTATAGGACAGTTGGCAATAGCCTCACATATAGCATAGCTATCAAAACCAGCAAGATCAAGTTTGGAACCCCCTCCTCTAATAACAGCGATCAAATCATATTTTGTCCAGTCCACCTTGTTTATTCGGCTAATAAATTCACTTTCTACATTTACACCTTGAACTCTTATTGGGAACAGCTGTACATGATATGTATATCCATATTCATTGCCTTGCAAATGCGTAACAAAGTCTTTAAAACCAGCAGCTGTTTTTGAGCTGAGCACCGCTACTTTTTTAATCATTAACGGCAACTGTGTAGTGCTGTTTTTCGCCATTAACTGATTGTCTTGCAACTGTTTGATAATTTTTGCGCGTTGCAATGCTAAGTTTCCATAAGTGAAATTCTCATCAATGTCTTCTATGACAAGCTTCAGTCCATACTTCTCATGAAAGTCGACACGAATTCTCAATCTCACTTTTAGTCCCTGCTTCAATATTTGCTTTAAATCGCTAGATTTTCCAGCAGCGATCCTCCCCAAAGTCTTGGACCAAAGAACTGCATAGGATTGAGCTACGATCTCTTCTGAAGAATGAGATTTCTGCACAAGATCAATATAGTAGTTCCCCTTATTCAGATTAGCCTGTGATATTTCCGCTGTTATCCAGATGGATTCAGGAACATTCAGCGACACAAAGCGTCGGATAAATTGGTTGAGTTCGTATAATGTATATTCTTCTTTCATAGACAAAAAAGAAGGATGCAATCCAATTATCAGATTACATCCTTCATCTGCTTTTGATAAAAGCTAGTATTTCAAGATATTATTAGGAGAGTACTTTTTTTACTAAGTCGGCAGCTTCTTGTAGTAATGTTGCAGAGTGAACTTCTAATCCAGAGTTATCGATAATATCCTTCGCGATATCTGCATTTGTCCCTTGTAGTCTTACTATGATCGGTACTTTTATAGCATCACCCATATTCTTATATGCATCTACCACTCCTTGAGCTACTCGATCACAACGTACGATACCGCCAAAAATATTGATCAATATTGCCTTCACAGCTGGATCGCGAAGTATGATTCTGAATGCCTGCTCAACCCTTGCAGCATCTGCAGTACCACCAACATCTAAGAAGTTTGCAGGTTCTCCACCAGACAACTTGATGATGTCCATTGTCGCCATTGCAAGACCAGCACCATTTACCATGCAACCTACATTTCCATCTAGATTCACATAATTCAACCCGTAACTCTTAGCTTCCACCTCTGTCGCATCTTCTTCAGAAGTATCTCTTAAAGCCTCCAAATCGGGATGTCTAAACAATGCATTTTCATCCAACGACACCTTGCAGTCAACTGCTATGATACGATCATCACCCGTCTTCAGGGTAGGATTGATTTCAAACAAGGAAGCATCTGAACCTAAAAATGCCTTATATAAGCTACTGATAAATTTAGTCATTTCTTTAAAAGCTTGCCCACTTAACCCAAGATTGAAAGCAATCTTACGCAATTGGAAAGCTTGTAGACCCAATGTAGGATCTATATACTCTTTGTGTAACAATTCTGGCGTCTCTTCAGCCACTTTTTCTATATCCATGCCTCCTTCTGTAGAGTAAATTATCACATTACACTTACGATCACGATCCATCAATATAGACACGTAGAATTCATCACATGCATCAAAGTCTGGAGCGTAGGCATCCTCAGCAATCAAAACTTTATTTACCTGCTTACCAGGACCTTCCATGCCACCTGGAGTTTGAGGTGTTTTCAGCATCATTCCAAGAATATTTCCACTTTCTGCCTTCAGTTCATCAAGATTTTTGACCAACTTTATTCCTCCACCTTTACCGCGACCACCAGCATGTATTTGCGCCTTTACGACCGCCATGCCTGATTTTGTGCGCTCTTGGAGTGTATTATACGCCGCTATAGCCTCGTCAGGAGTGTTCGCTACGATGCCATCCTGGATCGCTACACCATACTCCTTCAATAAATTTTTACCTTGATATTCGTGCAGATTCATCTATTATTAATTTTTGTCAAATGTACTATTTTTCACTCAATTATCGTAGTATTTATATCCAAGCAAATCACTTATTTTAGACATTAACCTTAGCTTATTATTACTAATTTAGTCTGGAGCTGCCCCCTTTAAGCTAACCCGCTAGCGCTGCTCAGGGGTCGGATCGTCCGCTTGTATGGAGCGCGTTGTTCGACTATGGTATATATACTCTACTTGTCTCCGCTCGTTCCTCGACGGAGCCTTCGTATAGCATTATACCATTGAGTCGGACATCACCCTCCATATCGCTTCCACTCCTCAGCCAAAGAATGTATTGCGACATATGAGCGTTGCTTAAATTTTTAAGGCTGTCTGCTTATAGGAAGGCTGATCAATAGTTAAAGAAATAATAATAAACATAAGATTTGGCTTTATACTTATGCAATTATTTAGTTAGCTGCATCCTTAAGACGTATCTTGTTTTTAATTACGGGAAACACTAAAATAAAAAAGTGTATGAAAAAGTATTTGATTTTCGGCGTATTCGTATGTGTCATGGTGGTCACTCTAATCTCCATGTCACGGTTGACAATAGAACGTACCTCGGCTAGGGCAGTTGTGAATCGTATCCCAATACCAACTCATATAGAAATAGTAAAAAACAAGTGCATGAATGACTATGATAAAGTATGGAAAGAAATCTTAGAATTGGAGAGAAAAGGTCTCATTAAGAGTGCCTTGAAAAAAGTGATTACATTATATGATCTTGCAGTAAGAGAACAGAACACACCACAAATAATTAAATCAATATTATACAGAGAAAAGTACAAATCTCAGTTAGAGGAGTATGGCATTGAAAATAGTATTCGTGCATTATCTAAGGAAACCGAGACTTTAAAAGGTCCAGCCCAATCTCTGATACATTTTATAATCGGGCAGTCTTATAATAGATACCTACAAAATAACTATTGGCAATTTTCCAATCGTACCATTACGCCTAATTTCAAGCCTGAGGCGTTGGAGACATGGTCAATCGAACACTTCATTACTGAAATTAACCAGCATTTCGAGCTAGCTTTGAGAGATGCGCCTACTTTAAAATCAGTTTCCATTAAAGATATGAATGCCATCACAAGCACAGGCAAAAATACTGATATATTGAGGCCATCTCTCTATGATTTTATGGCATTTCAAATTTTAGCCTATTATTCAAATCCAAATAGCTATCTCACTGAGCCTATCTACAAGTTTTATTTGGATGATGAGCAAGCATTTGCCACATCTGGAGATTTTGTAAAACACACATTTATTACAAAAGACAGCACTTCACATTTATACAAGTCGATACTACTATATCAAGATGTACTTGATTTTCGTATCAATCAAAAAGATGTAGCTGCAATTGTTGATGCAGACCTCCTTCGCTTACAATTTGCTCTTAACAATTCAACTATTCCTAACAAAGGTGAATTGTATAAAGCAGCTCTAGAAAAATTAGCGCTTAAGTACAAGTCGGCGGAAAAGGTTTATCCAATAATATTATTAGCGGAGGCAAATTTCTATCAGCAAAGCAATACCCATCTTGATGATGAAAAGCCCAATCTAAAAAAGGCACATCAGATATTATCAGAGATTATAGGAAACTATAAAAACTCAAATATCCACAATGAGGCTAAGAATCTCCAGCAGAATATAGAAAGAAAAACACTTCATATGGATTTGGAGAATGTATATTCTCAGGGAGAGAATTTGCTCGCACGTATAAGTTATTCAAATCTGACAAAAGCTTACTTTCGATTATATAAAATTGCTCCAGGTGAAGAATATAAGATAAGAAATAATAGAAGTGAGATACTGGACCAATTTAAGAATAGGCCTATTCTTCAAGAATGGAGTCAAACACTTCCAGCATTTGACGACTTCCACCAACATCAAACCGAAGTAAAAATTGATCCACTTCAATTTGGTCAATTTTTAATTTTGAGTTCGAGTAATAAAAATTTCACAAAAAATAAAGCGGAAACTATAGCCAATTTTTTCACGATTTCTAATCTTAGTTATATCCTAACACCAAATAATAAGAACCATAATTTGGTGGTCATGAATCGCATCTCAGGTGCTCCAATATCCAATGCAGAAGTTGAATTATACACACAGAAATATAATTCAATTACTCGAAAGAATAACTTAGTTAAGGATCAAACTACTACCAGTGATAGCAATGGTTTTGTGAATATAAAAATCAATGATAGAAATAGCTTGATTCCGAAAATTATATTGGGAGAGGATGTCCTATTCTTGCAAGACAGAGTTTATAATCAGCGTGACTATACTCCTGAAGATCGAAAGTCTGTAAACATATTCTTAGACAGAGCAATTTATCGTCCAAGTCAAACTATCTACTTCAAGGCTATAGCACATAATTCTGATGGATTTACCCAACTACCAAACTTATTACCCAACGAAAATTTAAAGGTAATACTCAGAGATGCCAACTATCAAGAAGTAGAGAAATTGCTGCTTAAGACCAATGAGTTTGGTAGTATTAATGGTTCTTTTACTACCCCAGCTAACGGTCTTTTGGGTATTATGACAATCGAAATAGTAGGTTACGGAGGTAAAAGATTCCGTGTAGAAGAATATAAGCGACCGAAGTTTGAAGCCGAATTCCTACCAGTCGAAACAGAATATGCATTAGGTGAAAATGTAGTCCTTAGCGGCAAGGCAACGGCATTCGCAGGTAATACCATCGATGGTGCCAAGGTAGTTTACAGAGTAGAAAGAGGAGTAGAGTACCCTTATCGGAAATATAGATACTACCACAGATATCGCCCTCAAGCGCCTATGCGTATCAAGACAAGTGAAACAGTCACGAAGGCAGATGGAACATTTGAAATAGACTTTGAGCTAGTTCCCGATCCTTCTACCAAGCAATCTTCGCAACCAGTTTTTGTCTATACTATCTATGCTGATATTACTGATATTAGCGGAGAAACAAGATCCGTCAAAACATCGATACGAGCAAGCGATTTGGCACTAGCGCTATCAGTATATGCACCGACTCCGATAGAGAAATCGGAATTAAAAGACATAAAAATTGGTACTACTAATCTTAATGGAAAATTTCAAGCCGCGAAGGTTGATCTAAAAATATACAGTCTACAAGCAGAGCAGAAACTATATCGCGATAGATTTTGGAGCTTTCCAGATACAGTAAATTTTTCAAAGCCCGTTTTTGAAAAGCTATTTCCATCTTATAGATACGAAGAGAAAAAGGAGATAGTACAATTGCCAGAATTAAAAAACGTATTTAGTAAATCTATAACCAGCAGTGTAGATGGGGAGGTTGACATAAGTAAATTAAAACTTTCAGTGGGGTTTTACAAAATTGTAGCTAAGGCGAAAGACAAGAATGGAAACCTTATAGAGAAGGATTTTGCCTTCGAAGTAAAGGATAAAAGTGTCCAGAAACCTGCTGTCCCAACAGCCCTTTCAATAGTTATGGATAAAGCGAGTTATGAGCCAGGCCAATCTGCTAAGACCACTATAGCTAGCTCTTATGGAAATGCAAATATATTAAGTGCTATTATTAGGAGAGACAAAACCAATACAGAGAAATGGCTAAAATTAAACCTAATATCCAATATAAAAGTGGAAATAGACAGGAAGGATTTAGGTAATGTTAGTGTCTTCGCATTTACGATTATTAACAATAGATTCTACAGTCAATCAATTCTTATACCTGTGCCATGGGAAGAGAAAAATCTAAGTATCAGCTATTCCTCATTTAGAGATAAACTACTGCCAGGACAAGAAGAAGAATGGACGATTAAGATAGAAGGCTCAAAAAAAGAGAAGGTAGCAGCAGAGTTATTAGCAGGGATGTATGATGCATCACTTGACCAATTTGCATCAAATGACTGGACCGCTAACTATTTCCCTACCTTATATGCAAATTACCAAGCACAACCTGGACAAAATTTCAGGTATCAAGGTGGATATAATATAAGTTCCATTAGTACTAGCCCGCTACCAAGTGTGAAAAAGCAGTACCGTCAGTTTGAGTATTTCGGATACATGAATTTGTTATATAATAATCTTCAAATGCGATCAATGAACGGTATAGAAGCTACCTCCGCTCGAGGTGCAGCTAGTCGGACAAACTCACGTAGAATGGAGAAGTCTGCTGCTCCAGCGATGGCAATGGATGAGATAAATGTTGTAGAAGAAAGATCGCAGTCTTATGATGATATGGAGTCAGATGCTAATACTAAAAAGGAAAATAAGGATATTCTTGCACAACCCAGCGACAAAGAAGGAATAAGTGGTGGTAAAGGCGACAGCCCAGCCATCCGCAAAAATCTAAATGAAACAGTATTCTTCTTTCCAGACCTTCACACCGATAAGGATGGTAACGTGCTGATTAAATTTAAAATGAATGAAGCATTAACCAAGTGGAAGTTCATGGCATTCGCGCATACTAAAGACTTAGCGACGGCAATCTCTACCAAGGAAGTAGTTACTCAAAAGGAGTTGATGGTGCAGCCAAATGCACCCCGTTTTTTCAGAGAGGGAGATAAGATTCGCTACAGCGCAAAAGTATCCAACCTATCAGAAGCGTCGATGACAGGGGAGGCAACTTTAAAGTTATTTGACGCATTGACCATGGAGTCTATCAACATTTCATTTGGTAATAAGCAATCGAGCCAAGCCTTTACCGTCAATGCAGGAGAGTCAGAGCCATTATTTTGGGATCTCGAAATACCTTTTGATCAGCTAGGTGCTGTCTTGCATAGAGTCGTTGTGAAAGCAGGTAAGTACTCCGATGGAGAAGAAAGTGCATTGCCGATCTTGACCAATAGAAAATTAGTTACCGAGACCATGCCCTTGCCAATGCGCGCAGGGCAGACGAAAGAGTTCGTCTTCGAATCTATGCGAAATAATAAATCAACCTCGCTAACAAATCATCAGTACACTTTAGAGTTTACGAGTAACCCCGCTTGGTACGCAGTGCAATCTTTACCATACTTAATGGAATACCCATACGAATGCACAGAGCAAATCTTCAATAAATATTATGCAAACGCATTGGCTTCACACGTTGCCAATAGCACTCCAAAGATTAAGCAAATATTTGAATCTTGGAAAGGAACGGATGCAATGAAATCCAACTTGAGCAAAAATCAAGAGCTCAAATCAGCGCTTTTAGAAGAAACACCTTGGGTCTTGGATACGCAATCTGAAGAGCAGCAACGTAGAAATATCGCCTTACTTTTTGACCTAAACAAGATGAGCAATGAGAAAGCTAAACTGCTCAAAGTTTTGACTGAACGTCAGCTAAGCAATGGTGGATTCTCATGGTTTCCAGGCGGTAGAGACTCCTGGTATATCACACAGTATCTTGTAGAAGGAATCGGGCATCTCCAAACCTTAGGTATTGAAATGAATGATCCTGAGCTTAACCAAATCCTGCAAAATGCAGTCCGCTACATTGATGATCGCTTAGTAGAGCATTACAACAATGCATTGAAATACAATAAAGACCCAGGTATATCGGGGATGTCAATTCATTACCTTTATGCTAGGTCATTTTTTATGCAGTATGATTTTAATAGTAAAACGCAGAAAGTACTCAAGCATTATCAAAATAAAGCGAAGACGCAGTGGGTGGATCAAGGTATATATTATCAAGGACTTCTTGCATTGGCTTCTAATAGATTAGAAATGAAATCTGTAGCAAGTGAGATTACTGCATCCTTAAAAGAGCGCGCCTTAAGTCATGAAGAATTAGGTAAATATTGGAAATACGATCGTGGTTATTATTGGTACCAGATGCCTATCGAAACACACAGCGTCATGATTGAAGTATTTGAGGAAGTAGCTGATGATGCAGATATGGTAGATGAACTTCGTCTTTGGTTATTGAAAAATAAACAGACCAATGCTTGGGAAACAACCAAGGCAACATCGGCAGCAGTATACGCTTTACTCATGAGTGGCGATGATTGGTTGAAGGAAACTAAACAAGTAGAAATTATCTATCCAAATAAACAGTTAAACGCAGACTTGGCTAAGAGTCAGTCTGAAGCGCAAACAGGCACAGGCTACTTCAAACATACTTGGAATGAGGTCAATCCAAACCTCTCTAGTTTGAAAGTCAGTAATCCAAATACCGTCCCGGCTTGGGGCGCAGCTTACTGGCAGTACTTCGAAGATTTAGATAAAATCACCACCTTTGAGGATACACCTCTCAAGCTTAAAAAGCAGGTGTTCTTATCTGCCCAAGGCGACCGTGGAGAAACGATGAGTCCAGTTACAGAATCTACTAAACTCAAAGTGGGCGACAAACTCAAAATAAGAATTGAATTAAGAGTTGACCGCGACATGGAATTTATCCACATGAAAGACATGCGCGCCTCAGGATTCGAACCGATAAATGTTTTCAGTCAATACAAATGGCAAGGAGGACTTGGTTATTATGAGTCTACGAAAGATGCCAGCACCAACTTTTTCTTCGATCAACTTCCGAAGGGAACTTATGTATTCGAGTATCCATTACGTGTAGTTCATGCAGGAGACTTTAGCAATGGCGTGACTACTATACAAAGTATGTACGCTCCAGAGTTTACGAGCCATTCGGAAGGGATTAGAATGAAGGTGGGGGAGTAGAGATGGTCTGAAATAACTTGCCCGATGCTCTTCAGATTGAGATGATAAGGATTTAAAAATTGGCGAGATACTTTAATGGGCGCACAAGAATTTAAATAAGTGCGTGGCGCGCAGCAATCCTTTGCTCTCCGTTAATCTGTCTAACCTAAATTCTTAAATACAATAGAAATCAAGACTATAAGAGTGAAGGTATTAGCATTCATCGTAATAAAAAAATAAACCAGAATTTATCAAATGGCATGATTATAAATAATTTCTTAAATTAAATATTATTATAAAAGCTACTAAAAATTGTTATCTTTGAATAAAACAAAACAGATTCAGACAAAACGAGCTAGTTATCTACCATCAAATTCTTGTTAAGTCTTTAATCATTCTGTATTTGTTATTTAAATGTTTTTTATCACTTTTAAATAATAATTATGTATCAAAGTTCAAAGTTCAAAGTTCAAAAATTTAAATTTATTAATTGGAGCACTGTTTCTTATTGTGTTTACATCCTGCAATCATGAATTAATAGTAGACATAGAACCAAAACCTCTTGATCAGTATGAGAGAACAAGGCAAATTGTAAATGAAAAGATTAAGGAGGTAAAATCTGCTAGTTCAACCGCCATACTATCACGTAGCAACATCGATAATCCTTGCGAAATTAATTCAGATGGATGTGCTCAATGGACACATTCTTTAGAGATTTACGTTGATTTGAGAGAGTGTTCTACTTCTGTCACTGACAGTTGCTTAGTTTTAGCAGAAATGCTCATTACACTATGTAATGTTGACAATCCAGTAAGAGGATCTGACATTGAGGTCAATTTTCAAGAAATGGTTTGGGGGCATTCAACGGATTGCATTATTGATAGCGAGGATCATCAGGATGATTGGGATTGCGTCATCGAAGAGACGTATCTTGCTTTTGTTGATTACATGATGCCAGTAATTATAGAGCTATGGGGCGGAAATGGTGATTGTGATAGTGGATTTGATACTTATCTTTCAAGATATCAGAAAGAACTATGTGTCTATCCATGCATAGAAAAATGGGGGCCTTGGTCAACAGTTAGATTAGTTCAATGTGGCGAAAGCACAGCTTGTTGCGTAAAAGAAGATTTATGGTGTATTGATTCAGAAGGAAATATTGATGTAACACCTGGTCGTAAAGTGCAAATTGGGGAATGTTCAGGGGGATTAATTCCTTGCAAAGTATCTAAGGATGGTCCTTGGCCCTCTACATGGGAGGACTGTCGCCCTAGAAATTGTACTCAACCTTTAATACTTAATTAAATATGAAAGCTCTAATTATTAATTTTATTGTGGTGCTTATGTTAATAGCGAATCTATATTCGCAATTACCTGGCAATTACATACCATTGGAATTAGATGGATTAGATCCTTTATGGTCTCATGTCACATATGACAGTACCATAGTTGGACATAATATTCCTAATCCAAGAAGTATAGGAATCGAATTTGATGGATATAGTCATGTGTTTCCTAGTATGAATGTAGAAGTTGAACCTCTCATACACGAGGGGTTCTACTATAAAATATCTAGAACAATCTATGACACGGACGTATCTGGTGGGTTGATTGAGAAAATTGACTTATCCAATGGGGATGTTGTATGGAAACAAGTTTTTGATTTGAGGACTCAAAACAGAAGGGAATTTATTGCACGATCTTTGATAAAAGATGGCAGGCTAAAATTAATCGATCTTGACATTGTAACTCCAGACCATCCAGATGTGCCATTACCCCTTGTCGCTTTTACAGCATATACAACCTATGGATTACTTAAGATTAGAGAATACGATCTTGAAACTGGAGAATTACTTAGTCTAGAAGTAGCTGATGAAAATGATCCAAATGTAATGCTCATACGATCAGCTGTCGATTATTCGACTAGAATTTATATGGTCAATGATTCTACCTTTCAAGTTATCGATTACAAAAATGAGTTTGAACTAGAAATTGCACCATATTTATTGATTGACACTATCAATAGACAAGGACAATATCTAAACAGTACAGATACTATTTTTTCATCCTATCGGTTTGATGCTGATTGGACTGATACAAGGCGTAACAAAAGTCTTAATGTATTAGTAGATGATTTTTCAAATGAGATTGTTTGGTTTGATGACTATATTGAAGGTAATTTTAATCAAGGTGATTCAAAAGGAAGAATTTTAAAAATCAAGAACAATGAAATTATAAGGTTAGAACTACCTTATGTGTTTTCTGATGGTTCACCTACGGGTTTAGGTTTAATCCATATTTCTGAAACTCACTACTTGATAGCTGCAAATAATGATGCGGGTACAAGTAATTGGATATATTATTTAATTGATAAAAATGATGGACATCTAATAAAAAAAATTGATTTATCTATTTTAAATAAATTTTTTATTCCTCAGTTAGGCTCTGATAATTCTTTGATTACTTCTCAACTAAATCAAAGTGTCGAAGGAAGACCCATTCAATTTTTTGAAAAAAATGAAGATAATATTAATTTAATTTCTGAATTTAGAGTACGTGATCCGAATTATCTATTTAATCCAATTAAGACGTCTATGTTGCCGAGTGGTGACTATTTGATTTCAGGGGTACATACGGAAGCTCCAATTAATAATTTAACATATAAAGGAGTCTTCATGACGGATTTCGTAGTTACAAAAGAGCAAATTGGTGCAGAAGTAGTCTCAGTTAATAATACATTAACCAGTCAGGGTAAGTTCAAGATTTACCCTAATCCCAGTAGCGCTATGCTTAACATTCAATCATTTGCTGGCATAGATTATAAAGCCACAATAGTCAATTCTCTTGGTCAAAAGGTAAGAGAGTTTGAAGTTATACAACTAAGCACACTTAATCTTGATATTAGTAATCTCATAAATGGAAATTACTATGTATACTTTATAGGTGCTGGTGATTTAGTAGCACTACCATTGACCATAATAAATTAAATGGATATAAAACACTCGATATGACGTTACCCACACTATCGGAATGACTCCGCTTATCATTTACGTTAGCTAAATAGGCAAACTCATAAGTAAGAGGAGATAACCACAGAGTAGCTTGTCCCGATTCTCGGGAGTTAAATATCAATAGCCCTGGGTTGAAAACCCAGGGCTATCATCAAAGTTAGATCCAATTTAGCGTGATTTTTTGGAAAAAATCATGACAAATTGCCAACAAGAATTACCCTGTTTTTAGCGAAAAATTTAGAAAAATGGAGTAATCCCAAACCCTTAAATATCGATTATCTCCTTATGGTTGTGCAGGTTACTCTTCTTGTGAATATCCCAATATTAGAGCAAAATCCAAATTGGCGGAGATTTTACTTTCAAAATCATGATAATTTGATTCCGAAATATGAGCAAACGAATAGTAAAAACCGCTAACTAGAAAATATGGTATTAGATGTAAACCCATTCATCCAACCACCCCCTCAATCCCCTTAATCACCTCCTCCACACTCAAAGCATCCTTCACGTCATACACCCCAATCTTAGTCCGAACCAAGGAAGTCAAATACCCCCCATTATCCAAACTAGAACCTAGATCATGCGCTAGCGATCGAATATAAGTTCCTTTCGTACAATCCACAAGAAAGTGAACAATTGGCATCTCGATAGCAGTAATGTCAAAAGTATCGATAGTGACCGTCCGCGCTTTACGCGCAATCGTCTGCCCTTCACGAGCAAGCTTATACAGCGGAATACCATCCTTCTTTAAAGCAGAGAACATCGGCGGCACTTGCTGAATTTGTCCAACAAAACTTTTTGCAGCAGTCTTTATTTTTTCCTCTGTCAAGTCATCTGTAGAAAAGGTAGAATCCTCCTCTGTCTCCGCATCATACGATGGGGTAGTGGCCCCTAACTTGAAGCTTCCAGTATATTGCTTTGGCATACCTTGAAGACTATCAATTTTTTTAGTCCATTTCCCAGTGCAGATCAAGAGTAGTCCAGTAGCCAAAGGATCTAAAGTACCTGCATGTCCAACTTTGATCTTCTTGATGTTTAATCTATTTTTGAGTGTACCTCTGACCTTATTGACGACATCAAAGGAAGTCCAATTAAGCGGTTTATTGATTAATAATAGAGAACCAGTTAAAAATTGTTCAGCGTTGCTGGGAAATGCGGTGTGAAGTGATTCGCTCAAGAAGCTACGGGATAATAAGTTTTAAATAATATGGCAAATATACCCATCGCAAAACAATAGAAAGCAAAATATTTTAGCTGAGAATTTTTGACAATTTTTATCATCCAAGTACATGCTATGATACCCGTAATTAATGCTACGACAAATCCAATACCTACCTGCGTGAGGGATTCCGTACTCATAATGAAGTCATCGTCCAACAAATCTTTTGCCATCTTCCCGAGTATCAATGGGATCACCATCAAGAATGAAAAACGAGCAGATTTACTTTTATCTACACCCAATAATACAGAAGTAGATATAGTAGCACCAGATCTACTGATCCCAGGCAGTATCGCTATTGCCTGGGCGATTCCTATAATGATGGCATTCGGAATACTTACAGATCGTTCCGAATCCTTAGCCCTATCCGCCAAGAAAAGCAAACCACCTGTCAAGATCAACATAAATCCTACTAGCACAATTTGCTCATTAAACAATGCTTCCAACTGTTCGTCAAATAGTACCCCAACCAAAGCAGCGGGTATCATCGATAGGATGATTTTTATAGCAAAAAAAAAAGATTCATTATTTTTGTAATCACTGTTCTTTACGGCTTTAAACAAGCCAGCAAAAATCTCAGCGATGTCTTTGCGAAATACGATAATGGTGCTCAACGCTGTAGCGGCATGCAGCGTAACGGTCATAATCATGCTTTCATTCTGCGTAGCTTTATATCCTAAGAAATATTTAGCTAACTCTAAGTGCCCACTACTACTGACAGGCAAAAACTCGGTGAGTCCTTGTATGATACCAAGAATAATCGCTTGAATAATGGCTTCCATATGGGTAGCTAAGAATTACTTTTTGAAGATCGCGTAGATTTGTAAAATCAATCCTGCAAGAATAAGAATAGGGGCAAGTACTAAAATTCTCCAGTTATAGATAACATTCGGATCCCATACATTCGGGTCGTCATTGTGTCCACCAAGCATCATAATATAGCCAAGCACCATCACTGCGGCGCCTATACCCATCCACTTGAAAGTTTCAGGCCCGAAAGTCATCTCCTGTGCAGATGCAGCTCTAGAGGAAGTTGCTCTGGCAGCAGCCCCAGCGGATTTCCCTTTCACTACCGCGATAGTCTTTGAACCTTCCTTAGCAGAAGTCGTGATTACTCTTTTCTTCTTACCTTTATTTTCTTTACTCATCTTTATTAGATTGACACCCGCTAATGTACGTTAATTTTTACTTTTAAGTTATAATATGGGTCTTGTTTGCACGCTATTAACAAGGATTTACAGGCAGTTTATTACTAGGCTATTAGCGCAGTTCATCCCGATGCGTCCTAAGAAATCGGCTGACCGTCTGCTGCGTACTGATTAGCGATATCAAAATCCCTAAGCATACCAATCCAACATAGATAGAAACAAAATCCTTATTCGCAGCTATTTCCCTTACCTCAGGTTCTATCGACCATAAAAATTGTAACACCATCTGTATCAGCGATACTGCCAGTACACCACCTACCAATCCATTTATTAAGGCTTGCTTTAGATAGGGCTTGCGAATAAAGCTATCTTTTGCCCCTATAAGTTGCATTTGTTTAATCGTTAAGCGATTGTTATAGATCGAAAGCCGCACCGTATTGTAAATGAGCGAAATGGCTATGATCAAAAACAATATCGCTATGGCCAATCCTATATATTTAAATTTACTGATATTTCCCTCTAGACTGTAGACCAACTTCTCCTGAAAGTACACATCTCGCACAGCAGAGTTATCAGCCAATTGCTGACTTATTATCTTCAGGTTCTCATTTGTAATTGCTTCCGACTGGAGGTTAAAGGTAAGTACGTCAAAAAGTGGATTGTCCAACCCAAAAGAGGATAAGTCTTCGCCTAGTTCTTCCTCGATGATCAACATTCCATCCGCTTTACTAATAAACGTAAGTGATTCCTCTTTGTAATTATCCAGCTTGTAAATCTCAGCTTTGATTGCTTGCAATTCTATATCTTCCGCCTCATTTTTAAGCTCTACCGTCAACCTTACTTGTTCTTTCAGATAGGAGATTGTCTGATTGCCGTACACATATAAAAGGTAGAGTAGTCCCAGTAAGAATAAGACTGCCGCAAGGCTAAGTACAGCGTACAGCTGATTAGGTTTATATCCTGATTTTATAGTGCTCAATCGGTATGGAAAATATTGTATGTGCAAAGTTAAGCTTTTCTTTTCTTAGTGTATGATATTCCGCTTTTTAACACCCTTTCTCTTCCCCACTTTTCATTACTTTTACCCTTTTATTGCACACTATATTATTTTACTTTTCTGTTATAACTGTAGCTTTACAGCAAATCAAGATCTATTATGTCCACTAAACTGGCCTTCACTTATATATACACATTTTTCTTCGGCGCTTGCGCTTTTGGGCAGATCGCCCTGGACAACGCTTCTTTCGAAGGCACTCCACAGGATGCCACTTTACCGCAAGGCTGGTTTGCCTGCGAGATGGGTACCACACCTGATATCATGCCTGGTGTCTGGGGTGTATTGAAGGAGCCCAGTGATGGGGACACGTACCTTGGCCTCATCACCAGAGAGGATGGTTCCTTCGAGTCCATAGGTCAGCGCCTAGAAGCCCCTTTCGAAAAAGGCATGTGTTACAATTTTAAGCTCGATCTCGCCAGGTCCAAATCTTACGCAGGATACAACTTCCCCGTCCAAGTCAGAATATACGCAGGCAAAAAGAAAGGCAAAAAGTCTCAACTTTTATACAGCTCACCCACTATCAAGCACGAAGATTGGCAGAATTATGAGATTCAATTCACCGCCAAGCAAAAGTACAATTACATCATCATCGAAGCCTACTTTGGCGAAGGCCTACTTTTTCATTACAACGGCAACGTTCTTATTGATGGTATTACCCCCTTCATTCCTTGTATCCGAGCATAGTATTTTTTCAGATTTAAAAATAATTAGTCTTTGGGGCTGCCAAGATATAGAGGAACTTAAGGCGTTAGAGGCAAAACTAAAGACTACACAATGATGCAGGTTGCCAGCATCTATGGGACATGGTTATATTAAATCTAGTCAAAAAAAAATTATCTGTTTTTTTTCCATTTCTAAAACTTTAACAATGCTACAATTTTCTGCGGTCAGCTTTTCCGAATCGGTGGTGGAGTTAATCGTAGAAAATAAAATGGAGGGTTGTTTTCTCCCGGCGAAATGCCGGAAGTTAGTAGGCAGCAAAGCAAAAAAATTTGGCTCTTCTCGCCTCCCAACCTCCTGAAGGAGTAGTTGCCTCCCGCGGGTGGTTCCTTTGATGGTGAATTGGTTTTAGGGATTGGTTTTTTTGCTTTAGAGTCAATAGTCGTCAGGAATAGTATTAAATGAGGAGTTACCGGAATGCTGAAATACATATCTGTAAATATCGGTATCGCTATACTCCTCCGTTTCCAGTTGCCTTTTTGCTAAGGAATACCAACTTCCCTTTATAAACTTCTCTACCAACCCTCATTACATTTCGATTATATCTACTTTCATCACTAAGCAAAAAGACCAGGATTTGTTCGGGATCACTCCCAAAGTCTGAAGGAATGGCACCTTTCTTTTTTGAGAATGCGCTCTGGACAGATATGGCTGTACAAGCGTTAAAAGATAACAGGATTCCCAATAAACAGGTTATTGCAAATAGAGTGTTGCCTAATTTCATTTATTACTATTCTTTTGTTATTCTATTCTTTAATATATCTTTCAAGTGGTTAATTCTTAAGTACCTCACTCAATGGCCTGCAATATATTTCAACCATTTCGTCATTATATTTCGTTATTCCAAATTCAATAATAAAGCATCCCTTATCACCCGAAACAACCAATGAATCATTATTCCAATAGGCTTCTGATACGTTTCCAACGAAACCCTGGGTTCCATTCCACAAAGAAACGGAGGCATACATTTCCAGGTATTCAATATAGAATTCGTCTTTCACATGAATTCTATTTCAGATACTGATCAGATCGCTAATTATATAATACGACATTGGAATGGCCATTAAACCAATACAAGACAACAATAATAAAAGTAGGATCTTTTTCATTAGGACCTTTTTGGTAATATTAAGTAAGTTCACACGGATCACCTACTCATTTGGACGTCTCCTCCATTGCTTGCCTTACCGAAGCAAGCACAGGTAGGTTCGAGTTTACGAGAATTGTCACCGCTTAAGGAAAACTTGTCATCATCTTCACCGCTTTAAGAAAACTTGCTTCCCGCTTTGCTCGCTCGCAGCTTTCTCAAAGCGCTCCCCCCTGCTAACAAATCAATATTCATTATTCGACATTGGATATTCAATATTCCTATCACCCCACCATCCCCTGCACAAACACCTCCACATACTCCCGCATCTTCGCAATGATCCGTGCACCTATGCTACGAGCCGCCAAAATACTCGGACGATTATCCAGACACTTCAACACCTCATCCTTGATCGGTTCCTGACCACTAAAGATAAAAGATTCGATCAGGGCATTAAACTGTTCCTTGTCCAGCTTTTCTTCTTTGCACAACTTTTCGAGGGCCAGCGTCTTTTCGTCTTTCCAGTAGGTTTCAAACTCATCTTCGATTTTATCTACGTCGTCAATCTTGGGGAGGTTTTCTTCGATAAATTTTTCAATCAATTCTCGCTTGCTACGGAGCAAGAGGTCGCCACCTAAGAGATCGATGATGGCTTTTTTCTGGGCCTGGGCTTCGGAAGGTGTGGCGGTTTTGAGTTTGGCGAGGAGGCGAATGATGTAGGCGACGTTGACTTTGTCGCGGTGGATCAGTTCCAGTTCGAAGTCGATGTCGTCGAGGATGGAGGTTTTTTGTTTGGCGTTGTCTTGTTTGATCTTGTCGTAGAGATCGAGGTATTTGCTTTTGTAGTCTTCGTATTCCTGGGAATCAATGGGTAGGTTTTCCCAGTCGAAATCGGTGTAGGATTGCAGGACGTTCATGGCGCGCATGAGGCGACGGAAGGCGACCACAAATTGTAATTCTTCTACTTCGGATGGCAGGTCGTTGACGCTTTGGTAGGTGGGTGTTACTTCCCGTAAATCGGCCAGGGCTTCGTCAAATTTTTCGGCAATGGCTTCGTACTCGGGCATGAGGACTTCTTCGATCGCTTCTTTGTTGGAGAATAACGTGATGGCTTCGTCGGTCGCTTTTTTGAGGTTACGAAAACAGAGGATATTGCCTTGTGATTTTTGTTCTCCCAAAATTCGGTTGGTACGGGAGAAGGCTTGTATCAGTCCGTGTTGCTTGAGGTTTTTGTCGACGTAAAGGGTGTTTACTTTTTTTGCGTCAAAGCCCGTGAGCATCATGTTGACGACGATGACGATATCTAAACGATCTTTTTCGTCATTAAAAGTGACCTTCTCTCGTTCTTTTAAGCGCTTGCTAATGTCTTTAAAATAATTTTCAAATTGCTTACTGTCTTTGGTGGAAAAACTGGTGCCGTACATTTGATTATAATCGGCAATGTAGCCTTCCAGCTTATCGCGGGTATGACTGGTTTTGTAGACTCTTTTGATCTCTCCTACTGCTCCGATTTCGTCGTCGGGTAAATAATCCCGGGCGTCTTCGTCTTCTTCGTTGGCGCCGTAGGTGAAGATGGTCGCAATCCGTAGATCGTGTTCTCCGGCGAGTTTCTTTCGTTGAAAAATATCGTAATATTGAATCACGTTGTCAATACTGCTGACGGCAAACAGGGCCGAGTAATCTTTGCTAAAAGTTTTTTGGTGGTGGTGGGCGATCATATAATCAGCAATCTTTTCCAAGCGTTTGGGATCGTTAAAGACTTCGGTTTTGTCAATCGCTTCTACTTCGATGTCGATAAAACGGTTGCTCTTGTTTTTGTATTTTCCAACGTACTCGATTCCAAAACGTAATACGTTTTGGTCGCGGATCGCATCGGTAATCACGTACTTGTGGAGGCAGTTGCCAAACAGGTCTGCGGTGGTCCGTTTTCCCAAATGATTTTTGGAGACGTTGTCCGCAAAAATCGGCGTACCCGTAAAACCAAACAATTGACTCTTCGCAAAAAAGGTCGTAATCCGTTCGTGGGTATCGCCAAACTGACTACGGTGGCATTCGTCAAATATAAAAACCAGTCGCTGGTCTTTTAATCCGGCAATCTTCCCTTTGTAGCGATCCGAAACGGCATTGTTTAATTTTTGGATCGTGGTGAGTACGAGTTTGGTATCGTCGGTGAGTTGGTCGACGAGGGTACTCGTATTATCGGTGACGTCCACACTACCCTTCTTAAAAGAGTTGAACTCTTTCATGGTTTGGTAATCGAGGTCTTTACGGTCCACCACAAAAACCACTTTGTGTACGCCCGGCAATTCCATCAGGATCTGACTGGTCTTAAAAGAGGTCAGGGTTTTTCCCGATCCGGTGGTGTGCCAGATGTAGCCGTTGTCGGTGGAGGTGGCGACCTGATCGACGATGGCTTCGGCGGCGTAGTACTGGTACGGCCGTAGCACCATCATGATCTTGTGGGTTTCGTTGGTGACGATGTATTTGGCGATCATTTTACCGAGGTGATCGGGGTTTAGGAAGGCGGCGGCAAAGTCGGTGAGTTCGGTGACATTTTTGTTGTCGGTCTTTGCCCAGTAGAAGGTTTGC
>ENA-ORXR01000541-ORXR01000541.1-marine-metagenome-genome-assembly--contig:-NODE-541-length-50203-cov-5.080018_pt1 | contig 50203 bp, 39 predicted proteins | sample MGYA00237866_ERZ511479 | MGnify/ENA metagenome assembly ERZ511479
ACATCAGGATTACCTAATATTTGACCGACTACTGATTAACCAATAAACTGATTAACAATTATTTACAAATAGTATATCAGATCTATCAAGCACCCTTAACCTTTATACATAGAAATTTAGATTCGAAAGCACTGGTGCCTCATCAGTTAATTTGATCCCTCACCCTAAAGACGTGACAGGTTCTGGGATCATTCTCGTATTTTTAACTAGTTTTGACCGCAGAGAAAGTTGATTTAACAGATCAACACAGGAATAAGACATTGCCTTGTTCCTACGTTGATCAATATCCCCAGTAACTTAATCCTTGGGGTATTGGTTTTCTAACCGAAATAAATTCAAAAACCGTACTATTTTTTAAAGGTAGGCAATCTAGTCTGAAAGTCTAGTGTCTCAAGCAATAAATAATCCATAATATGGATCAACTCTGCGGTCTTTTCTCTACTTCTTGACTAACATTAATAGCTCTTGCGTTAAAGGGACTAATTAACCGATTCACTCTTTAGGAATGTTGATAAAATAAATTTACGTTTTTGGCTTGATCTTTTTAATCGCCATTCCTTAGCCGAACTACGCGCCATGATAAAAAAAATACTCTTTTTCCTTGTGCTTTTATTTTTAGGTTATCTGGTGGTGGTGCTTATTTACGCTACCTACCACGATTACCAGCCGGACGAAAAAATTATCGTATCACCGGATCTTACCGCTACTGCTAAAACGATTGACCAGGATACCTTGAAACTGTTGACCTGGAATATTGGATATAGCGGACTAGGAGCAGAGTCAGACTTTTTTTATGCCGATGGCCGTATTCTCCTTTCCGGAGGTATGATGATCCGGCCTCCAGAAGCCATTGTAAAAAAGAACGCGGACGGCATTCTCAAAACAATTAGAGAACAATCTGCCGATATCTTCTTATTGCAAGAAGTTGATATTGCATCCAAACGGAGTTATTATTTTAATCAATACGAAGCGATTGGTCAACTACTGCCAGGTTACGAATCGACTTTTGGCGATAACCTCCGTACGGCCTACAGCCCCGTTCCCCTACTCGAGCCCTGGCGTACCTACGGCTATACCCATAGCGGAATTGCGACCTTTGCCCGTTATAGCTCTACACAGACGATTCGCTATCAACTTCCCGGTAAATTCCACTGGCCCAATCGGCTATTTTTATTAGATCGTTGTGTGCTGGAGCACCGTTTTCCGGTTAAAAACGGGAAAGAGTTGATCATTTACAATATCCATAATAGTGCTTACGACCAGGACGGTAGTATCAAAAAACAACAAACCGCTTTTTTAAAAGAACGCTGGCTGGCCGAATATGGAGCAGGAAATTATGTCATTGCGGGAGGAGACTGGAATCAGGTTCCGCCCTTTCTAAATCCCAACATATTTCGGCCGAACGCTCCCAAAAGAGAAAATGCCAATATTGACTCCGGGCTGATGCCTGACGACTGGCGGTGGATCTATGATCCGATGGTCCCCACCGTACGTGATACACGAGAAATTTACAAAAAAGATCAAACATTTACTGGATTGATCGATTTCTTCCTCCTTTCACCAAATCTGCGGGCATTGCAGGTAAAAGGAGTAGACCTGGATTTCCAGTACAGCGATCACCAGCCTGTATCAGTAAAAGTAGTCCTAAAGTAACAAACCAGCGCCCTTATCGTAAGAAATTAGTGGTTAAGAATTATAGCTAAATACTTGTTATTGTGGCTGATAAGACTTAAAATTGTGTTGATTATCAGGCAACTGATAATTTGAAGGGAATGTATTATTTATTGTTATTATGGGTATTTTACACCCATTCAGGTAATTAAGAATTTGGAAGCGTTTTAAAGCCTTCTTTATTTGTTTGTGCTAATTATAGATTAGACTGGAAGTTATAAGATTACTTGAGAAAACAGACTGATGTCTTCGGTCAAACCACTATAAAATACCCCTTTTATAACACCACGCCCTATTCCTCCCATTAGCTGCTGCGAATAATTTTGTCCTCCTTAATTTCTTAACCACAAGTTTTTTCATTTTGCATTCTTGCGCAAGCTAGATGCCTACTAAACTAAGATATGGACTTACAGTATTTTTTTAACATACTCTGGAGACGAAAATGGCTAATTCTAGTTGTAATGACCATTGCAACGATTGCTACTTACTTTTTTGTTGATCGAAAAACAGACACTTACTTGTCAAATGGTGTCATGACCACCAGTATTGTTGGACAGCGGGGAGTAAACCCGCTGGAAGAAAGACCGTGGATTATGCAATATTACGTAGACATGGGTTTCGAAAATATGATCCAGGCCATGACTTCCCGCCGTACGATTAACTTTCTTTCCGCTCGTTTATTACTGCACGATTTGAGCCCTGATACACTTTCAGCTGGCAGTGAGCCTTTCCGTCGGTTATCAGAAATGAAAGATGTTGACATAAATTATTCTCCCAGTGAGATTGAAGAATTAATGGACACCTTACAATATAAAGTGGATAATCTTCAATATGAATTTTCCAGTATTAGACAAGACCAAATTTTTAATGATCTAGCCATTGCGCTTGGATATGACTATAAAGGTCTGCTAAAATATAACCTGAAAATTAACCGGAGTGGTGATACAGATAACCTTAGTGTAGAGTTTGAATCCGAAGACCCTATCCTGAGTACCTGGGCGATCAATACTTTTATGACTGACTATCTTCGCCTCTACCAGGACAATGCCCAGTCGGAAGGCGGAACGACCGTGAGCTTTCTTAGACAGGAATCAGAAAACGCAAAGGGAAAACTTATGGGATTAGAATCAAAACTTAATTCCTACAAAGATGAAAAGAAACTTTACGACGCCGCCGACGAATCTCAGGGAATCATTTCTCGTCGAAACAAGATCAACGAAAATCTACAGATTGAACGTTCCCGCGTGCCAACCCTAAGAGCAAACATTGCCGAACTGGAAAAACTAATTGCACAAAAAGGGGGCGAAAACAATACCATCGAAGAATCTTCCGTCTATACTAATACTGCCGTACTAAACATGCAGCGAACTATTAGGGAACTGGATGAGATTATTATCAAGTCTGGTGATACAGATGAGGCTGCTAAAAAACAAAAAGAATTGATCCAGATTAATTTGGATGAAAAAATTAAAAAACTGGCAGATCTCGAAAAAGAGAAGGAAGATATCCCAGATAATAAACAAACGCAATCTGCCCTTTTTGATCAGAAAGTACAGGCAAAACTTGACCTCAACGAAGCGATTCAGCGAATTGCCACGCTGGAGGCAGACTTGGCATCGGTTAAAACAAATCAGGCCAACCTGGTAGAAAACGACGCAGTTGTGCAAAACCTTATCTCCGAAATCAACATTGCCCGTAAGAACTACGAGGCCGTAGAATACCGATTCTCGGAAGCAAAACTAAAGTCCAGAGATACGTACCTGCCCCTAAAAGTTCTGGAATACGCCCGGGTACCGGAAAAACCGGAATCTAAAAAGAAAGCTTTGTTATCCATCTTTGCAGGAATCGTAGGAGCTGTATTATCTACTGTTTTGATCTTCCTGATGGCCTTTTTTGACACCAGTGTTAACTCAATCAGTAAATTCCGTAAGTTTACCAAGGTGGATTTGCTAGGAACGCTTAACAAAGTAGATACGGACAAACTGGATTTAAAATATTTGTTTTCTTCCAACGGACAAAATAAGGCGCTGGATACTTTTAAAGAATCCTTGCGTAATATTCGTTACCTGATTGAGACGTCCAATTCCAACCGTTTTCTTTTTACATCTACCAAAAAGCAGGAAGGAAAAACGTTTTTAATTGTAACACTCGCCCACGCACTAACCATCAAGGACAAGAAAATTCTGATCGTAGATACCAACTTTAAAAACAACACCCTCACTAAAATGTCCAAACAAACAATTGAGGAGAACCTGCTCAACAACAAATTGCTGGGAGACAATGATCTGTCCGCAGAATTTGTTTCGCAGCAGATCCACGATCCATTCAATCTGGAAAATGTAGACATCATCGGCAACAAAGGTTCTTATCAGTCTCCTTCGGAAGTTTTTGCAGGAAAAGATTTTGACAAATTTTTAGAAGGATTGGAAGAACAGTACGATTATATCTTTTTTGAAAGTGCCTCGATGAATAATTACTCGGACACCAAGGAACTTACACAGTATGTGGACAAGGTAATTGCAGTTTTTGGCGCAGAAAATGATATTAAAAGTGTTGATAAAGAATCTATTGACTATCTCAATAATCTTGGTAGTAAATTTATGGGAGCCATTCTGAATAAGATGGATTTGCGGAATTTGAGCTAGTCGAGACGGTCGAAAGCAAATAATTTACAGTGTCAAACACAATTACTAAGTGGCGGAAGAATCACAAAAATCGTATTACGTAAAATCTGGTTTATTCAGTTTTTTCGAAAAAGGTTCCATGTTTGTTTTTGGTTTTTTAGGGTTCGCGTTATTAGCACGAATTCTGACCAAATCAGAAATGGGTATCTGGGTTATCTTTATGACTACGGCAGCCATGGTAGAAGTAAGCATTGTCGGATTGCTACAAAATGCGATGGTAAAATACCTGTCCATTGCCAGTAAAAAAGACTACGGTCGAATTATTATCGCTACGCTTACACTTTATTTTGTGGTCGCTGCTGGTTTTGCGATCCTCCTGTTTTTTTCAGCACCTGCCCTGGCCAGTTTTTTGACAGAAGAAACGGGGGCTGCCTATCAGCCACAACTGGCCAATCTATTTAGACTATTCTGTCTTTTACTCTTTATTCTGATTCCTTTTTATTTATTTAATTTTATTCAACAAGCCAACTTATCATTTGAAGGTATCTTCTGGAGTAATTTTGCCCGCAAGGTGGTCTTTTTTAGTTATGTCCTCGTAGCATATTTGGGAAGCTGGCAACTGAATCTGAGTACGCTACTTACCATGCAGATTATCGGAGCGTTTTTGGGAAGTTGTATGGCCATTTATTTTGGTAAAAAATATTTCATTATTCAAGAATATAAGATTGACTGGTCCTGGGTGAAAGAATTATTCCGATTTGGAAAATTTACTTTTGGTACCAACCTGAGTACCATGTTGTATAAAGGAATTGACAAATTAATGCTCGCCTCATTTACCGGGGCTGTTTCAGTAGCCTTATACGACGCAGCAATCAAGGTAACCAATCTGGTCGACGTGCCTGCAATGACCGTAGCCTCGGTCGTTTTCCCACAAAGTTCGATTCAATCCGACAAAGACGATCCAGCGAGAATAAAAGCTTTGTACGAGCAATCTGTCGGTGCAATTCTGGCCATTATTCTACCTTTTATATTAGTGGTATTTCTTATTCCGGAATTTACAATTTGGGTGGTCGCTGGCGATGAATATCTGGAAGCCGCACCGGTACTCCGATTGACAATTCTTTACGGCGTTTTTCTACCTTTTGCCATTCAGTTTGGAACGATCCTCGACTCGATTGGTCGCCCTAAAATCAACTTTACCTTTACCCTGATCGGTGTGATTCTAAACGTATCGCTCAACTATATTTTTATCAAAGTGCTGGATATGGGTATCTACGGTGCCGCCTATGGAACCCTGCTGACTTATACTATATCATTTACCCTATATCAGATTGTTTTAAGAAAGATGTTTAAGGTAAACGCCTTTCTGGCTTTTACGCATATTCCCGATTTTTACCGTCAGGGCTGGGATATTGTCAAAGATTTTTTAGATAAAAAGAAAGCATTAAAAATATAAACGTCAGAAAACCTTACATAAAAATATTGATTATCAATTAATTACATAATTATATTTATCTTAGCAATGGCGATTAAATAAATGCATAGAATCGTCATTTATTTTGTCAACATTCCTTAAATCCCAAAAGTCTTAAATTTCTGTTAACTCGGTCTTACAGTTATCATCCTTTTGTTAATTATTCTATATAATTCTTTCTAAGAATGCAATGGTAAAAAAGAATATGCACCTTGCGATTATTACTTAGGAACTTTCGTGAACTATTTCCCGGATAAACCCTACCCAAAATCCCAACAAATTACAATTTATAGCGTTTGAAATAACATATTATTTATTATATCTATATACAGGATTACACCGAACTACTTCACCAGGTCATTTTCCTGAATATTTCAATTTTTGAATATGGATTACGACATTATATATTTTTCACTCTTTCGTTGGAATGGGCCTTATTCCTCGATCTCAATTGCACTGGCAAAGGAGTTTTCCCGTGCCCGGAGGGTATTTTATATCAATAATCCATTTACCTATAAAGATTTCCTAAACAAGGACCCGCAGATAGAAACGGTAACTCCAAAAGTAACGGGTGGTCAAATCACCTTTCAGGACGTGGATGATTTTCCTAATTTAACAACCATTACTCCCCCCTTTACCTATCCGATTAACTTTTTACCCGAAGGGATATTATACAATATGGCATCCCGGCACAATAGTAAAATTATATACGACACGATAGCGCAAACAATCGAGCGGTATGAGATAAAAAACTATGTCTTTATCAACTGTTTTAATCCTTTTTATGCCCCGGTGCTACCCGAGCGTTTTAAGCCAATTCTTAATATTTACCAATGTGTTGATGACATATCTCAGGAAGATTATATTGCTCGTCACGGAATAAGACTAGAAGAAACGGCCGTAAAAAAAGCAGATCTGACACTGGTTACTTCTCAGGAATTGTATCGTTTAAAATCCAAGTCTACCAAGCAGGTGCAAATTCTTAATAACGCTGCCGACAATACCAATTTTAGCAGGGCGATCAAAGAGGATTTTCCCCGACCGGCAGAGATAGCCAATGTGACGCGAAAGATAATTGGTTTTATTGGAAACATGGACGAAGTCCGGTTAGACTACAGGCTGATAAAAGCCATTGCCATAGGGCATCCGGACAAACAGCTGGTATTGATCGGGCCATTGAATAATACCAGCTATCAGACGCTGGGATTAGATAAAATGGACAACATCACCTTTACTGGTTCAAAGGACATGGAAGCGCTCCCGGCTTATTTAAAATATTTTGATGTCTGTATCATTCCTTTTGCCAAAAATTTACTGACAAAAAGTATCTACCCATTAAAAATAAATGAATATCTTGCAGCAGGAAAATCAGTCGTTTCTACTAATTTTTCTCCCGATATTGGCTATTTTAAAGATTTTATCCACCTGGCAACCTCTCAAAGCGATTTTGTAGACTTAATCGACTGGGCCATCAGTGATAACTCGGCTGATAAAGTAGTGGCACGAACAAAAAAGGCCGCGACCAATAGTTGGAAAAATAGAATATTCCAGTTTGAAAAATTGGTGGAGCCGTTTTTGCAAAAAGAAAAAAGAAACATAAAAGCACCCGAAAATTTGAGGATCAAATAAAGCTCCCCGAGGCATTCTTTAGATTTAAAATATAATACAAATTCAGGAATATTGAATAATATCGAATATTGATTTAAGGAATATTGAATTTACTGATACTACCACAATGCTACAAACTTCTCAACGGCCCAAGTTTAAATCCTGGTTGGCCAATCAACTGATTTTCCAAAAGCTTAATAATCCGTTAGGACTGGTATTATTGCTCTTGCTTGCCATTGTGATATCCTACGTCATTGCTACCCTGGAATTAAAAGTAGGCGTTATTATTTTGGGAGTCATCATTGGTATTCCTATTATTGGTGCTTGTCTGCTCAAACCGATCTATGCCATCTGGACCATCATGATCGTTGGTGTCTTCGTAGATTTTTTCAAAAAAATGGTAGACGCGCCGTTCGGTACGGCGCTAGACGGACTACTTTTTATTAGCCTCTTTGGGGTACTGATAAAGCAAGTACGAAACCGCGATTTATCTTTCGCCAAAAATTCTATTAGTGCCTGGGTGCTCATCTGGGTCATCCTCAATCTACTCGAAGTACTCAATCCCTGGGCCGGTAGCAGGCTGGCGTGGCTCTATACCGTACGAAGTATGGCCGGACTAATTATTCTCTACTTTGTAGCGATTTATGCATTTAGCAGCTATAAAGTTATTATCAAAACCATCAAATTAATCCTCCTGCTCGCATTTATATCTGCACTCTACGGCCTAAAGCAGGAGTTTATGGGTTTTTCAGATGCGGAACTGACCTGGCTGTATTCTGACCCCAAACGGCTCGAATTAATTTACCAATGGGGACGGCTACGAATTTTTTCCTTTTTCTCTGACCCTACGACTTACGGAATATTTATGTCTTATATGGGCACCTTTTGCTGCGTACTGGCCACTGGCCCGTTTGGCTTGCGAAACAGAGGTATTTTATTATTTTCGGCCTTGTGCATGTTTGCTTCGATGATCTACGCTGGTTCCCGGACGCCTTTCGTAATTGTCCCTTTCGGATTTATCGTTTTCACCTTTATCACCCTCAAAAAAGAGATTCTTATCGGCGCGATGTTTTTCGGATTGCTGGGTATTGGATTTATTATGAAAGGTACCAGTAATCCGGTATTATTCCGTTTACAATCTGCCTTTATCCCCAAACATTCCGATGATACGATGCAGGTTCGTTTTAAGAACCAAAAATTTATCCAGCCTATGATTCACCGGCATCCGGTTGGCGTAGGTCTCGGAAGTACTGGAGTATGGGCCAAACGGTTTACCCCCAACTCTTTTTTAGCGGATTTTGCCCACGACAGTGGATTTGTGCGAATTGCGGTCGAATTAGGCTGGATTGGCCTCTTGATTTATATGGCATTTTTATTTACCTTACTGCGCTATAGCGTGTATTATTATCTGAGAGTAAAAAACCAGAAGATAAGATGCTTATATCTCGGCTTTACCGTTGTTTTATTTCAGTTGACCCTGGCTTGCTATCCACAGGAAGTATTAGTAATTTTACCAACCAGCTTGGTTTTTTATCTAATAACTGCTGCAGTGGTCAGACTAAAGGATTTTGACGACATACACATACAAGACACCTCACAGATTACTTCCCCCAGCCTTTTGCCAGCCACGGCAGAAATGATCAGCGCTAAACAGACCGTTCAAAAATAAATTGAAACATCGGTCCCAAAACACCGACTGTAAAATAACATACTAAAACGAATATTACTATGAGTAATTCAGACGACCGCTTTGAGGAAGTAGAACTAAGTCAAAAGGATCAAATCATTGAAATGATTGCCGTATCTATCGCTATCCTGTTATTATTGGGAAGCTTTATGAAAGTGATGTTTTTTTAGAATGATTTTAGAAAGACAGGTCTCTGATCCTACTCTTTCGCTTACCTTTTTTAACCGACTTACTTATGCCAGTTCTTCCGCTTATCAAGCGAACGGGACAATGGCTATCACGTAGCTTTATCCAGGAAAAAATGGATAATCCGCTGGGGTATATCATAATGATTGTACTGGCACTATTTGTAGCTTACACCGTTTCTATCTTTGGTAAAATGAGCATCATTTTGCCCATTCTTTTTATCGCTATTCCAGCCGCTGCAGCCTGTCTTGTTTATATGGACTTTGGTATCGCTGTATCTATCATTGTTGCGTATCTGATTGGCCTGGCCGCCAAAATGGCGCAGAGTGTTCCCTTTGGTATCGCCCTGGATGCCCTGCTGTTTCTGATGTTTGTGGGTATGATGATCCGACAAATTAAAGAGCGAGACTTTGAATTTGCCAAAAACAAGATTAGTTATTTTATTGTGATTTGGGTAATTTACAATATTCTCTCTGTCTTTAATCCCTGGGCGCAGAGTCAGATGGCCTGGATATTTACGGTACGAAGCATGGCCGTTTTAGCACTCATGTTTTTTGTAGCCGCCTATGCTTTTAAGGATTTAAAGACCATCATGCGGATTCTTAAGCTGATTATCTTAATGACTACCATTTCTGCAATATACGGCTTAAAACAGGAATTCATAGGGTTTGCCAGCTGGGAAATGGAATGGTTATCTTCTGATGAAAAAAGAATGCAGCTGATCTACCAATGGACGAGAATCCGGGTTTTTGGCTTTTTTAGTGATCCGACCAACTACGGAATGCTGCTCAGTTACATGGCTACCTTTTGTATTGTTTTGATAACGGGACCCTTTAAAATCTGGCAAAAAGTATTATTAGGAATCGCGGTAGTTTGCATGATCGCTTCTATGGGATACGCCGGCTCCCGAACACCTTTTGTACTATTTCCTTTTGGATTGTTTATCTTTGTGCTGCTCAAGATGAATAAAACCATTATGCTTGTAACTGGGGTCACCACCGTACTGGCGATGGCTGTGATTATAAAAGGTGGACACAATAATGCGGTACTTTTTCGAATATCTTCGGCCTTTATGTTGAGTAAGAGTGCCGATACGATGGATGTTCGATTTGAAAGTCAAAAATTAATTCAACCCTATATTCATCGCCACCCAATCGGAATGGGGCTGGGAAGTACCGGGGTTTGGGGTGCTCGCTTTTCTCCCAACTCTTTCTTATCTAGCTTTCAGCACGATAGTGGCTTGGTAAGAATTGCGGTAGAACTGGGCTGGATTGCCTTGATTATGTACTGTTTGATGCTATATACCATCTTAAGAACCACTATTTATTATTATTTTAGGGTTAGAAATCCCAGGATTAAGGTTATATATTTGGGGCTCGCTACCATCTTTTTTCAATTGGTTTTAGCCTCCTACCCACAGGAGGCCATTATTATATTACCAACGAGTATTAACTTTTACGTCTTTTTGGCAATATTAGTTCGATTGAAAGATTTTGATGATCCACCACTACCTAGAAAAAAGAACGGTTTCGGTAATTATGCGAAAGCATATATCAGTGTCAAAGGGGTACCTATAGATAAACCCAGTACCAAACCTGACCTGGAGAAGGCGAAGGGCGGTCGCAAGAAGCACGTACTGCCTTTCGGCATAAATCTTGAACTCAAAAGAGGTGGTATCTGGCGTAAGTAAAATGAAAACACAGACATAACCGTAGCTATGGCGCGTATTTTAAACGAAGTTAGGCACAAAAAATATTAGTCATAATTCTGAATCTATTAGATCGTTGTTCCTAAGCTGCGGGCAGCCAGAGACCTATTTAATCGAACATCCTCGTTTTTACTTATTTTTATAAAAAAATAAGGAATGCGAACTACTACGCTATATTACCTGACTCGAACTCTAAATAATACGAAAATGAAAAAGCTGACCTTTTTGGTTATCTGCACTTTATTGCTACTTTCTACCTTGAGTGCTCAACAACCGATTGACTTTGACAAGATAGTGGTACCCGAAGGATCCCGTGCCCGGACTTTTGAAGATTATCTGGTGCAATTGTCATGGATGAACAACCCGGCGAATAAGACTTTTGATGAAGAAATCAAGATCGCTACTCAAGAAATAAGTATTAAAAAATGGAAATGGACCGATGATTTTGATGCCATCTTCAATTATAATGAAAGTCATTTTATTCAGGATTTTATCAAACAAGACGACGAAGTTCAGCCAACTACCCTTTTTACGGTTTTTCCCAGATTTAATTTCGGCGCCAGAATCTCTCTGGGAACGTTGATTAACAATCCCAAAGAAAAGAAAAAGGCCGAATATGAACTTAAAATCACCGAACTGGAACGCGATCAGGAAAAACTGGCCATTAGAGCTAAAACCCTCGAACGTTACCAAAATTATCTATTGTCCAACGAAATTCTACTCACGCGTAAGCAAGCGGAAGAAGACTCTTATCAGACTTATTTATTGATTAAAGAAAAATTTCGCCGGGGAGATGCCGAACTGGATGACCATAACTCTGCTTCTACCAGTTACTATAATGCAAAAGAAAAATTTATCAGCGCTAAATCTGATGTAAAGGTGGCCATCATTCAACTAGAAGAAATGATCGGTATTCCATTTGCGGATGCCCTTAAATACGGTCCGAAAGAAAAAAGCAAATCTAAAAAGTAATCTACAGACATAGATTTTTCACTAATAAAAGAAGGTAGAAAACAGAGATAACCAGTTATTGGTTGTCTCTGTTTTTTTTTCTTAATTTCGCTAAAAGTTTTCAATTAAGGAAAAGAACTGATGATCTCGCTAAGATCGACCGCAGCTAAGGTTGTACATTAAAAGAACGACCACAGCGTGGTCACAGAAATTTTTACCTTTATTTTCAAAAAAATGCAGCAGAAATTTTACGCTTCATTAAGGTAGATTGAACACCCTAATACAATGACTAAAGTCAAGATAAGCTGCCATCGACAAATTTTATAACCACTTCATCACGAAGTTTCTTAAGAAAAAATTTATGACCATTACCACCCGTATTTCCTTTCTCTTCTCTTTAATGTTGTTGTTTTCTTGTAAAACACAAAATGTCATTAAAGTAGAAAAATTAATTCCAACCGATAAAAATTTAACCGAAGAAACGGTCAACGTTAATACCATCAAAGGACATATTTACTTTTTGGCCTCCGACGAATTGGCCGGTCGGGATACGCCTTCTGAAGAACTCAATATCGCGGCCCGTTACCTGGCAACGACCCTGGAGCGTTACGGCGTAAAAAAGATTCCCGGAGCAGACAGCTACCTCCAGCCTGTTCCAATGAAAAAAATCACGCCAGCCACGAGTGGCTCCATCAAGGTAGATAATACTACGTTTGCGCTGGCTGACGATTTTCTTTTACTTAGTGGAGAGAATGTGGATCTCGAAGGAGAAATTATTTTTCTAAATCACGGTACAGAAGAAGACTTTAAGACTGCTAATGCCAAAGATAAGATCATTGTTACCCTCGCGGGATACGAAGGACAGTCCAATCCACAAGAATGGTTTTATGCCGGTCGGGAAAAACAAAAAAGAGGCGATGCATTTGGTGCCAAAGCAGTCATTGAAATCTATAGCAATGCGCAACTACCCTGGTCTTTTCTATTACAATTTTTAAATCAACCCCGTACCATCGTAGATGACAAGGATCCCAACGAAGAAAAAAGCAAGACGCCTTACTTATGGATCAACGCAGGTGATCCAGCCGCCATCGCAGTATTAAAAAAAGGAGAAGGCAGTCGTGGAAAAATTCAGGTCAATGGTCTGATAGAAGAAAAAGTAAAAACTTATAACGTCGTGGGAATGGTCGAAGGAAGTGATCCAGCCGTAAAAGATGAATACGTTATTTATGCTGCCCACTACGACCATATCGGGATTGGCGCAGCTAACGCACAAGGAGATACCATCTACAACGGTGCCCGAGATAACGCCGTCGGTAGTGTCACCGTACTCTCCGCTGCTGAAAATATCGCAAAGTACCCAACGCGTAGATCAGCTCAATTTATTTTCTTTACAGGAGAAGAGAAAGGACTGTTAGGATCAGACTACTATACCAATCATCCAATGATGCCGCTCGAAAAGGCAGTTTATTGTTTTAACAGTGACAACGCAGGATACAACGATACCAGCCGGGTGACCATCATCGGTCTGACTCGTACGCTGGCACAACCGTTGATCGAAAAAGCTTGTACCACTTTTGGGCTTGATGCCAAAGAAGACGAGGTTCCGGAGCAAGGATTATTCGACCGTTCGGACAATGTAAATTTTGCCGCCAAAGGCGTACCCGCGCCTACTTTTAGTATGGGAATTACCGCTTTTGACGAGGTCATCAATCGTTATTATCACCAGGCCGCAGATGGACCAGAAACATTAGATTATGATTATCTGGAAAAGTTTTTTAAATCTTACGTGTATGCTTGTCGCTTGATTGGAAATACCAGCGAATCTGTCTTTTGGAAACCAGGCGATAAATATTATGAGGCTGGAAAAGAACTTTACAAGGATTTTTGATATACATATTGGTGGGTCTTATTAATACCTCATTCCTTAGGAAAAATTACAAGATGAAATATCCTTTTTTACTCATTTTTTATACCTGTTTTTTGTCTAGTGCTTTTTGTCAAAAAAACGTACCTTCCACAGTTACTGATTATTGGAAAATAACGCCCGATCAATCTATTCGGTGGAATCTGGTCGACGAAAAACGTTTGCCACATGCTGAAAATATCGAGATGTCTGGAAAGAATATGTCCGCCATTATTTATTACGATATTGATACCAGCCGTCAACTTACTTTAAAAAGAGATGTCATCCTTCCGCAATTGCGCACCTATAATAAAACCAATGAGCCGGACTGGAAAAAATACCGCGCTTACTTCCGACGGACCATAACAGATGAAATCTTACCCACCATTAATATTGGAGAAAAAATCGTAGTCCCTGCCAAAGTAGACTCCGTAGAAATTGCTGGACTGCTTAAATTTTATCATACTCCGATAAATGGAATCAAGGTTACCCGTACGCTCTACCCTTCTATGGAAGATCGTTTTTTGGTAGAAAAATGGGAAATAAAAAACATTAATAAAGAAAATATTTCTATCCAGGTAGAAGACTGCGCATTGCATCTAAAGGAACCTGGTTATAAAGGAATCTATACTTTTCATGCATTTAGCAAAGCCCCGGCTAAAACCAATCTGGCTCCTGATCAGAGCATCACTTTTCCCGTTTACTTTGGCGCTACCTTAAACGACGAAGACGCCAATGATTTTAACTATAAAAAAGCAGAAAAAGAAAGAACCCTGTTTCTGACGGAAATGTCTTCAAATTTAAACCTGAATACACCGGACCCGATATTAAACCAACTATTCTATTTTTCAAAAATCAGGGCTTCAGAAAGTATCTTTTATTCTTCGCTTGGCCTTATTCATTCCCCTGGTGGTGGTAATTATTATCTCGGCATCTGGGCCAACGATCAGGTAGAATACGGTGGTCCTTTTGCGCCCTACCTCGGGTACGCTACTGGTAATGAGGCAGCACTCAATACCTACCGGCATTTCAAAAAAAATATTCCGGAAGACGATACACCTATTCCGTATTCATTTGAAGTAGATGGCAATTTTGTCATGGACCACCTGGACCGTGGAGATGCGGCAATGATTGCTTACGGAACCGCACATTACGCGTTGGCCACCGGAAATCTGGCCTTGGCCGAAGAACTATGGCCGCTCATCGAATGGAGTTTATCCTGGTGTCATAATCACCGCAATAGCTCCGGCGCAGTGATCTCTGAATCAGATGAAATGGAAGGAAGGATTGAAACCGGTACGGCCAATTTATCGACCTCCTCTCTATATTACGGTGGCTTAAAATTTGGTAGTCGTCTCGCAGCAGCATTGGGAAAAAACAAACAAAAAACGGTATACCAAAATAGACAAAAGGAAATGGCCGATGTAATCGAAAATTATTTTGGTGCGACGATGAGTGGATTAGCCACCTACAAATATTTTGCGGAAAATACCAAACTTCGTCACTGGATTTGTTTGCCCATGACTATGGGAATTACTACTAGAAAAGAAGAAACGTTGCACGCTTTATTTGACCGACTGTGGACGGAAAATGGTATCTTGGTAGAAGAAACCGAGGCGGACAGCAGCACCCTTTTCTGGGATCGCGCAACCCTCTACGCACTACGTGGCGCACTCAAAATCGGTGAAACAGAACTGGCTTACAAAAAGCTAAAACGATTCTCACGGAAAAGACTCCTCGGCAACCATGTTCCTTACGTGATTGAAGCATATCCTGAAAATAATATGCGACATCTTTCTGCTGAAAGTGCCCTTTATTGCCGGATCGTTACCGAAGGTTTTTTAGGTATAGAACCGATCAGTTTCAATACCTTTACCATGACGCCCACGCTTCCTGAAGGCTGGGACTTTCTTGATTTGAAAAATTTAGCACTCGGTGGAAAACAAATGGATTTGTATATTCATCGTTTAGCAGAAGGCTATGAAGTAAAGATCTTTTATAAAAACGAAAAGATTACTTTAACTAAAAAAATTAAACAGGGGGAAAAACTTCTGGTAGATATTAAATAATTTTAACCAAAGAGATGTTTATTGTAAAAAGTTTCTTGACAATTCTATTGTTACTCATTTTTCTAAATCCAGTTTCCACGCAGGACTTGGCTGGTAAATGGATGGGATTATTAAAAATACAGGGTATGGAACTTGATTTGTATTTTAATATTTCTCAAAAAAATAATGAATATGTAGCAACGCTCGACGTACCCAAACAGGGTGCAAAAGGAATTCCGGTAACGGCCATTGCCTTAAAAGATGCTACCCTCAATATTTCGGTCGGAGCATTGGGAATGACTTATTCTGGTATTATAAAAAATGATTCACTGGTCAAAGGAGAATTTAAACAAATGGCTACCCTACTTCCACTCGACTTAAAGCGGGTAACTGCCGAGGCCACCGTTCTGGCACGACCACAAACACCAAAAGCACCCTTTCCATATAGAGAAGAGAATATTACTTTTAGAAATAGTAAAGATCAAATATCATTGGCGGGTACATTAACGTTACCAAAAAATGTCGCAGATTTTCCCACCGTTATTCTGATCAGCGGTAGTGGTCCGCAAGATAGAAATTCCGAAATATTTGGTCACCAGCCATTTTGGGTAATAGCTGATTATTTAACGCGACAAGGTATTGGGGTGTTGCGTTTTGACGATCGGGGCACTGGAGATTCGGAAGGAGATTTTAGTACGGCCACCTCTTTTGACTTTGTGAAAGATGTTCGGGCAGCCGTTGCTTTTTTAAAAAACAGAAGAGATATTAATAATGGTAAAATTGGATTAATCGGACATAGTGAAGGTGGACTAATTGCTCCCCTGGTCGCAAATGGACCTGACGCCATCGGGTTTATTGTACTACTGGCAGGTCCCGGACTACCCGGCAAAGAGCTGATGTTGTTACAAAAATCAACGATTGAAAAAGCGAGTAATCTTCCTGTTCCCATGATTGAACGCGGACAAGTTATTTTTGAGGGTGCTTACGATCGTATTCAACAGGCAGTACCAGCAGACCTGACACTGAAAGATAGCCTGATTGTTTATTTTCGCACGAGCTATAACAATTTAATGCCGGAAGATCAGCTTCACCGTTTGGCGGGCCAGTTGTCCAGTCCGTGGATGATCAACTTTATTAAACACGATCCCGCAGCAGTACTGCAAAAAGTAACCGTACCTGTCCTGGCGCTCAATGGTGAAAAAGATCTACAAGTTCCAGCCAAAGAAAATCTTGTAGCTATTGAGGCGGCGCTTAAAAAAGGAGGAAACACTTTGTTTGTTACCAAACAATTTCCAGACCTTAATCATTTATTTCAAACTTGTGAAACAGGGCTGGTCAGCGAATACGGATTGCTGGAAGAAACCTTTTCAGAAACGGTTTTAGCAGAAATTACGGCGTGGATAAAAATGCAATAATTTTTGGCAATTTATGCACCCCTAACTTTAAGCTTTTAACAAAAAAAATTATATATAATGGAATTGTTAACAAATCCTGATATTTGGATGTCTTTTTTTACCCTCTGTATTTTGGAGATCATTCTGGGAATAGATAATATTATTTTCATCTCCATTATTTCCCAAAAACTTCCTAAAGAACAGCAAGGAAAAGCACGTACCTGGGGATTGGGGTTCGCATTGATTACCCGAATTTTATTGCTTTTGTCCATCACGTGGATTATGCAATTGACGAGTCCGTGGTTTACTGTATATAATAATGCTATTTCTGGACGGGATATTATTTTGATTTTGGGTGGTCTGTTTTTGATTTACAAAAGTGTAAATGAAATACACGATAAAATCGAAAATGCGCAAGAAACAGAAACGATAAATCTTAAAAAGGTTACTTTCTGGAATGTCATTGTTCAAATTATTATAATTGATATTATCTTTTCTCTGGACTCCGTTATTACTGCGGTTGGAATGGCAGATCACGTGGAAGTGATGATTGCGGCCGTGATTGTATCCGTACTTATTATGATGCTGGCCATCAATAAAATCAGCAGCTTTGTAGACAACAATCCAACCATCAAAGTGCTCGCTCTTTCTTTTTTGATTATGATCGGACTTGCGCTCATGGCCGACGGTCTGGACTTTCACATTCCAAAAGGATATATTTATTTTTCAATGGCATTTGCCTTACTCGTCGAAGGAATCAACATTACTATTTCGAACCGCAAACGAAATTCATGACCAATTGATACATTAAAAATCATTTAATTTCTCCCTATTTCGTACTACATTGAAAAAATAGTAGATTTTTTTTATTACATTTGGTGAACTTGCAATACTCAGAAAGCCATTTTTTTGAAAACATCACCTGCTTTAATTCTTATTCATACTATTATCAATAAGGTTTTAGTACACTGTACAAAGTATATTTTGGTTTAGCAAGTACCAAATCAGGTGGGCCCAGAGTCTCTAAATTTGATTCATCAATAATAGGGACTCTGGCGTTTTTTTATAACATTCCCTTCAGTTCACTAAGCTTCATCATACATTCGATGGGCGTCATTCCATTCAAATCCAGGTCTTCTAAAGTTTCTTTTAATTTTACCAGCGCCGGATCGGTGGCATCAAAAATATTTAACTGCATTTGGTTGGCAGCCATGTTTTCCAGTTGCTTTTTGATCGCTCCTTTTTTCTTTTTCGTACTTGGTACATCTGAATGATCGCCTTCGGTTTGAATAGACTTTTGTTCGAGTTGACTCAAAATATACTGCGCGCGTTCCACGACTGATTTCGGCATTCCGGCCATCTTCGCCACGTAGATACCAAAGCTATGATTACTACCTCCCGGAACTAATTTGCGTAAAAATATTACTTTATGATCCAATTCTTTTGTCGCAATACTCCAGTTTTTAATTCGCTCAAATTTATTGGCCAATTCATTTAGCTCGTGATAGTGGGTAGCGAATAAAGTCTTGGGCCGGAACTGTCCATTATTGTGTAAATATTCGGTAATGGACCACGCTATCGAGATGCCATCGTAAGTACTTGTTCCACGACCAATCTCATCCATTAAAATTAAACTACGATCCGAAATATTGTTCATAATACTCGCCGTCTCATTCATTTCCACCATAAAAGTAGATTCTCCCGAGCTGATATTATCCGTCGCTCCTACCCGGGTAAATACTTTATCAATCAAACCAATTCTGGCGCTTTCCGCCGGAACAAAACAACCCATTTGTGCCATCAGACAGATGAGTGCGGTCTGTCGCAACAAGGCAGATTTACCCGCCATATTCGGTCCCGTAATCATCATCAATTGCTGCTCGTCGTTGTCCAGAAAAACATCATTGGGAACGTAGGCATCCCCCAGTTCCAGATGCTGCTCAATCACCGGATGCCGACCACCTTTAATATCAACCACAAAAGAATCATCGACTGTTGGCTTACAATAATTATTACGAATAGCTACATTGGCAAACGACAAGAGACAATCCAAACGCGCAATATTGCTGGAGTTTTTCTGCACCGGCGGAATAAATTCAGCGAGTTTTAAAACCAGCTCTTCAAACAGGCGATCTTCAATGACCAGTATTTTTTCCTCCGCTCCCAGGATTTTAACTTCCAGTTTTTTGAGTTCTTCTGTAATATATCGTTCGGCGTTGGTCAGCGTTTGCTTGCGTGTCCAGTCATCGGGAATCAATCCTTTATTTTTGTACTTATTGGTTACTTCTAAATAATATCCAAAAACGTTGTTAAACCCGATTTTCAGATTATCAATACCTGTACGTTTGGCTTCAGACTGCTGAATTTCTAATAAAAGATCCTTTCCGTTTTTCACGATATGTCGCAGTTCGTCCAGGTCATCATCCAGTCCGTCGGCCATCACCCCACCCTTATGTAAGTTTACGGGAGGCTCTGGTTGTAAATATTTTTGGATGGTCTGAATTATTTCAGGACAAGTATCCAGCTGTTCTCCAAGTTTGATGAGCACAGGACTTTTGGCAGTAGTAAGCGCTTCCTTGATCGGACCGATGGCGAGACTGGCTTTGGACAACTGAATAATTTCACGTGGGTTAATTTTCCCGAGTGGAACTTTAGAAATCAACCTTTCCAGATCACCAATCTCATGAATTCCTGCTCCAATTACTTCCCGAAATTTCTGTTCTTGATAAAAATATTCTACCGTATCCAGGCGGCTTTGAATCGCAGTGGGGACACAAAGTGGCAGCACTACCCATTTTTTTAATAACCGGGCACCCATCGGAGAAATTGTCTTGTCGAGAATATTAATTAACGGAACGCCCGTTTCGTGGGGACTATAAACCAGTTCCAGATTACGAATAGTAAAACGATCCATCCAAACGTAACGGTCTTCCTGAATTCGGCTGATCCGGGTGATGTGTCGGACATTGTTATTTTCGGTGGTCGACAAATAATGTAAACTCGCACCCGCTGCCTGATGCGCCAGCGACAAATCATCTACCCCGAATCCTTTCAGTGATTTAACCTTAAAATGGTTGAGGAGTTGCTCCTGCGTAAAGTCTTGCGTAAAAATCCATTCGTCAAGTGGATAGGTATAAAAACGGGTACCGAAAGTTTCTGTAAAGTGCTTGGTACAATTTTTGGAAAAAATAATTTCAGAAGGTTGAAAACTTTGTAACAATTTATCTACAAAAGGAATATTTCCCTCAGCAACCATCAATTCTCCCGTACTCAAATCCAGAAAAGAAATGCCCACCCGATCTTTTTTTCCAAAACTCAAGGCGGCTAAAAAGTTATTGGTTTTATGATCCAGTATTTTATCACTCGTCGTGACTCCCGGCGTGACCAGTTCCGTTACGCCCCGTTTGACAATCTTTTTTTCTTTAGAAGGTTTTTCCAACTGCTCACAAACCGCCACCCGAAAACCCGCCCGTACCAGACGAGGTAAATAGGTATCCATCGAATGATGGGGAAAACCCGCCAGTTCAATATCGCTGCCCCCGTTATTTCTTTTGGTCAAAATAATACCCAATACACGGGAAGCCGTAACGGCATCAGCACCAAAAGTTTCGTAAAAATCACCTACCCGAAAAAGGAGGATGGCATCGGGGTATTTGGCCTTGATATCCCCATACTGTTTCATGAGGGGCGTGACCTTTTTATTGGGCTTTTTTGTTTTCTCTTTTTTTGTCAAAACACGGGTATTTGAATATTGAATATTGAATGTCCAATAATGATATTGATTTTAGGGGTTCGTTTATCTGGAGAGGGCAGGTTAGAATTTTTTGGCCTGTCCTTTTTGTCCTCTTTTATCGAATTTTTTGGGCCATTCTGAATCTATACAAAGGTAATAAGAAAATGATGGCTTTGGTAATTTGGGTTTGCCATATTTTTGATAAGCGGTACCCGGTTTGCGTTAATTTTATTAAATTTGCTTGTATATTATGGGACATCGTTACGTCCTAGAAAAAAAGAATGTCAGATCGCCTTGATTTACCAAATTTACGGTTTATAAAAAAAGCGGGAGAACATTACATTTAATGACCGGGTTGGAAGGTACGAAAAGATCTTTTTAATCCAAATAAACTAAACCATTCATGATTCCACAATTTGCCGGGCTCAACGACACGGAACAAAAATTATTAAAAAACGCCATTCCTCTAATCACTGCCTTGATCGCCGGCGCCGACGGAAATATCGACTCCGAAGAAAAGGAATGGGCAGCCAAGATTATGAAAATCAGGGGCTACCAGCATCCTCCGGCACTCGAAGGTTATTATACATTGGTGGGCGCAGAATTTGCTGCCCGCCTGGACGAATTAATTAGTACGTTGCCTACCGGAACGGAAGAACGCAATAAAATGATCAGCGACGAACTAGCGCAACTGAACGATATTTTTCCAAAAATGAATCCTTTATTTGCGGCTCATTTTTACCAGAGCTTTGTGACTTTCGCAGAGCACGTGGCCAAGGCTAGCGGTGGATTTTTGGGATTTGGGGCGATTAGCCGTGAGGAAGGGAAATTTGTGGAGCTGCCGATGCTTAATAAAGTAGAGATGCCGGAAGATGCGGAGGAGGAGACTTTTGGGGATAAAGAGACGGAGTAAGAAAGAATGTTGAATCGCTTCGTTTGTTGAGTTTTCTAGTGCTCAGGGGTATTAAATTGCTGGGTATATTGATCAACGTAGAAACAAGGCATTGCCTTGTTTCTACGTTGATCAATTTCTATGTACAAGATAACCGACTATGAATTATATTTTTTTTAATACTACGATCGCTCTGCAGTCTTTTTTGAATTTTTCAAATACTTTAGAAGGCGATACCTATGCGTTGAAAGGAACGATTAACTAATCACTAATCAACTGTGCTTTTAGTCTGGACAAGGCTGAAAATCCGAAGTTAACCCGTAGCATAATGAGGAATTTTATAACACAGGTTCACCTATTTATTACAAATAAAACAATCACCACTTCCCTCCCAGCTTCCCCTCCACCCACTGATGCACATCCAGATAAATAAAACTCCGTTTCTCGAATTTATCTTCCTTCAGTACTTTCATTTTCTCTTTAAATGCTTCTAATATCGGTTGGTGCTCATTTGGGGGCAACTGCACCAGTGTACGAAAAAACCGGAGCGTCTCTTTTTGCACCTCGGTCAGCTCTTTGAGTTTGCTTAAAAAACGATGGGTGGACTTTATGAGAGAAGTTAGCAGGATGAAATTACCCAGTTCGTAGTGAGTCAATAACAACAAAATACGTGCATACGCCTGCAAGTCTTCTCGTAAATGCGCTACTTTCAAGTCCAGAATCTTATCCAGATAATCCAGACATTTTTCATAATCTTTTACGCCAAAATAGAGGTAGGCAATTTTAAAATAAAAAACCAGTACACGATGCTGATCAAGCAAATCCGCAAACTTATTCAGAAAGCCAAGAATTCTGGGAATGACCGGAAATGCCCCCCGAAACTGCTGACTCAGAATATGTTGATTAACTTCTGCACTATAAAAATAGAGCGAAGCAATCATCCGGGAATTATAATTAAAACCTTTATAATTTTCGTGATAAAATTCAGCAAATTTTTTAAAAAACAGTTTAAATGCTTCTGCATCTCTCTGGTTGTATAAACTGGTCAAAACGTAATGATAGCCTCTTAAGTAAAGATCCGGATCTTCGTCAATCAAGTTGGGGACTTCTTCAAATACATCAATCCACTTTTTAGCGTACGAAAAACATTGTTCAAAATCGAGCAACATATGGTAATACCAAACCCACGACTGGTAAAGATATACCCGCTCAAAAAAGGTTAGCTCCGATCGGTCAATTTTATTGAGTTTTTCGTGGAAAACCTCTTTTACCATTTTCTTGTTCAAATCATTTTTTACGTGACCATAGCGTATATAAAATCCATGGATAGAAATTTTCAGATTAGAAAGTTGACATCTATTATGGATAATTTCTGATCGCCGCAACGCGTCGCTTTCCAGCGTTTCCATTTTTCCTTCCTGTTGCCGTGAACGGGTAATATGCCGTTCCTCGATCAGTTTTAAAAATTCCAGTATTTCTAATAATAATAAATCCAAATGATTTTCCTGCGCGCTGACACGGATCCTTTCCAGGATTTTCAAACTCTGATAAAACAACCCTTTTCCGTATAAAATTCTGGCAAAGTCCATTTGCTCCCGGATCTGAATCTCAATGTTTTTCTGGATAGATAACAAACGTAAACTCGTCAAAATTTGCTGGTACAAATGACGTTTTAAATTAGACAACTGAGCGGGAGAAATATCTGTCAACTTTTCCTTTATTTTTTTCTCATCATAGTTTTTAGTCTTGGCGATCGCGTCAAAAATCTGTACGAGTTTTTGGCCCGTACTTTCTTCCATTTTTTTGATATAAAGTTTAAAATTTCGTTTTTCGGCTTTATTCATAGAATGAACCAAAGTAAACAAATATCTTTTTGCATTATTGGGTCTCGTCTTTTTCCTGGACATAAAAATCTGTTTATCAATCACTTACGGGATAATCACCCGGTTTAAATGTAGCGTAAATAACATATATTTGGCTATTATGAAATAAGTAATTACGCTAAGTTTGCAAAATAACCTAAAAATAAAAAGTCAAAAAATAGAACGCATCATTTTTTGGGTATTTCTTCGTTTAAACAAACACATTTAATAAATTTTTTAAAAAATAGTTTTATGGCAAAAATCAAACTGGAATACATATGGTTAGATGGTTACTTTCCAACTCAGAACATGAGAAGTAAAACCAAAGTTGAAGAGCATGAAAACTTTAAAGGAACGTTAGAAGAGCTAGGAAAGTGGTCTTTTGATGGTTCATCAACTAAACAAGCAACTGGTGAATCTTCTGATTGCTTGTTGATACCCGTTGCGATTTATCCTGATCCAACTAGAAAAAATGGTTACCTGGTAATGACCGAAGTGATGAATGCGGATGGAACACCACACGTATCTAACGGACGTGCGACCATCGATGATAATGACAATGATTTCTGGTTTGGTTTTGAGCAGGAATATTTCATCATGGATACTAAAACGCAATTGCCATTGGGATTCCCAATTGGTGGATATCCGGCGCCACAAGGTATGTATTACTGCTCGGTCGGTGGAAAAAATACACACGGTAGAGCTTTGGTTGAAGAGCACGCAGATTTATGTATTGATGCGGGTCTTAATTTTGAAGGAATCAATCAGGAAGTTGCTTCTGGCCAGTGGGAATTTCAATTGTTTGCAAAAGGTGCCAAGAAAGCGGGTGATGAAATCTGGATCGCTAGATACTTGCTAGACCGCCTAACTGAAAAGTATGGCTACTACATTGATTATCATCCAAAGCCATTAGGTAAGGATATGGATTGGAATGGTTCTGGTATGCACGCAAATTTCTCTAACACGGCATTAAGAGTTTCTGGAGATAAAGAGGTATTCGCTAAAATTTGTGAAGCCTTCCGACCAGTTGTGGATGAGCACATCGCAGTTTACGGTGAATTTAATGACCAGCGTTTAACTGGTTTGCACGAAACTGCTGCCATTACAGATTTTTCCTGGGGGGTGTCTGATCGAGGAGCTTCTATTCGTATTCCAATTATTGCCGTGGAAAATGGCTGGAAAGGATGGTTAGAAGATAGAAGACCTGCTTCTAATGGGGATCCATACAAAATTGCAGCTCGTATCATCAAAACGGTGAAAACAGCTGATGTAGCTGCTGCGGTGTAGAAGTTTTTTAAAAAATAAGTGAAAAAATAAGAAGGCGAATCGCAATTGCGATTCGCCTTTTTTTTGAAAACAATTCTGCGTTAGATGGAAATGTATTCGGGGGTAAAATATCTACATTTCATCGTTCTCAACACGCACTCATCAAGCTTTCAAAACCACCCGATACCTCGCTTTTCCTTCTTCCAGATGCGCAATCGCCTCATTCACCTTCTCCATCGGAAAAGACTCTACAATCGGATAAATCTCGTGCCGGACACAAAATTCCAGCATTTTACGCGTCAAAGCCGGACTACCAATTGGACTACCACCGACGGTCTTCTCACCGGAGATCAATGAAAAAGCGGGAATTTCCAGCGGTTCCAAAACGGCCCCTACCGTATGCAAGCGACCCTGTGGCGCCAACGTAGACAGATAGGCATCCCAATCCAGTTTTACGTTGGTAGTATTGATAATCAGGTCCAGCTGTCCAGCGATAGACTTCAGTTCTTTTGGATCACGGGAGTTGATAATCCTGGTAGCGCCCATTTTCATAATTGCCTCTTTTTTGTCCGGACTGGAGCTAAAAGCGATGACCTCACAGCCCCATTTATTTAAAAACTTCAGTGCCATATGCCCCAGGCCACCAATTCCGATCACCCCTACCCGATCCGTCGCTTTGACGTTGGCCAACATGATGGGATTAAAAACGGTGATGCCACCACAAAGCAATGGCCCTGCTTTTTGCAGGTCAATTCCTTTTGGTAGCGGAATGGTCCACGACCAGTGACTACGTACGTGATCCGCAAACCCACCGTGGCGTCCAACGATCGTGCTTTCTCCTTTTTGACAAAGATGGTGCTGACCGTTCATGCACTGGTCGCAATGCATACAAGAAGCTGACTGCCAACCGACACCGACGAGGTCTCCTTTTTTTAGATTTCTTACCTGATCTCCAACTGCGATAACTTCGCCGATAATTTCGTGGCCGGGCACCAACGGATATTTAGTCATCCCCCAGGAATTTTCGATCATACTGATATCGGAATGACAAAGGCCACAATAATGAATTTTTACATCTACCTGTTCGCCTCCCAAAGGTCCCAATTCGTAACTAAATGGCGTCAACTTTTCTGCACCCTTTTCTTTGAGGGCATACGCGTTTACTTTCAACATGCTTTCTAATTGTTTTAATATGGAAGCTGTTTTAAAACAGCTTTATGAAAAAAGTTGTCTGTTTAAAATAAAAGCTAGAACTAATTGAAATGTGCTCTATTAATGTTAGACGATTACGTTAGAACCACGGATAAGGAAATATTGTTCACGGTAAAATGAATGGAAGCTTACTTCGCTTTGTTTGTAATAGTTGTAAATTGAAATAATAGGCGTTCTGACTATACAACTTTTCGTTTAGAAAACTGGAGTAATAATTAATATTTTAAAATATTTTGTTTTATAATTACTTTTTACTATTTTTGCATTCTAACATATTATATTGTTGATTAAATTTCCGGGCCATTACGAAACAATGGTGACCTTACCGGAAAAGTTGAGTAATAAAAACATCATAATTAACGCATTTCAAACATTCAATCCACGATTGAATCTGGCTGCGTTTTGTCTTGTCAATAAAAATGATTTTACTCAATTCAAATTAACACTACATGTCTAAATCAAAGGATAAAGAGCCAAAAAAGAATAGAGACTCAGGAAATGTATACGATCGGATTTTTCGCGAAAATGCGCGCACTATTTTTATTCCATTGATCCAGTCACAGCTCAAAATTGATATTACCCGCTACGAAGCTTTAGAATTTAAAATGGCCAGAACGAGGGAACGGGAAGTGGATTTTCTCTCTAAAATTTTTGATAAAGCAGGAAATGAAAGCATTCTTCACCTGGAGTTTCAAACTAGAAATGACCAGGAAATGCTCGCACGTATTCAGGAATACCACGCTTTGATTTATCGTAGGTATAAACTTCCCATCCGACACATCGTGATCTACCTGGGCAGGCCAAAATCAAATATGAAAACCAAGTTGGAACCCGATTTTATCTTTACAGGTTTTGATATTATCAATCTTACCGAAATTAATCCAGATCAGCTGATCAGCACACAAGTCCCGGAAATGATCATTTTGGCCTTACTTGGCGATGTTAAAAAAGAGCACGTAGAAAAGGTGTTAAATGATATCGTAGAAAAGTTAACAAGGTTGACAGATTCAGAAGATTTGATCACCAGATATATGAACCAGTTGTTAATCTTAGCAAGAATTCGTAACTTTCAACTAATTGTTGAACAAAAATTAAATAATATGCCTATATCATATGATGTTGAAAAAGATGGTCTTTATCTCCGTGGAGTAGAAAAAGGTATGGGCTTGGGAATTGAGAAAGGAATTGAGAAAGGGATTGAGAAAGGAGTAGACCTTGGAGTTGCCAAATCCGCATGGAAATTTTTTAAGGCTGGACAATCTATTCAATTTATCTCCGAAGTTTTGGAGATTAGTATCGAACAAGTAGAAGCATCTATTAAAGAATGGGAAGGGAAATCTTAAAATGGTCTACAAATAATTGGTAGAAAACCCAATGAACTTCTCTATATTCTCTAGTAAAAAAACTATCTCCCAAATCACCGTTTCCAAACCAAATCCAGATTCTCCTGTCCATCCTTTAGAATATCTGCCGTCTTTAAATGATAAATTACATTTTTTAAAACTTTATTGCTCACCCAGCCGTGAATTGCCCAGGAAGTTTTGTGATACCAGTGCGCCGCATCATTCGGTAATATTCCGTAGCGCTTCGCCACCAGGTCAATATTATCATCCGACTGCATAAAATAATCACAGCTATCGTGGATCGTTCGCAACATCCGAATCAACGTATCCGGCTTTTCTTCGATGGCCTTTTTGGTCGCCGCAATCATAAAGCAGGGCCAGGGCGTCAGATACTCTCCTACTTTACGCAACTGTCCGGCATCTACGTAAGGTTTAGTTGTATACTTTTCCCAATAGAAAACATCCGTCTCCATTTTAGTAAGAGAAGTCAACGCACCGTCCAGATTTTTGATGATCTTAAATTGCTCGGTTGCAATCTCTTTTCCCTGACTGTTGGCATCCACAATGGCCATCAGGTGAGAGCCTGATCCAAAGCGACTGATGGCATATCTTTGATCGTAAATATCACTGTGGTGACGAAGGGTATTTTCAGAGCCCGTATGGATTCCCCAAATGAGTGGAGAAGTAACGTACTCGCTAATAATCAGGGAAGGGTTCCCGTTGGCAATATCGGTAATAATTCCTTCGGTGAGCAAGATACAAGCGTCTACTTCGTCATTGCGCAGCGCCTTGGTCATTTGTCCGGTTCCACCTTTAAAGGTCGTCCATTCCAAGTCAACACCTCTGTCAGCAAAAGCTCCTTTTTCCTTTGCCAAATGAACGGGCAGATTGAAGTGTTCGGGAACACCGCCCAGGCGAATGGTTGTGTTTTTCATGCAGCTAAAATAAGGAAAAAATAAAAAACGGAAGTGCTGGCGAAAAAGATTATCCGGAGGGATACCAATTATTTCATCAACATTCCTAATGAATAATCACATCTTTAACAATCTCCTCGCCGATTTCTCTATTCATCATTTTGATGATCTTGTCTTTTCCGTAATTGAGCTCCTGTTTGAGTGGCGCAGAATCTATTTTAATAAATAATTTTCCTTTCGTCAGACTGATTTTCTTCGTGTATTTGTTAATGCTCGCGCCCATCGTGGATTCCCAGATAGACTTGACCTTTAGCTGATCCAGCTTTGGTTTGAGACGCCGCGAACGCATCATCTCGGCAAGTACATCCTTTAATTCCTGATCGTTATATTTCTTCATATTAAATAATCTTACCGTTGTCTACCGTAAATTTACGATAATTTGTGATGTATTGCTCAACAATCTTTTCCAGTCGATTCTCATGGGTATCCGTAATAAAAATCTGACCAAAATCCTGATCCAGTAATAAGCCAATTAACTGAGCAACCCGGTACCGGTCGAGTTTATCAAAAATATCATCCAACAAGAGTAATGGTTTTTTTTCTTTTTGTTGTTTTAAACATTCAAACTGTGCGAGTTTTAATGCTAAAACAAAGGACTTTAACTGTCCCTGAGAACCAAACTTTCGCAAGGGATTACCACCAATTGTAAATTTTAAATCGTCGCGGTGAATCCCTATCGTAGTACGCATCAAAATTCGATCCTTCTGCTCACTTTCTACCAGTAAATTTTTCAGACTTTCATTTTCCAGTTTTGAAATATATTCACCGGCCACCTGCTCCGCATCATTAGAAATTACCTGATAAAAACGCTGAAAAACCGGAAAAAATTCCTTTATAAATTTCTTCCTTTCCTGGTAAATAAAATCCGCCGGAGCCAACAACTGCTCGTTATAAGTATGGATCAAACGATCATCGTAATAACCTGATTTACCCATTCCCTTCAGCGCAGCATTTCTTTGTTTGAGTACTTTATTGTATGTCATCAACATTTTCAAATAACCACTTTCCAATTGTGAGAGCGTATTGTCAATAAACCTCCTGCGTTCCTCACTTCCTTCGGATACCAATTGGGTATCATCCGGGACAATCATGACGACGGGAATCTGCCCAATGTGTTCGGTGAGCCGATCATAAGCCACGTCATTTCGTTCAAACTTTTTTTGCTTGCCGGGAATGACTTTGGCCACTACTTTGTCCGATCCCTCAAACTGTCCTTCAATCCTAAAGAAAGAGGCCCCCTTTCGAACCATTTGCCGGTCGTTGGTTCCAAAATTACTTTTAGTCATACAGAGATAATAGATCGCTTCCAGGAGGTTGGTTTTTCCCATTCCGTTCATCCCTACAAAACAATTCAATTGTGGCGAAAAAGACACTTTTAGGTCTTCATAGTTTTTAAAATTTACCAATTTGAGTTTGTGGATCGTCATTCCGGCAAAAATAAGTAATTGTGCACTAGACTTGTTACCCTTTAAGAATTAAGTTCTAGAAATAAGGACAAAAGGCTATTTTATAGAGCCAATTTGTTAAAGGGTAACAAGTCTACTAACAAACGGTGCTTTTATTGACCATTAATTTGCGCTCCCTCGCTCAACTATTTCCCGGATTCTTGTTTAGTAACTATACATAAATAACTATCCATTCTAACTTTCTAGAATACCAATTTATTTATGTATAATTCCTAATATTATGGAATATCTGTCACAAAGTAGTTTTCTATTTTGATTTTGGGTATGACTTCACTATCTTTGTAGGAGAAAATTTACTTTAAAATATTTCAATTCAAATACCAATATGGGCAAAGTAGCAGATAAGAACAAGACCAAAGCATCTAAACCGAAGTACTCCAGGGAGTTGTACTTAAAATGGTACGAGCAAATGCTTTTGATTCGTCGTTTTGAAGAAAAGGCCTTGATGATGTATGGACAGCAAAAAATTCGTGGATTTTGTCACGTTTATATTGGTCAGGAGGCCATCACCGCCGGAATGGAAACAGCACTTACCAAAGACGATTGTATTGTAACGGCTTATCGTCAGCACGGAACAGCGCTAGGTCGCGGCGTCACGCCAAAACAGGCAATGGCTGAATTATTTGGAAAAAAGACTGGAATTGTTGGTGGAAAAGGAGGCTCTATGCATTTCTTTTCAAAAGAGAATAACTATTTTGGTGGAAATGGTATCGTAGGAGCACAAATTCCTATTGGTGCCGGTATCGGTTTTGCAGAAAAATACCGAGGTACTGACAATCTTTGTGTTACCATGTTTGGTGACGGTGCCGCTCGTCAGGGATCTCTACACGAAGCCTTTAACATGGCAATGACCTGGAAATTACCCGTTCTTTTCATCTGTGAAAATAATGGTTACGCCATGGGGACTTCCGTCGAAAGAACCAGTAATGTCGTGGATTTACATCGAATGGGAGATGGTTATGGCATGCCCAACGAAGCGGTGGATGGCATGCAGCCAGAAACGGTCTACGAAGCAATTGGTAAGGCTGCCAAACATATTCGTTCCGGAAAAGGTCCTTACTTTTTGGAAATCAAGACTTACCGCTATAAAGGACACTCCGTTTCTGATCCGGCTAAGTATCGTACCAAGGATGAGTTGAACGACTATAAAGATAAGGATCCTATCAAAGTAACCGAAAAGCGGATTCTGGAAAATAAAATGGCGACCGAACCAGAAATCAAAGCGATCAAGGACAAGATCAAAAAACTGGTAGAAGAGGCCGTTGAATTTGCCGAAAATTCGGATTATCCAGATGGTGCTCTTTTATATGAGGACAATTATGTTCAGAAAGATTATCCTTATCTAACGTAGAGCTTATTTGACGCTTTATTTTATTAGAATAAGCCAAACTAAGTGGATATATTGCCGTACAATTGATGGCAGTATATCCACTTTTTTTTATTAAAAAAAACAGTAACGGGTAAATTGAAGCAACAAGAGGCCACTCTTGCGTATAATTTTTCGGCATTTTCTCAAAAGATTGCTTATTTTTGCGCGCGAATTACCATTAGTACCAGCTTAATTAGTTGGTTATTATGTATTAAAAATAAATCAAGTACCTTATTTATGGCAACTAGAAGAAACCGAACCAGAAAAAACAAGCAGGAGGAAGAAAACCTGGTAGACGTGGTAGAAATACAAGAAAATCAATCCGAGGGTTTTCTGGAAGACAATCAAAATACCATCTTTGGTGTATTAGTCGCAGCCGTAGTATTGATCGGTTTGTATATGCTTTATAGCCAATTTTATAAAGCACCAAAAGAAAAGCAGGCGGTTGAACAAATGACGGCTGCTCAATTTCAATTCTCACAGGATTCTTTTGCACTTGCATTGACCAATCCCGGTGGCGGCTTTGAGGGGTTTTCTGATTTGGCAAATAATTACAGTGGTACGGCTGCTGGAAATTCGTCAGAATTATATGCAGGTATTTCTTATTTGCAATTAGGAGAGTTTGATGCAGCCATTGAGCATCTCAAGGATTACGACGGAGCGGGCGAAATTGGTCCAATTCTCAAAAATGGTCTATTGGGTGATGCTTTCGCAGAAAAAAATGACTTGGATCAGGCTCTAGGTTATTATAAAAAAGCAGTCAACGCAGGTGACAATCAGGGAATTACGCCTTATTATTTACTTAAGCAGGGTATGTTGGAATTAAAAAACAACAACAATAGTGGTGCTAAAGATGCCTTTACAAAAATTAAAGAGCAATACCCAACTTCTCGTTTTGCGCAGGATGCGGAAAAGTATCTGATGCGGGCGACTGCCGCTGCTATGTAATAGCAACAACAACGCAACAAAAAAATTTAAAAGGGCGAGGCGGATCATTCCACCTTGCCCTTTTTCATCATTATCTAAAATAACATCATCATCATGGCCAGTGCTTTAAAAAACTTGTCGGAATACGACCACCAATCACTTCCCGACGCGTCAAATCTGAAATTTGGTATTGTCGTTTCTGAATGGAACAAAGAAATAACCCATGCCCTTTACGAAGGTTGTTATGACACCCTTATCGGAAACGGTGCCACCGAAAACAATATTTATACTACCCAGGTACCCGGTGCTTTTGAATTGCCCGTCGGCGCTAAAATGCTCGCTGGACGTCATCGCCTGGATGCGGTCATTTGTCTTGGTTGTGTAATCAAAGGTGAAACCAGCCACAACGATTATATCAACACTGCGGTTGCCCACGGATTGACTACCTTAAGTATCGCTTCGGGTAAACCCATGATTTATGGGGTACTAACGCCAAATGATCAACAACAAGCGATCGACCGTTCTGGTGGAAAACATGGTAATAAAGGAATAGAAGCGGCGATTACCGCCATTCGGATGGGTGCTTTGAAAGAGGAATTAAAATCGGCTAGTAAAGGGATTGGATTTTAAGACTGAATCGTACTGATACAAAAAAACGGGCGACCTCGCAATTGATGTCGCCCGTTTTTTGATTTTTTTTCAATGGCTACGAAACCGCTACGCGCTCCAGTTTTTCAATAGGTCGAACCCAACCGTTGGTATCTTCTACCGTTCCGGCACGTAGTCCATCGATCGTGGCTTTTAGCATCTTTCCGATTTTACGGTCTTCCACTGGAGGCAGTACCATGGTAAGATCTTTATAGGTAATTTCAGCAACGTGAGAAACAACTGCGGCAGTTCCTGAACCAAAACACTCTTCTAGTTTTCCAGCCCGGTAAGCTTCAATTACTTCATCGATAGGCAATCGTTTTTCAATTACTTCAATGCCTTTATCTTGCGCAATTTGAATTAACGTACGACGGGTAATACCTTTAAGAATCGCACCGTCTGTTTCTGGCGTAACCAATTTTCCATCGATGACAAAAAACAAATTCATGGTTCCTGCCTCCTGAATATATTTGAATTCTTTGGCGTCCATCCACATCACCTGATCATAACCACTCGCCTTGGCTTTTGCAGCGGGTAGTAAAGACGCGGCATAATTTCCAGCTGCTTTGGCCTCTCCTACTCCACCGATCGCTGCCCGCACGTAATGATCCTCCGCAATTAATCGAACTGGCTTGGAATAATAAGGTCCAACGGGCCCCGTAAAAATGATAAACTTGTAGGTATCAGATGGAGATACACCAATAAACTCACCATCTCCAAACATAAAAGGTCGTAGATATAATGCACTGCCTTCTGCTGGCGGAATCCACTCGTGTTCGAGCCCCACCAGTTTTTCTACTGCATCTACAAAAGCGGTTTCCGGAAATTCCGGCATGGATAAGCGACGCGCCGAAGCATTAAGTCGTTGCACATGTAACTCCGGACGGAATAACATTGGCTGACCATCTTTGCTTTTCGAAGCTTTCATTCCTTCAAAGATTGCCTGACCATAATGTAATGCCATACAAGCCGGATGCACCTCAAAAGGGCCGAAAGGGACAATCTGATAATTGCCCCACTCTCCGTCTTTATAGTCTGCGGTAAACATATGATCCGAAAACGTACGACCAAAGGGAATATTATCAAAATCGACGGTCGAAATACGAGAAGTGGATACGGGCTGGATGGTAATTTTTGTCATAGTGGTTTTAGATTAAGGAATGAGGTATAAATAAATGAGATTCTAGGCGAACTATTTTTTTGCCAATCAAGGACTTAAAATGGGCGTTATGCCTAGCATAATAACTATTTTATGGACGCAGAGTGGCGGAAAAAGAGGAAATATAGAATCGTCATTTATTTTGTCAACCTTCCTAAGGTTTGAAATCTGTACAAATTTATGTATATTTAGCCTGAAAGTCAAACTTAAATTCTGTTCGGTCTGCATCAGACCCATCTTCACAAAATTATATTCTTCAACATCTTCATGGAATCAAATTTTATACTCGACCCTGATTTTTTTGGTAAAAATTTATACGTACTTTCTGACGAAAAAAAATCCGATTTAAAATTACGGGGAAGCAACCAAAAACATCTTATTATCGTCTATCGAACAGATGCTGCCGCATTTGACGAAGTTTTTCTGACGAAAATCCTGAGTGCTGTTCAGTATGATTTAGAACAAGATACGACATTAATTGAATTAAGAGAAGACCAGCATTTTAGTTTTCAGAATATTTCTCAAATTCTAACTCCACGGCATCTGATTAGTTTGGGACTTAGCCCAAAAGAATTGGGTCTGAACCTGGTCAACCAACTTTATCAACCGATCAATATTGAAAATTGTTGTTTTTTATTTGCGAATAAATTATCCGAAATAGCGGAAGATAAAAACAAAAAGGGTGCGTTGTGGGGATGTTTACAGACTATGTTTATCAACCCCGAAAATGAATCTAATGAAAAAGGATAATACTGTACTTCCTACCCTGATTTTTGCCACAGGAAACGCTGGAAAGGCTAAAGAGGTCGGCGAATTGCTCACAGGAATTATGGCGGTCAGAAGTTTAAAAGATATTGGTTTTACGGAAGATATTCCCGAGGATCACCCAACTTTAGAAGCCAATGCCATTCAGAAGGCCCGCCATATTTACGATCGTTACGGCGAAGATTGTTTCGCGGAAGATACCGGAATGGAAGTTAGGTCACTCGATGGTGCTCCGGGAGTTTATTCGGCGCGCTACGCAGGACCACAACGCAACGATCAGGACAATATGGATCTGGTACTAAAACGTTTAATGGATAAAGAAGATCGAAGTGCCCAATTCAGAACTGTCGTCGCGTTAATTCTCAACGGAGAAGTACATACTTTTACCGGAATTGTAAAAGGAAAAATTGGGAAAGAAAAAACGGGTGAGAAAGGTTTTGGTTACGATCCAATTTTTATACCCGATGATTATTCCATAAGTTTTGCAGAAATGGAGGCAAAGGAAAAAAATACTATAAGCCACCGTGGACGAGCCATAAAAAAGTTAATAGTTTTTTTAAAACAACATATGACAAAGCGTGAAAAATAGATAATCTTTCACTTAGCCTGATTTTGGCCATTGGCCGTTAGCTATTAGCCATTGGCTTTCTATACACGCAAATCTGAAATTTTTTGACTGCTTTTTTAACTTAGGAATGTTGATAAAACCAATTGAGAGACCATATTCATCCAGAAATGCTTTATTATGATCACTCCAACTTACACCTTACCACTCATCACTCAGGAAGCGCTGATTAACGGCTGCATTTCTGGAAGGGCGGACTATCAGCGCATACTTTTTCACAAGTATGCTCCGACGATGTTTGCCGTTTGTTTGCGTTATGCGCCAGACTACCATCAGGCAGAAGATTATCTGCAGGAGGGTTTTATCAAGGTGTTTAACAAATTGCATCAATACGCCAACAAAGGATCTTTTGAAGGCTGGCTTCGCACCATCTTCGTAAATAATTCAATCGAAGTATTAAGGAAGAATAAAAAATGGTACGAATTATTTCCAAACGATCAATCACCCCAGCTCGTCAGCGCACCCAATATTCTGGACCATCTGGCAACGCAGGAATTACTCCAGTGTATTCAAAAGCTACCGGATGGTTATCGAACCATTTTTAACTTATACGTGATAGAAGGGTATGCACATAAGGAGATTAGCAAGATGATGAAAATATCAGAAGGAACTTCCAAGTCTCAATTATCACGGGCACGAACTGCATTACAACGAATTATAGCAACTAGAGAAATCCAACTTGAAAATATATAACCTTATGGAAAATAACAACAACCAAAAATTTGATAAAGAATTTAACGAACGGTTTTCAGATTTTCAGTTTAAACCGGATCAAGCTTTTTTTGATCGGATAACGTCAAAAATGAAAAACAATGAATTTGATCAATCAATAAAAAATCGCTTCGATCAATTTACCGCAACGCCTTCTGAACAGGTATGGGAATCCGTCAAACCAAACCTGCCATTACACCTTGGACTCCGTATTAATTTACAAAGACTCAGCCGTGTTGCCGCAATTGCATTGTTTGTAATGACCGGGTTTTATCTCTTTCAAATTCAACAAAATAAGGCCATGATAGCCAGTGCAGAAACAGTTCTTCCTGCCAAAGAAAAAGAAACAGTTCTTCCTGCCAAAATTGATTTCGTTTTTGAAGTTCCCGAATCTGTACCGGTAGAAGAAATTGAAAAACAAAAGGCCATCAAAAAATTACGTAAAAAGAAAAAATCCAAGGAAAAAGGTATCTCTGATTACCTGGCTTTTATCCTTGAAGAAGCGGATGACTTTGATCAACTCATTGATCATAAAAAAATCAAAGAATTATTGCAGCCCGTTGAAAAACTCTCGCCCGACTTTATGTCCACTTCGGCATTGAGGCCTCTACCCCGCTATGCAAGTTATGAGATAAATTATCAGGATGACATTGAACTTAATATCAGTATTCCTTTACAGGTCGTAGAGCCGCACGAAATAGAAGGTTTGTTGAGAATGTACGAGGAGACGCAACGGGGAGAACAGGATTGAGTGTTGTTGTGATCTATTGAAACGCTGCGCTTAGGATCAATAAAAGAATAACTTATAACATTTGGCTGCTTAATTGATCCTTATCAAAGCGTTTTACGATGAGACTTGTTACCCTTTAACAGATTGGTTTTATAAATAGTCTTTTGTCCTTATTTCTAAATTTCAAAGAGCAACAAGTCTATTCCAGAAGGGATGCACTGTCTAAAATAAAAAACCCCGAAAGTATTCAGATAATCTGATTCTTTCGGGGTTTTTTATTTAAAAAAAATCTTGACTAGAAAGGACAACCAATACATTCATCCACTCTTGGATCTTCTTTTGGTTGAGAAATTTCACGGGCATCGACATCGCCAACGTTCCCTAAAATTCTAAATTCTGTTCGTCGATTCAACTGATGTTCTCTTTCAGAACAAGGAATCTGATTTTTACAGTTATTTACGTTCTGGCTTTCACCGTATCCAACCGCCACTAAACGCTCCCGATCAATGCCATTTGCTACCAACCATCTCACTACCGAATCAGCACGTCGCTGAGAAAGTGCGCGGTTATAATAATTGGATCCACGCGAATCTGTATGTGATCCAATCTCTACCACAAATTCCGGATTGTTTTCCAACATCCCTTGTAAAGACTGTAACTGTGGTTCTGCCTCGTCTCTTAAGTAAGACTGATCAAAATCATAGTAAATATGTAGCAGGTAAGCAACTGATTGTCCCGGCTGCGGAGCAACTGGACTCACAGGAAAAGTAGTACTTCCAGGTGTTTCATTAACCTCTACTCCCTTGTCGTAAAGACGTCCATTAATGGGTCCGTCTGCTGGAAGGTTTGTGTTAGGATCCATCCATAAATCTGTGCTATTATCTTTGTACGGAGAACCCACTGAATTATCTTCAACCACATAATCGTCGCTGGCAGAAGTCGGTTGCAGATTCAAGTTAGCTTGTAACGTAAGAGACTTTTCTTCGCCACGAGTACACTGGTCCGCTACCGTCGCAGCAATATAACCGCTCTTGCTACCTCTTACAGTATAACAGCAATCTTTATCTAATTTAAAATTATAAGTACCGAGTGCATCGGTCGTATAAGTTTGCTCGTCTTTATCGCAGTCGTTCATCAAAGTTACCGTGGCACCTTCCAGTGGCAAGCCAGTATTGTCATCAAAAACAACGCCTTCGAGTTCAAATGCCATTGCTGGGTCAAGTGGTATTTCTACAAATACTTTTTCTCCTCTCGGAATATCCGTCGTACACCCTTTTTCTTCATTGTCTGAATAGTTTTCTGCGCTGGCAGCAAAGTTACAACACTCGCCCATTTTCTGGTCGATGGTAATCTTGCCTTCTGCATCAGTAGTCATGGTCAGCCCCGTACAATCATTTACTACGCTAGCACCTTCGATTGGCTCCTTTGTTTCGCGATCATACACCAGAATTTCAACTGGAGAAGCAATTTTCTTAAAACTATAGATATCATCCATTCCAGATCCGCCTTCCCGGTCAGAAGATAAAAATCCGCAAGTTCCTTCTTCGTTAAATACGACACCAAAGTCATCAGAAATCGTATTGATAGGATAACCAACGTTTTCAATCATTCCCCATTCGCCTTCTCCTTTGTCTTCCATAAAGTAAATATCCAATCCACCCAATCCAATTTGTCCGTCGGAAGAAAAATATAATTTACCAGTAGCATCATAGTTTGGAAATACTTCGTTTCCTTCTGTATTAATCCCAGGTCCCAGATTCAATGGTGGTCCCCAGCTGCCACTTTCTTTTTCAGACTTATAAAGGTCCATTCCACCAAATCCACCAGGCATATCAGAAGAAAAATATAACGTATTGTTGTCTGGTGTCAACGTAGGATGTGCCACAGAATATTCATCGCTATTAAAAGGTAAACCTTCTAAGTCCCCCCAGTCTTTATCTCCTTTTTTAGGAGCGTGGTAAATTTTCAATTTAACAATACCATCATCAGATTTTCCAGGTTTTCCTTTTACCTGATTATTACGGGTAAAATAAATCTCGGATTGATCCTGATTAAAAGCTACCGCTGCATCATGAAATTTTCCGTTAAGGTCATTAGAGAATTTTTTAGGCGCTCCAAAAGTGTATTCTCCACAATCTTCCTTGTCAACGGGTTCCGCTTTAATTTTATATAATTCTAAAAATGGATTTCCCGTCCAGGTATGGGTACGTTTAACCGCACCCCCCATATCTCTTTCCGAAGCGAAAATAATTTCTTCTCCGTAAATAACAGGACTAAAATCATCCACGTTAGAATTGAAAGGTAAGTGTACAATTTCGTAAATACCCGCATTTTTGGTCATTAGCTCGTCTTCGTAGTCACATGCTTTTACGAGATACTGACCACGCAAATCATCGGGCACTTCTTCGACGTACTTTTCGTACCATTCTTTGGCCAGGTCACACTTTCCATTACGTTGCAGCATCTGCCCATAAAAAAGTTTGTGAATGGACTCAGACTCTGGTAATCGAACAACCTGTCCGTACCAGTATTCACCGTCTTCAGAATTACTCACCTTTCGGTAACATTCCGCCAGCAAAATTTTTGCTTCACTATTATCGTCTTTTTCCAGTACTTGATTAAACAAGGTGATTGCTTGTTGATAATCCAGACCTTCCATGGCTTTGACTGCTCGCTTCATTTTCTGAGCGAACAAACCGGAAGCCCCGAGAGACATCACCAGCATGATTAAAATTAGCTTCTTGAACTTCATTTTTCTTACTTTAATTAAGGGATTGTGTTTTTATGGATTTCTATAAGTCTGCTCTTTCTAGAAGTATCGAGGCGTTACCACCTGCTTGGTTTTATAGTCAAATTCGTACCCTAACATTACTTCGAACGAGCCACCGGCGACGCTCTGCAATTTAGTGAGTGTATAATCATACGCTACTCCGATGCGCAGTCCGTTGGCCAAATAATAAGCTGCCCAAACATCCGCAGAATCAAAAGAACTTTGGTCTCCAACAATTCCTTCAATAGCCGAGCGGAAAGAAACACCGACCCACAAGGCTTGCTGAAACATCAGCGATAAGTCAATATCAAACTCGGTAGGCGCTCCAAAACCCTGATAGGCTTCGTCCTTGCTAAAGCTACTGAGCAGACCTACATTTTTAACCAAAATAGATGGCTTGAAAATTAAGGCATCTCCTTTTATTGGGAAAGCTGCTCCGGCAGAAAAATAGTAGTGCCGTTGTTGTCTTGCCCAGACATTGGTATTGATCTCATTGTCCCGTAGATCGTATTCGATCAACTGCGGGCTGGCAAATCCTACGTAGAATTTTGGGGTATAGTAATAAATACCAGCTCCAAAATTAGGCAGCAATTTTGACGGTGTCATTTCTTCAAAAGCCTCGTCTCCGGATCCTTGCTCCAGACTCAGTTTATTAAAATCAGCTCGCCAGTGCATTACACCTCCTTGCAGACCAATCGAAAGCTTTCCCTTACCCATCGGAATCCGGTAAGCATAGCTGAGGTTGGCACGAATAGAATTTGTCGGACCGATCTCATCATTTACCAAACTAAGACCTACTCCAACTCGTTCGTTGGGCATCGGTGTATGGATGATGAGCGACTGCGTTTGCGGCGCGCCCTCAATTCCCCACCATTGTGTCCGGTGGATTAAATTCATTGCGAGGTGATCTTTTGATCCGGCGTAAGCGGGATTGAAAGTCAGACTGTTGAACATGTACTTAGTGAACATGACATCCTGCTGTGCAAACAGGTTAGTCCCTCCAACGAATAATAGCACGATAAATAAGTAGATTTTTCTCATAATCCATGGTAGATTTTAGAAGTTCAGTTTGTGTAAGACTCCAGTGTTTTCTCAATTAGTAAATAATGTTTATAAGGTGCTAAAATCAAAAATGATGCTAGCTTTTTTATTTTATTTTGTGACAGGTTATTGTCTAGCGATTTATCTGAACATAACCTGAGATTTTTTCGCCATCGCCTCTTTCTAGCAAGTAGAAATAAGTACCATCTGGTAAATCAATTCCTTCCCAGGTTCCAGCCCAGTCGTTTTGATAATCGGTCGTCTCCAAAACCCTGTTTCCCCAACGGTTGTAAACGTACAGGATATGTTCCGGGAAATTTTCCAGACCTCTGATACGGAAGAAATCATTTATGTTGTCGTTATTTGGAGAAAATCCGTTATAAACAAACAACTCTCCAGCTTCTCCCTGTTCGCATTCAATAAAGACTGTTACCGTGGTTGTATCCGAACCAAACTCGTTGGCGATTACATAAGTAAATTGATCCAGACCACAGCTATCCGTATTCGGAATATAAGTAATCACACAATCTTCCACATCTCTAAAGGCAATACCCTGATTGGGGCCTGCACCACCATTCGCAGCAGGAAGTACAAAGAAATTATCTATGGTTCCCGGGATCGTATCATTGTCACAGACATTGATCTGTAAAGTGCTATTGACTAATACAGTGTCTGAGTCCGGGCTCAGTATTGGGGGAGAATCGGTCGGTAAGTCGCTGACATTAAAAATAAAGGTGGTGGTATCGCAGGTCATGAATTCATCACAAACCGCTACACAGAGTGTGTCACTAAAATCGGCATTGGTTGCAGTAACCTCTATACACAAAGATAAAGGATTTGCCACATAATCAGTAGCCTGACCACCAAAATTATTACAAATAAAGATACTATCTGTGACCATACCTCCCAATTGGGTCGTATCGAGACAGTAAGTAACCGTATTCCCTAATCGAATATCATCTTCAATTACTTCTGCAACCGGGTTCAATACGTCTACTACATAGTAGATTGTATCCACATTTCCCTGGTTATCCGTAAATTGCAGACAAGCAGTATCTTGTCCAGGAACGAATCCATCTATATTCAAACAATAATTAAACGTATCTAAAATAAACTCAACTGCTACAGGTATATCCTCGCAGAAATTCTGAATATTAACCACCGGTCCACTCAAATTATCTAAAGGGAAGTTACAAACCGTAGCTTGCTGATTAATAAATATCGTATCATTGACCAATCCTGGCCCGTCTCTTAGCGCTCGTACGTAGACATAGTTGGTATCACACAATAACATGGCATCGCAGATGACCACACAGAATGTATCCACTCCACCTGCCACCAATCCAGTGTAATTCAGGCAAAGACTTGCACTATCCAGCGTAAAATCTATAAAATCCTCATCGGAGTCACAAATAGTAAAGAAAGTATCTACGCCCGTCAGACGGGTGGTATCAAGACAAAAAACAGCATTCGTGCCTTCTACAATTGTCAGGTTGGTTTCAAAAACCCGGCTTGGGTTAGCATCCTGTACATCGATGATAAATGTAGTAGTATCACACAATCCTCTCCCGTCGCAAACGACAATACAGGCAGAGTCAATTCCGGGTGTTAACGTGGTAAATTCTACGCAAGAATTGCCGTTGATCAGATTAAACTGAACATTGCCATCACTGGCATCCGGACATTCATTGGTAATGGTAAAAGGTAGTAGTAGCTCCGAAAAATCAAGACAGATCGTATCGGTCACTCCCGGAAACAAACTATCAATTCGGATTATCTCCGGCTGGATACAAGCTACGGCTACCCGGAAAGAATCCACACAAAGTGGTGTCGATCCGGTTGTATTTAAGGTAACTTTAGTCATACCAGGTTCGAAGAACAGTTGGCTACCATTGATTCTTAATTGCTCATTTTTGGTTAGAATAGGGGTTACACCAATCTGAGATACAAAAATGGCGAGGTCAGAATACGTATTATCGTTATCTCCTCCTCTTATTCTTTTAGTAATGGCATCGTCCGTCCAGTTTCCAGTAGGATCCCAGGTATTGAGCGAATCTACCAAATCCAGGATAGTCAGAAATTCTCCACTAAAAATGACGTCATTTACTTCCCAGTTTTGTACGCTATATGGTCCTGAAATAGGTGTACCATCATCGGCTTCGACCAATTGACGGTAATTATAGGATAAAATCGTATCCAGATTGCAAGCATTGATACCGTTTTGGTAGAAACTGGTATCGTTGATAATTATTTGGTAATTAAAAATATCATTGATAGGGATATCCAGACAAAGCGCGGCGGGTGCTCCACAATCAGATGTTTGCAGATATACCGTGTCTGGTAAATTTACAATCGTATCGTTAAAAATCAGATCAGCTGTCAAGGTGGTAAACGACTCATTATTGGTAGTTCCATAAGCGGAACTGACAGAAAGAGAGGTAACGATCAGTAGCAGCAAAAAAAGAAGTAATTCTTTTTTCATGGTATAAATATTTTTTAGCCAAAAAGGATTATTCCTTACAGGCGAATTATATACTGTGAAAATATAATAGATGCGGAAACAATAGTGTGTGTTGAGAAGTCTTCAAAATGAAGTCAGCATCTCAAATAATATGTTCGTTTTTAGGAAATATAAACTTATCAGAGAAAGTTCGAAAACCGTGCCAATTACTTTAAATATTTAGCATATATATCTCCCAATTGACTTGTAATCAGTGCGTTTTGTCTTTTATAATTTTATTTAATAATCATATGATTTAATAAATAATGTAACTGACAATCATCATGCACTTTATGCCTTAAGATTAATAAATATATCTTAATTAAAATGCTGATGCAAAAATGCGAAATTTATTCACATTTTTTTCTTAATAAAGCATTAAAAATAATAATGTAATAGAAGAATTTGGAAAAAAGGCTAAAATGAAGTGATTTGAAGGCTTTTAAAATAATAAATCAAGAATAATCATGCTGCCTAAAATTACACTGGCGACGCCATTGGTGGTAAAAAAGGCCAGATTTATTTTACTTAGATCGTTTGGCTTAACCAAAGTATGCTGATAAAAAAGCAATCCTAAAAATATAAACGTAGCAATACTGGATAACCAACCGGCAGTGGGATAACTGGTCAGTAGTAGATAGCCAGCGCTGGCCATGGTCACAGCACATCCTATGTGTAGCATCGTGGACAGCCGTAACGCATTGCGACCACCTAGCGCAACGGGCACGGAAGATAATTCGTGCTTTCGATCGAAATCTTCGTCCTGTAAGGCATAAATAATATCAAATCCCGAGACCCAGAATAAAACAGAGAGCGCGTATAATAGTGGTAATAAATCAAAATTTCCACCGGCTGCCAAATAAGCGCCAATGGGTGCCAGCGACAGACCCAGACCCAATACAAAATGACAAAGAAAAGTAAACCGTTTTGTGTAACTATAGCCAAGAATAACCAAAAGTGCTACGGGAGACAAATAAAAACAGAGTGGATTGATTAGCCAGGTAGTAGCCACAAATAACATGGAGTTCAATAAGACAAATGAAAGCGCCGCACGGGGAGAAATGACCCCTGCTGGAATTTCCCGGACCTCCGTTCGTGGATTTTTACCATCAATATCTCGGTCCAGATAGCGGTTGAAGGCCATCGCAGCATTGCGCGCAAAGACCATACACAATAAAACATAGAAAAAAATAATCCACGGTACCTGAACTTCCAAACGATAAATCGCCAAAAAGAAACCCAGTAACGCAAAAGGCAGCGCAAAAACGGTGTGACTAAATTTGACCAAAGACAGATATCGTTTCATAAATAGTACTTAATTCAAGCAGTCCAACGGATACTTACCTATAATAAAAAAAACCACCAGATTAAGTTTAGAATCTGGTGGCCTTTTTTCAAAAATCTTACGATTTTTAGTCATAAACGAATTGCTTACTTGTTGGTGGCAGCAGCTTCCGTTTCAGGTGCGTTAACATCTCCTTTGATCGTCAAGAAAGACTGAGCTGGATCAGTGTTGGCCGTAATGGTCACTTTCTTACTCTGCTTGTTTTTCTTACCTTTAGAATCAAACTGTACTTGAATCTCACCGCTTCCACCTACTGGAATTGGCTCTTTTGGCCAGCTAGGAACCGTACATCCGCAGCTACCTTTGGCATTGCTGATAATTAATGGCTCGTTACCAGTGTTCGCAAACTTGTATACGTGCGTTACTTTCTCTCCCTGATCTACCGTACCAAAGTCAAATTCCGTTTCTTCAAATTTAAGCGTAGTAGTAGGACCAGAAGGTACTACCGCAGCGGCAGCGGCACCAGCAGCACCAGCGGCAGCATTTGCTACATCACCAGCAGCATTATTTACTGCACTAGCAGCACCAGCTACTTTATCCTGAGCAGCATTTTTTACAGAATCACCATCACTGCCACAAGCAGTGAATAGAGCAATAGATACTAAACATGCGAATAACGCGGAAAAGTTAAAACGAATCTTTGAAATCTTCATTTTTTAAATTTTTTTATGGTTAAAATGTCACAACGCCATGATAGTCGTTATGTATTACGATGACAAAGGTAACCGATGTTCCTACTTTTTGTTGTTAATGGGTATCGAACAATTGTTAACGACTTGTTAACGATGCCAAAACATAGCTATTGTCCCTGCTTGGGAATGTTGAATAAATAAAGTACGATTCTATGCTTCCTCTTTTTCCATCACTCTTCCTTATCGTGTTTGACCCGATGGAGGTTTCTTTGTGACAATCATTTTTGCCACGTACTTTTGCTTGTCCTTTAAGACTTCTGTTGGATAAGGAGTCAAGCTCATCAACGTAAGTGTATAATTTAAAACACTTTTGGCTTCGCCACATTCGGGTTTGTTCAGGCACAAGCCTTTGGCTTTTAGTACGAGGTTTTCGCTTTGTTTGCCTACTTTAACAATTAATGAAACAATTCCTTCCCCCGCCTGAATACAGTTGACCCCTTCCGGACAACGACTTTCGGTTAATTTTTCAAAACTGATCTCTATTTGCTCGTCGGGCAGACCGATCGTCGTTCCGTAACGCAAATCAAATGTTTGATTGAGTTGAGATTGATACGGTAATAATTTGGTAGTTCCAGAATTACAACCTATCCAGCAAAGAAGAATAACCAGACTAGCTAGCTTAAACAATAACTTAAATGAAACCGTCATATTAAATTGATTTATAGGTGTCTCTGAAAATAAAGTTTAAAAAATATATATAAAAGTATATTTTTGGTTAACTTCTTATTTTTTGGCTAAAAATACAAACTTCTACTGGTTAATTTGTAATTTTGGAAAGAGATAAACATTAACTACCACTACTATGAAAGATCGACCAACCACTGACCAAATATGCGCGGACGTATATTTTCAATTGCAAAAAACAGCCTATTATGACGGCTTTTCTTCACACGGGCTAGATCTCTGCAAGATTTCCCGACAGGAGGATAAATTTGCCACTACCCTCTTATCCCGGATCTCAGAAAATGAAACAACGGAGCTTTCTTTCATTGCAAAAAACGAAGCAATAAAGCCTCTTGCAGATCTTTTCTATGATGCCTACCAACAATCGGGACGATCCGATTATGAAGAAGCAGGAATTGGATTTCCAATGTTTTATATAAAAAATGAGGACCATCCTCTTGCTAAATTAGCAGCGCCACTTTTCATCTGGCGCGTTGATTTTAGACCAGACTACGCAGATAAGTGGCATCTGAATATAAAGCGTGGCGATGTACTGCCCAATAAACTATTACTGGCTTTTTTTACAGAAAAATATGGAATTGATCTAGCGGAAAAATTTGATAAGTGTTTGGAAAAAAAGGGGGACCTTGGAGAAGCCATTTATCATCTCTGCTATGAACTAATTGTACAGCTGGATTTGATGGATCAGCGGTCTACCACTACCATACTACCAAGTCCCTCCTCGATTGATAATACCAGAGGTACGATCCATTGGTCGGGTGTGTTAAATCTATTTGGTATTCAGCAAACGCATTTATTAGCACAAGCTAAAAATATAAAAAAAACCTCCTGGCAATCAATCGAAACGCCTTCCTGGTCGCATAATTATGGAATTTTCCCAACAGATCCGATGCAAGAACTGGTGATGCAGTATTTCCAGACCCATAACCTTATTGTGGATGGAGAGCCCGGAACAGGTGTACTTCAGACGGCTGCCAATATCGCGGTCAATTGCCTTGCGAATGAAAAAAATGTGCTGATCGTCAGCCGCAAACCAGCATTGCTCGGTGCGATTCGTCGTCACCTTGCATCCCGAAATTTAGACCAATATGCGCTGGACTTATTTACAAATCATACGCCCGATCGTCAAGCAATTTTAAACGAAACACCAAAGCATGACCGGGAACAGTATAATTTGAATTTACAAAAAGCGCTACGTAATCAAACCACACTGGCCGATCAGTACAACGCGACCACACAACCCATTTTTGGTAAATATACCTGGACCAATGTGGTAGGATTATTTTTAGCGGCCAATGGAAAAGAACCCAGTGCCTTGCTCAATAGCCACTTAAATTTTAGTGATTACCAATGGTCGTATAAAGTCTTTAATTCTTTTTCCGAAAAGGTAGCGCAGGGAGTAGATTTATTTGAAAATATCGGCACAACGGAACATCCACTCAATAAACTAAACAGTATTTTATTTTTAGAATATAATCCAGCTCAAAGTCTTCGCCGCATTAATGAATCTGTTCGTCAGCTAAAAGAAAAAGCGCACAACCTGCAACAAAAGTACATCAATAAATTACACACCTATACCGTTAAGCTAACCCACTATTATAACGATGGTCTCAAGGATTTTCAAAAGAAAAGCGATGTTTTACTGGAATTAATAGGAGACCTTGACAGCGAGCATGGGGCCAGAGGAATTAAAACGGGTATGCTCTCTACCGGAAAACTCAAGCTTTCGGGTATATTTTCCAATAGTGCTAAAAATATTCTGGAAAGACAAAAAAGGGTAAAAGCAGATTATCAGTTTATGCGCGCAAAATTTTCGGAAAATCATTTCTTCAACTATACTTTTCCTACCTATACCGGATCAGAAAAAATACCAGAAATTCAGGCATCTGTGCAAGCGTTTAGAACTGCTTTACAGGAATTTCAACAGACGGTTCCTCAGCTTATTCAAGATAATCTAGATAGCCTCAGCGGGACGCATCAGGTAACAGCAATGGGCTACGAAGCAACGGTAAGAAGTCTTGATAATGAACTAAGAGCATTTCTAAGATCCGTTAATCAGACGCGTTTATTTGAAGAAGAAATTACCGCTACTGCACACCCTACGCGGGAACAACAAAATCAACTTGAACAGGTTGTTAATCAACTCGATGCAATTAATTTCAATCTCCGTGATTTTGATGATTTTCATGCATGGCAGAAGTATTGGCTCCAACTATCTCATTCAGAACAAAAAGTAGTTTTAGCACTGACCAGGGTTAAACCAAACGACTGGGTTGCTGCTTTTCAGAGTTGGTATTTACAACAGTTTTTATCACAATATCATCACGAAGGTATCCCCGAAGACGACCAACATTACCAGCGGTTTTTAATGGCCCTTGATGGTTTTGAAGAACAATTGCCAGCTCAAATTATTGCGCAACAAAAAAAGCGGCAGACCAGATCACCCAGGTTGAAGCCAGATCTCTTTACCAATGCCAATCAGGATTTTTCGGCGATTCAGTTTTTACAAAAAAATACCGGTGATGTCGCAAAAGTGACGGAGCAATACCCTGTACTTTTAACGACACCCGAGTTGGCCATGGAATGGATTGATGGCACCCAAAATACATTTGATGCGATCCTTGTTTTAGGAATGGATGAACTGAAATTTAGTAACTATTTTCCTCTGTTAAATATGGCTCCGAGGGTAATCGGATTTACGAGCAGTCGGAATGGGTTTCAAACCACTGACTATACTTTACTGGATAACTTGATTGATCAGGATACCCAGGAAATAAATCTACTATATCATCACCGTCCGGGACCAGCTGCCATCACTGACCTTTGTTACGAAAAGTTTACAGCTGTCCGTGATTTACATTTTTATAACAAGACAAAGAACAAAAATGCCCTGGTAAACCTTCCACTCGATCTCTCCTACCGATCAGACCAGAATATTAAAATGCATTATGGATCGGTACTGGAAAAAATTCTAAATGAAATAAAACCTACCTGCAAAGGTTATCAATATCCTGATCTACGGATAGTCGTGGAAGAAGAAGACTTAAGAGATTTTCTTTTCTATCGATTGTATCACAAACGGGTGGGACATACTGCAATGGCAGATCAATTACAAAAACTTTTTCCCCATGGAATAAAAATCTATCCACCTGAAAATCAGGCAGATGGTACGACTGATTATCTGCTATATATTCAAAGCCCTGGTTCACCTTATCGCGGCACGCGTATCCTACAAAATCATCTAATCAGCGCTGGGCAAAAAGTGTTTTTTATTCATTCGGACCAAGTACCTTCCTACGGATCGTATACGGACGAACAGTTATTGGTAAAGAAAAGATATCGTCGTAATATCCAGTGTGACTATTTCATTGACGAAGTAGTGGAGAGCCTGTCTAATCACCTTCATCCAGCTCAATTGGTTAAACACGCATGGATCAACGAATTGTATGTACCGTTGTTAATTAAACCGGACGATAAAGACGCTGCTCCCATTGCTGTTATTATTGATGGAATAGGAGATCGCCGGGGAGCACTGGCGCTTAACTGGGAAAGAAAATACCGGGCATTACTGACCTTTTATGGTCTGGAATATGTGTATGTTTGGTCTGCAGACTGGTGGAAAAACGAAAGTAGCGCCGTCGCATTATTAGTTAACAAAATAGCAGAACGGACCGCGCAGTATGTGGGATAAACCAAAGCAATATTATTTATGGCGTAAGATAGCCTGGGCAACCGGGATCATCTTTGGCCTTTCCATTATTCGGATTTTATTTACAATGGATTATTCAGAACCGTTCGGTTACTGGATTATGCTACACAAGTTAGGAGAAGTATTTTTGGTCGTTCCTTTTTGGCGGGCAGGTATGCTTTCTACTTATCAGGCAAGTCGCCGGGTATCGGTGTTTTTGCGTCGCTGGCAATACGTAATGCTCGCCGGAGGAGTCCTGAATTTAATCGCTGGCCAGGGACTGGCAGGAGTGGTCTGGTGGGACTGGTTTTGTAACTGGGTATTTATTGGTGGCGTGCTTGCGCAGCCACTTGGAGAGTGGTTGTTTCTGAAAAGATAGGAAATATTTGCTGCCTGATTGATCATCCAGGGTAGGCTTCAGGATCGAGGTGCGGACGGTTAAAGACAGTGAGGTGTTCATTTAACTTTATCTAGTGCCTTCGGCACTAAGTTGTTGATTAGTTAATCGGTGGATCAGTCACATAGTACGCAATGCGAACGTAACCAT
>ENA-ORXR01000542-ORXR01000542.1-marine-metagenome-genome-assembly--contig:-NODE-542-length-50090-cov-12.602723_pt1 | contig 50090 bp, 25 predicted proteins | sample MGYA00237866_ERZ511479 | MGnify/ENA metagenome assembly ERZ511479
AAGGCCCGCACGGCGAGTGCAAGTTAGCTTTGCATCTATAGAAAATGTGTTTATGCTTTACTTCTGAATACCCCTATGCTCATGGCCTTATTCGCACTACATAGTAAGTATAAGCAGGTAGTCATTAGGCCTACGGAAGACAGCAATCTTAGATATAAAATCTTTCATATCTCTCGATGCCTTTAAGGTTAAATTCTGCTCGATTGATAGCTCCTAAGAAGGCAATACCTGCTTTCATCACTCATACATCGTATCATAATATAGTGTACTATCCTATGCTGCCAAAATTCCAATCACCTCTGTACTCTCTCTGAACCCATTGATTCGCATCTGGCAGATTAGTTATTTCCATAGTAGCACCATCCCAGAGCAGTTGTTTTCGACCAATAAATCGATCATTTCCCCTCCAGAAATTATCATTTTCGATTTCCGGATTTTTGAGATTGTAAGCCTTTATTGCCAGATTTCCCATCAGTATACTTTCAGTGAAGGGTCCAGCATATGAGAATGGTGAGCTCGTCACGCCATTTCCATAGCCAGCTATTGCAGCATTCACCCACTGTACGTAGTGCCCTTCGGGGACTCGGGTCTCTGTCGCCATTGGCATTTCTTCATACTCCATGCGACGCGTGGGGATCAAGCGAGGATTAGCTCCATAGCAGTCAGCCATCAGTGTCCCTTTACTACCATAGAAGATACATCCGCCATCCCAATTACCCATGGGTTCGTCTGGTCCGAGGCCTTCTGGCCGCTCTGGCTGTATGCCACCATCCATCCAAGCGACCTTAATCTCGCCCGGACCGTCAGTGCGCGGGTAGGTAAAGTGGATCTTACTGGAGTCTGGAAAACTCTCTGAGTAATCTTTTTCTTGAAAATTCCCAATATAGCTGCCCGTCACGCTGCACTCCACCGAAGATGGATATTTGATCGGAAGTATTCTGAATACAGGATCCATAATATGACATGCCATGTCACCGAGAGCTCCCGTACCATAATCATCCCAGCCTCTCCAGTCGAAAGGATGATAGCCTTTATGATAGTCTCTATAGGGGGCAGTCCCTAACCACAGATCCCAGTTGAGCTCTGACGGCACGGGCGTTTTTGCTTCTGGCACTGCAAGCGCTTGTGGCCAGATTGGTCGATTAGTCCAGCAAATGACCTTTTCTACCATACCTATCATCCCAGAGTCATACATCTCCTTCATCATGCGCACCCCGTCACCCGAGGCGCCTTGATTACCCATCTGTGTCACCACCTTGTATTTATCCGCCGCATCGGTAAGGACTCGTGCCTCGTATATATCATGAGTGAGTGGCTTCTGCACATAGACATGCTTACCTCTCTGCATAGCACTATATGCTGCTACAGCGTGCATGTGATCTGGAGTAGATATAGTTACGCCATCTGCGTCATCGCCTACATCATCGAGCATCTTACGAAAATCATGAAAGTACTGTGCTGCTGGCCACGAGGTCTTAGCGCCTACCGCTTGGCGATCATCGACGTCACAGAAAGCTATAACTTTAGCATGAGGACTTTTAGCACATTCTGTTAGGTCGCTAAACCCTTTACCACCTGCTCCAATACCTACTATATTAAATGTATCACTCGGTGGGACAAAGCCTTTGCCACCCAGCACGTGTCTAGGAATAATCATAAATCCTGCGGCGCCAGCAGAACTTGCTTTAATAAAGTCTCTTCTTCCTTGCTTCTTGGTACTTTTCAATTTTTTCATGGATTTTTTTTGTCAGATGAATTTTGAGTGCCCGACTTATAAAGGAATGGTTAAAGTACCCCTACTCTCAGAGAATAACAATCGTAAGGCTGAAAAATTTATTGAATAGCTTCTAAAATCAACATTTCATTAGTTGAATGGCTTAAGAATTCGCCCACGTGCATGATCAAAGATTGTGAGCTGCAATTTTTATTAGACTAGTCATTTAAACTTAAAGAACAGCTAAGGAAGACTTTCCAAAAAGTAGTCAATACTGTATCTTGAAGAGGACAATCGACGGCAGGAGTTCTCTCCTATGTCCTGTCTATCTAATATAATACTGAAATGAATTTTGTAGGTAAGAGTCTTATCCTATTGATATTGCTGGTTGTTAGCCTTTAGAAAAACACCACGTAAAATTGGTGTTGCCTAAGAGAAACTGTTAAATGTGTGACAGTCCACCACCATAGATCATCGGGTTCCTGCGATGGCATCTAATTAAAACCATTTAGCATAGATATTTAAATAGTTACGGAACAGAGTCTTGAATTGAGCCTACACCTCTTCACTTGAAAATACAGAGCCTACATAAGAGCGGTTCAGCCGCGCAATATTTTCCAATGAAATCTCTTTAGGGCACTCCGCTTCGCAGGCGCCTATATTAGAGCAGAATCCAAATCCCTCTTTATCCATCTGAGCTACCATTCTTTGCGATCGCTTATCTTGCTCTAACTCACCCTGCGGCAGTAGACCAAGGTGGGATATTTTTGCAGCTGTAAATAGCATTGCTGAGCCATTGGGGCAGGCTGCTACACATGCACCACATCCTATGCAGGTAGCAGAGTCAAACGATTTTGCTGCTATGTCACCTTCAATAGGTATAGCATTACCATCCGGAGCCTGGCCCGTATTCACTGAGATATATCCGCCTGCTTGGATTATTCGATCAAAGGAAGACCTATTCACGACTAAATCCTTAATCACGGGAAATGCTGAGGCACGGAAAGGTTCTACGGTGATGGTATCGCCATCTTTATAGTGCCTCATGTGTAACTGGCACGTGGTGGTACCTATTTGTGGCCCATGCGGCCGGCCGTCTATGACAATATCACAAGAACCACAAATGCCTTCGCGACAGTCATGTTCGAATGCTACGGGGTCTTTTTTATTTTCTATAAGTTCTTGATTAAGCACATCCAGCATTTCTAAGAATGACATATGCTCATCAGCCACCACTTGATACGACTCAAAGGAGCCTTTAGTAGCATGGTTCTTTTGTCTCCAGATTTTTAGTGTCAGTTTCATATGTATGGATTTTTAGAACTGTATGTCTGTCAGCAGCTAACTAAGTATATTCCTCCTTTGAGTATCTTAATTATCTACATCATAGACGCTTAGCATGTATATATTTAGATCTGATTGCCTGTCAACGTAATTTCGATATTATACGTTTTACCATCAAAAAAGCTTGAGCGCAGGCCATCATTACTTGTAACTTCTCGTTTTCAATTCAACGTTATTAAATACCAATTGTTCTTTATGAACTTTGGGCTCTTGCTCATCCCATTCCCACGCCGCCACATAGGCATAATTCTCATCATCTCGCTTCGCTTCCCCGTCCTCAGTCACATATTCTTCTCTGAAGTGACCTCCGCATGATTCATTTCGATCGAGTGCATCAAGGGTCATGACTTCGCCTAACTCCATGAGGTCGGCTACTCGGGTCGCCTTCTCTAATTCGGGATTAAATTCGTCAATAGTGCCTGGAACGAAGACATCACTATAAAATTCATCTCGTAGTGCTCTGAGCTCTTGTCTGGCTTTAATCAAACCTTCGGCATTTCTTGACATCCCACAGTATTCCCACATGATTTTTCCAAGCCTTCTATGAAAACTTTCTACGGATTGATTGCCTTTAATATTGATCAGATTCTGCAGTCTCTGTCTGGTATCATTCTCTGCTTTTTCGAATTCAGGCAAATCAGGACTGATATTTGGAGTTCTGATTTCTTTTGCTAAAAACTGTCCGATAGTATATGGTATCACAAAATATCCATCCGCCAGTCCCTGCATGAGAGCTGATGCACCCAGACGATTAGCGCCGTGATCTGAAAAATTCGCTTCGCCCAGTGCAAATAGGCCTGGCACATTGGTCTCCAGGTTGTAATCCACCCAAAGACCACCCATAACGTAATGGATAGCTGGGTATATTTTCATCGGTAGGATGTACGGATTTTCACCTGTGATCTTTTCATACATCTGGAAGAGGTTACCGTATTTCTTTTTCACAACTTCCCTTCCCAAATCCAGAATCTTTTCCATCGACGGATTATTAATGCCCTGCGATAATGCCTCAGACTGGCCGTACCTTTCAAATGCTGAACTAAAATCCAAGTATACAGCTAATCCAGTAGGGCTCACTCCATTGCCCGCATCACAGGCAACTTTAGCAGCGCGTGAGGCTACATCTCTGGGCACCAGATTGCCAAAAGCGGGATAGCGTCTCTCTAAGTAGTAATCTCTGTCAGCTTCTGGAATATCGAGCGCCGTCTTTCTCTTTTCTCTGATAGCTATAGCGTCTTCCTTCTTTTTAGGGACCCAGACCCTACCATCATTACGGAGTGATTCTGACATCAGGGTAAGCTTAGACTGATATTCACCTGATACGGGTATGCAGGTCGGGTGTATCTGACACATGCAAGGATTAGCCATTAAAGCACCTCGCCTGACTGCTCGCCAAGCAGCTGATACATTACATCCCATCGCGTTTGTCGAAAGATAATACACGTTACCATAGCCTCCTGTAGCTAATACCACAGTATGTGCCGCGTGCCGTTCCAGCTCGCCAGTCAATAGATTGCGTGCTATGATGCCCCTTGCCTTACCTTCTACTGTGACGAGATCCAACATTTCATGCCGATTATACATGACGACATTACCGTTAGCTATCTGCCGAGATAGTCCTTGATAAGCTCCCAATAGTAACTGCTGACCAGTCTGGCCTCTGGCATAGAATGTCCTGCTCACCTGAACCCCTCCGAAAGATCGATTAGCTAGTAGACCACCATATTCTCTGGCAAACGGGACGCCCTGAGCAACACACTGATCTATTATTTCTGTACTCGCCTCTGCTAGCCTGTGTACGTTTGATTCTCTGCTTCTATAATCTCCACCTTTGATGGTATCGTAAAATAATCGATATATACTATCTCCATCATTCTGGTAGTTTTTAGCGGCATTAATACCTCCTTGAGCAGCGATACTGTGCGCTCTTCTTGGGCTATCATGAAAAGTAAAACATTTCACATTATAACCCAACTCACCAAGTGAGGCTGCTGCTGAAGCTCCTGCCAGTCCAGTCCCTACGACTATGACTTCAAGTCTTCGCTTGTTATTAGGCGCTACCAGGTCGATCGTAGACCTGTATTTGGTCCACTTCTCTGCTAATTCTCCTTCTGGAACATTACTATCTAATTTCATAGTCACTTCTATTTAAAATACATATAAAGTGGAATAAAGGCAAAACCCAATGGAATGAGTATAGCATATACCCTCCCTACCAACTTAATGAGCGGGGTATATTTTTTATGGTTTAGTCCTAATGACTGAAATGCACTCTGAAAGCCATGCCATAAGTGAAACGCTAATGCGATCAGTCCAACCATATAAAGAGCCACCCAAAGAGGATTAGCAAATACATAGCTGACACTCTCATAAGCATTAACAATTTCTTCATCACTATAGCTGATCATGGGAGTCTCACTGCCAAACTTAAACTGAAACCAAAAATGACCTAAATGCATGAGTAAAAAGGCTAATATCAATATCCCTAGAAGAGCCATATTGCGCGATGCCCAAGAGGTACCATTCTTTGGGCTGACAGCGTATTTAAGTCCTTTAGCTTTCTTATTAGTGAAGTAAAGTACAATGCCTTGTATGGCGTGGACCACGATAAAAAAGAAATTTCCCTTTGATATCAATTGAATTAGCGTGTTATGACTCATAAAGTCACTGTAGACATTGAACGCTTGACCCTCATCATCAGAGATCAATTGGAGATTACCGATCAGGTGAATCACTAAGAATAAGATCAGAAATAATCCTGTGAGACTCATTATGACCTTGCGTCCGATACTGGAAGTGAAGAACTGTAGTATCCATTTCATGTGGAATGGCAATTTTAGTTACTACAAAATTAACCCATACTACATAAAAATTAAGATTAGAAAAATCAATATTTTATTTAGAATTGATCTAATTAGTCTTAAATATTCTATCTTGAGGCATTATTAATACCTTACTACGGTTATAAGTAAAAATATTGGATCAACTCTAATATTGTCACGCCTTGATCATTGTGTCACTATCATAATATTCGTTAATTAGCACGTTCTTACAAGCTTAGAGTGATCCATACAATAGCTTATACTTATCATGAACTCTCCTATTCCAGCATTCCAAGATTTTCTCCAGTGTTTTCCTAAGGTTCAACTTCCCATTAATTTATCCAGGGATAGTCGATTTGAATTTGCTAAGGTGAACAAGCCTTTCCCTAAGGCAATCATTGAAGAATTTATTATTCCCATGGAGAACAGTCAGGATGTGGATGAGTATACTGAGTATGAGCCGTGCATGCTGATCGATCAAGAGGGCGAATTCACAGCAATCATATACTGGAGAGGAAAAATGTATTCTTATGAGTACATCTTAGTTACTTATGACAGAAACCATCTTATAGTGACTCGAAAGGTCATAGCGGGTACCAGATTTGACGAGCAAGCTATCGTGGAGTCGGTTGCTCATATATCAGAAGACCTCATCATATCTATTATGGTCGGTCAGCAAGATGCCAAAGCTAAAGACTACGATCCAGAGATGAGTCAATCTATGATTATGGAAGTCCTCTCTACGGGGGATGTGATCTTCTCACTTCATGATTCAGAAGTCTGAAATGAGTTTAAACTTTTAAATTAACGCTGAGGTAGTCATCATCAATTAAAGCTGGCTCAGCTAAACATACTACATGTCAAGAAATAATAACAACAATCGAGGAAAGTCTAAGCACTCTAAGTCGCCACTTAAATCAAAGGTACTGCACTTCTTCAAGTCCAACCCAAAAAAAAGAGTCAGTGCAAAGCAGCTGCACAAGAAGTTAAAACTTAAAGTATCTGTCTCTGAAGTTCAGAATACATTCCATAAACTCGAGAAGCAAGGCCTGCTTTACAATATTGCTGAAAATAAATTTCGTTTAGATCGATTCATAGTTACTGATGAAGAGAGGGAGACGCACGAAGGTATGGTAGATCTTATCCGAAGCGGCTCTGCCTACATTATAGTGGATGGAATGGAAGAAGATATTTATGTGCCGAGTAAGCATTTAGGCTTTGCGTTAGATAAGGATATTGTCAAAGTAGAGATCACCAGAAAAGCTGGAAAAAATAAAAAGAAGGCGGAGGGCAAGGTGGTGAAAATCATCAAACGTTCTAACAATCAATTTTTAGGGTCTCTTAATGTTCATAAAGGCCAAGGTGTCGTACATATAAATAACTCAAAAACGGCATTCGACATCCAGATCACTACCAAAGATCTCAATGATGGTCAAGACGGTGATATAGTGATTGTTGAGCTGGTAGAGAATGGTCAAGATCCTAAAAAGCTATGGGGACGAGTGTCATCGAATTTAGGTGAAATGTCAGCGAATGATCTTGAGATGAATTCGATCCTGATCAATGCAGGCTTCAATATAGAATTTCCAGAAGAAGTCAAGAGGGAATCAGAGGCTATCTCTACTGAGATACCAAAATCAGAAATAGAGAATAGAAGGGATATAAGAGGCGTTTTAACTTTCACGATAGATCCTCACGATGCTAAGGACTTTGATGATGCCATCAGTTACGAAGTGCTGGATAATGGATCCACTCGCATAGGCGTACATATAGCGGACGTTTCACACTACGTGCGTCCTGGTACTGAGCTGGATAAGGAAGCCTTCTTCAGGTCCACTTCTGTCTATCTTGTCGACAGAGTATGCCCTATGCTCCCCGAGAAATTGAGTAATGAACTTTGCTCACTAAGGCCAAATGAAGACAAACTGTGCTACTCTGCCATCTTCGATATGGATGATGCGTTAAAGATCAAAAATGTATGGATAGGCCGCACGGTCATTCATTCTGATCGACGATTCACATATGAGGATGCACAAGAGATCATAGATGCAGGTGAGGGCGACCATGCAGATGTCTTAATCAGGCTGAATGAAATAGCTAAGACATACCGAAAGAGAAGATTTAAAAATGGCGCAATCAATTTTGAGACAGATGAGGTAAGATTCAGAATTGGTGAAGATGGAGAGCCACTCTCCGTGTATATAAAAGATAGAATGGATACCCACATGCTGGTAGAAGAGTTCATGCTCATGGCTAATCGCTCGGTCGCCACCTATATGACTAAGTTAGACAAAAAGAAGCCTGTACCATTTGTCTATCGGGTACACGATGAGCCAGATCCGGATAAGCTTGCAGATTTTGCAGTTTTCGCCGCCAGCCTTGGTATAAATCTTAACGTAGAAACGCCACAGAATGTAGCTAAGTCACTGAACTCACTGGCCAAGAAAACGGAAGAGAACGATACCTTGAAAATGTTACAGCCGCTCGCCATACGGACAATGGCCAAGGCCATCTATACAACTGATAATATCGGTCACTACGGTCTGGCCTTCGATAATTATACACACTTCACTTCGCCCATTAGAAGATATAGCGATGTCCTTGTACATCGAATCGTCGATATGAATTTGGATAAGATCACGAGAGTCTCTGAGGAAGAGCTTGAGGCCAAATGTAAACACATCTCAGCTCAAGAAAAGAAAGCAGTAGATGCCGAGAGAGAATCTATTAAGTATAAACAGGTGGAATACATGGCGAGCCAAATAGGAGAAACCTTCGAGGGTGTCATATCAGGGATGATCGAACGCGGTATTTTCATCGAGCTATTAGAATCCAAAGCAGAAGGTATGATCAGCTTCGAGCAGATCGGAGATCATTTTGAAAATGAAAATGCGTTTAGCGTCGTTGGCAAAAAGACTGGCACTTCATTTAAAATGGGTGACAAAATAATGGTCACTCTCAGAGAAGCCGATTTAGATAAAAGAAGGTTAGAGTTTGACATAGCTGATGTGGAAGCAAAAAAAGACGCGTGGGATTAATCAACCATAGCATTGGTAAACTCTTAAGAAGCGTTTATTACTATTGCAAAAGGCCTATTACTATTAGCCTCTTGATGAGACGTGTGATATGTCATGCTAAAATGTAGAGGATCTGCCCGCGGTATTGATTGATTAGCTTGATAAGATCTAAGCTTCTTGTAAGAGCTTAGGACTATGAAGCTCGTAATCTGGCTTTTATAATTTTGGTATGGTGATCTCCAGAAAGTACTTTATGATCATCTGTAGCACTCTTCGAGTCTATAGCATCTCTATATTGGTAAAAAATTTGGTATAATCCACATTCGTGTAGATACAATGCACAGTAATGATAGATATCTCCTATATATATATTAATTTTGTATATCTCATATAATGTGCTCATAGTATTCGCGGCGCATCGATTCATTATACCATCATTAAACTAAAGAATAAACATGTCGAAAGAAAAAGATGCAAAACTAAAGGCGCTCAATCTTGTCGTAGATAAACTCGAAAAGACTTATGGAAAAGGCGCTATCATGAAGCTGGGCGATAAGCAGGTAGTAGAGATAGAATCTATCCCGACTGGATCTTTAGGTTTAGATATAGCTTTGGGTATCAATGGCCTACCTAAAGGCAGAATCGTAGAGATATATGGTCCTGAATCATCAGGAAAGACGACGCTGGCAATTCACTGCATAGCCGAGTGCCAGCGCCAAGGTGGCATAGCAGCCTTCATCGATGCGGAGCATGCTTTTGACCGATTCTACGCGGAGCACTTAGGTGTGGACACCGAGAACCTACTAATATCACAGCCAGATAATGGCGAGCAAGCACTGGAAATAGCTGAAAACTTAATTAGATCAGGTGCCATTGATATTCTTGTCATTGACTCCGTGGCTGCACTTACACCACGAGCTGAGATCGAAGGCGAGATGGGAGACTCTAAGATGGGTCTTCAGGCTCGGCTGATGTCTCAGGCACTCCGTAAGCTGACTGCCACCATTGGCCGTACAGGTGCCTGCTGTATCTTTATTAATCAGCTGCGGGAGAAAATTGGTGTCATGTTTGGCAATCCTGAAACTACAACTGGTGGAAATGCACTCAAATTTTACGCTTCTATCAGATTGGATATTCGTAAAGCTGGATCTGCGCATAAGGATAAAGAAGGTAATATGATCGGCACGCCTGTCAAGGTGAAGGTGGTCAAGAATAAACTGGCCCCACCATTCAGAATTGCTTATTTCGATATCATGTATGGTGAGGGCATTAGCAAGGTAGGTGAGATCATTGATTTGGGAGTGGATAAAGAGATTGTGCAGAAGAGTGGTTCATGGTACAGTTACAACGGGACTAAGATCGCACAGGGTAGAGAATCCGCCAAACAGTTTTTGCTAGATAATCCAGAGGTAGCTTTAGAGATAGAAACTTTAGTGAAGCAAAAATATGGCATCGGCGATGTACCTGCAGAGACAGGCGCTATTGAAGAAGCCGTAGCAGAAAATATGGAAGAGGCTTAATCTTATCTTATATTTAGGGTGCCCGCCGTGGCACCCGTATTTATGGGAATATACGAGTTCAATGTGATTGAGCAACAATCATTTGTGCATCCTGAGTGATTACAATAATACTTAAATTTGATATACGGCGTCGTCGTATCACAGAGCTTAAAGCGTGTAATATGCAAAGAATGGCATGGTATATCAGTCTTGTATTCTCTACCACTTCACAGAAAGTTTATTTGATTTTTGTCTCGGCGTTTTCTTGGTGATTTTATCATGACAGGCCGTGTTGACTTCTCCTTTACGACAATCTAATGTAGGAACAGTAGCGCCAGTCATAATTACTACAAATCGAACTTTTCATTACGCAATAGGTATGGAAATGAATTCTCCATAGCCCACATAGCATGGAGCAGTCAGGAATGAAGTAAAAACATGCTTATCTTTTTAAAGCTTCCGCATATCACTATAGATCATTATAAATTGAAGACATGACATGCATCTATTGGCTTAGAAACGATCTAAGACTCCATGACAATGAATGCCTCCAACGCGCCATATTATCAGGCCTGCCTTTATTAATGGTGTATTGTTTCGATTCAAGGCATTATCGAGATCTTGATCTTGGATTTAAAAAGACTGGTTATCTCCGATTAAAATTTCTCTTTGAAACACTCCAAGACCTCCGAAATAGCTGTCAGGCCAGAGGTGGCGAATTGCTTATCCTAACTGCTAAGCCTGAAAATGCTTTAGCAGATCTTGTGGCATCACATCAAGCCAGTCAGCTGATTTATCAAAAAGAAATAGCTAGTGAGGAAACAGAGGTAGAACAACATATCCAGACAGCCCTTTCAGCATCATCTTGTGAAATCATCCCTGTCTGGGGCAAGACGCTCTATCACATTGATGACTCTCCATTCCCACCCGAAGAGACACCCCTCACATCTAAGAGCTTCCGCATGAAGCTGACTAAGACCACTGACGTCAGAGCGCTCATTCCTACACCAGACATTCTTCCAAAGCCTCCAGCTATTGATGACTGGGGCAATATGCCTGCGGCTGCAGATTTGGGATTTTCAGAAAGCGAAATCTATGCACCGCAGCATAATCACTATCCCGGCGGTGAGACGAAGGCTCTCGAAAGGTTGAAGCACTATACCTTCGAGACTCAGCAGCTTACGAGTTACCGATGGACGCGCAACAGATCCCTCGGTATGGATTATAGCTCTAAGTTTTCCCCATGGATGGCAGTAGGCGCCTTGTCGCCACGACAGATCTATTGGACAGTGAAGGACTATGAGTCAGAAATTAAGAAAAACATCAGTACCTGGTGGCTAATTTTTGAAGTGGTGTGGCGCGATTATTTCAAATATAAGGCGCTTCGTTTCGGAGATAAGATGTTCTATTCCGGCGGAATACGTGATAGAGATACCAGCTGGAAGTATGACCGCGATCTATTCGAAAAGTGGCGGTCTGGACGTACAGGTATTCCATTTGTCGATGCCCACATGCGCGAGCTTAATCAAACAGGATTTATGTCTAATCGCGGCAGGGTGAATTGTGCCAGCTTCTTGACCAGAGACTACCTGATCGACTGGAGGTGGGGCGCGTCGTGGTTTGAGCATGCGCTATTAGATTATGACGTGTGTAGTAACTGGCTGAACTGGAATACGCAGGCTATGGAAATATACTATACGAATCCTGTCCATCAAGGGAAGAAATACGATAAGGATGGAGTCTACGTAAGGCACTGGATATCCGAACTAATAGATGTACCAGGACCAATCATCCAAGCACCGTGGCTAATGACCGACACAGAAAGAGTCAAATATAATAGTAGTTCTTACCCTTCTCCCGTAGAGATTTACGATAAATGGACACGGTCAATTAACAATATAAAAAAGGCTCATCAAGCGTCCTTAGATAAGCCTAAGACACTTTTCGATTAGCGATAGAGTAATAGAATCAGATTATTCAATAGCTGTAAAATTGTTCAATCGATGCTTTCTGCTAAAAGGATGCCTTACAAAACAACGTACTTTGAGAATCAAAAAGCCGTAGTTAAATTCGAACATTGATTTAATGCTGTAGTAATAATGCTGTCCAACACTATTATTTCAGGTCTACTTATGGTAGGCTTGAAAAATTCCTAATCAAAAATAATCCAAATGGCAGATATTGATCAGCAACCATCAGAAAACTTAATCTCCACAAAAGCAATTGAAAAACTCCAAGACATCGCCAAAGATGCGCGTACTTCAATGCTGCATACTAATCTAAATGCATTTCCAAATTCATGTCGACCCATGTCCCTACAGACAGCCGACGAAGAGGGAAACTTATGGTATCTAAGCTCATCCGAGAGTTCTCAAAATGAAGAAATAGCAAAGGATAGTAGGGTGCAAGTCACTTTCCAGAATAATTCTAACTATGAGTATTTAGTCGTGCATGGTCACGCTGAAATATTAAAAGATAAAGCAACTATCGATAAATACTGGACGGAATTTGCCAATGCGTGGTTCGATGGAAAAGAAGACCCACGAGTGACGGTCATAAAAGTCAAGCCTGAAGGCGGATATTACTGGGATACTCAAAATGGAAAAATAATTGCATCCATGAAAATGTTATTCTCTGCAATAACTGGAGCTGATATAGATGACGGAGGTGTCAGTGGTAAATTAAAACTATAATAAAGAGAGCGAATAGTTATGGCTCGACATTGGAAATATTATTCTTTGTTATAGTCATCAGCAAGCAAGCTATATATGATAAAGATGGCACTGAGGTATTAGCTCAGTGTCATTATTTTTTCACACCTTTTTGTAACTAAGCTAGTTCAGACGTTAAACTTTCTACACCTATTACTTATTCTATTAAGATGCTACTTCACTAGTATTTAGCAGCTGAGCCATCTATACATTTCTGAGTCTTAGTTCCACTAAATCCTGTATTTGCGTGGGGTAAGCACCGGCAATTGAGAAACCCACCAAGTCAGTATGTACAGAACACTGTTGGCTTAGAGATAAAAGCTATCTTTGACATTGCTTCCTAATCAAACTTCTTGAATTATCACTATTCAATACCCTGTCAAATTATATTTACTCAGTAGCATTTAAGATGCGATAGTAAATTGTCAGATTAAACTAAAATATATGTTAGAGCTTTTTAGAGATTGGCTGTTGGATTATGGCTTGACAATCAATATTGCTACTGTGATTTCAAGAGGCGTCATCTTCATAGCGATTATCATACTAAGCATTTTAGCATATATCCTTGCTAAATATTTCATTTTAAAAGCCATCACTACCATTATCAGTCGAACCACGACTACATGGGATGACATGATCTTGAAGAATAAAGTTTTTCGTCGATTGGCACATATGGCTCCGGCTTTGGTTATCTATTTGACAATTGCTATCCCATTCCAAGGTTATGATTGGTTGATCACTTTGACTACAGGACTTGCCTTGATCTACATGATTGTGATGGGGCTGCTGGCGCTGGACGCACTCCTGAATGCTTCACTTGACATATACAACACCTATGAGGTGTCTAACAGAATCCCCATTAAAGGTTTCATTCAGGTATTTAAAATTCTCATCTACTTCATAAGCGCCATATTTATCATCTCTATTTTGATGAATAAGACCCCGATGTATTTGTTCAGTAGCTTGGGAGCGCTGACAGCTATATTGATGTTTATTTTTAAAGATGCCATCTTAGGTTTCGTGGCCGGAATTCAACTTTCGGCTAATCGAATGGTGTCAAATGGTGATTGGATTGAAATGCCTAAATATGGTGCAGACGGAGATATAGTAGAGATCGCTCTGACCACAGTCAAGGTTCAAAATTGGGATAAGACTATTACCACGATTCCCACTTATGCACTCATCACTGATTCATTTAAAAATTGGAGGGGCATGTCCGAGTCTGGAGGCAGGAGAATTAAGCGATCTATTAATATTGACATGAACACCATACAATTCTGCACGGACGAGATGTTAGCTCGCTTCAGTAAGATCAAGTACATTTCCAACTATATAGAAAAAACAAAGTCTAAAGTACAGAGGACTAATGAATTAGAGAAAGTAGACAACACGAGCCTCGCTAATGGCGTAAGGATGACTAATATTGGAACCTTTCGGGCTTACGTTCATGCTTACTTGATCAACCACCCCTTGATCAGCCAAGAAATGACACTTTTAGTCCGACAGCTCGCTCCGACGGAACATGGTCTTCCCATTGAGATTTATGTATTTAGCAAAGACAAGGTATGGGCTAATTATGAAGCCATTCAAGCAGACATCTTTGACCACATCTTAGCTGTGCTCCCAGAGTTTGACTTGCGTGTATTTCAAGATCCGAGCGGAGCTGATTTTTCTAAATTAATTACGTAAACATGTTAGGTAACATTTCAGCTAAGATGATACTATGGTGAACTATTAGCTAGCACTCAGGTATCTTGACCGAGTAATTAGAAGCGAGTCCCCCGAGAGAGGTCTCTTTATACTTATCATTCATGTCCTGAGCGGTCTCCCACATGGTCTGCACCACCTCATCTAAACTAATTTTTGCCGCCGAAGGATCACTTTTAAGAGCTATCTGAGTGGCAGTGATTGCCTTTATAGCGCCCATAGAATTTCTCTCGATGCAAGGGATCTGTACCAGGCCGCCTACAGGATCGCAGGTCATCCCCAGGTGATGCTCCATGGCAATTTCTGCCGCCATAAGAGTTTGCTCCACTGAACCGCCCATACCGTGAGTCAGGGCTGCCGCAGCCATAGCTGAGGAGACGCCAATCTCAGCCTGGCAGCCACCCATCGCCGCTGAAATGGTAGACCTCTTCTTAAAGATACTACCCACCTCAGATGCTACACACAAGAAGTCTATGATTTCTACCCGCGAAGCTTTACCCTTTCGGTTCAGGTACGCATAATATACTAATACCGCTGGAATCACTCCTGCTGCACCATTAGTTGGTGCAGTGACGATCCTCCCAAAATCGGCATTCTCCTCATTTGTGGCTATGGCCAGACAGCTGACCATTGACAGGGTGTCCTCAAAGTTCAGTGACAGCTCTCCCAAAGATGCGATCCACTGTTGAGGCGTATCATACTGGGGAGCCTCTGTCAGCGATTGTAGTATTTTAGATGCTCGACGAGTGACATCCAGTCCGCCTGGAAGCTTGCCTTGTGTATGGCAGCCTCGATAAAGGGTCTCTACCATCACTTGCCAGATGTCCCAGACAGCTGAATCCAGCTCAGCCTCGGATCTCCATATTTTCTCATTCTCCTTGATAATCCACGGCAAGGATTGCCCTGACAGCCTGCAGTGAAGGATGATGTCTCGCGCATAGTGAATTGGGTATGGCAGGGAGACAGGAGAGATCTCGCTTACTTCATTTTCCATGACCACGAATCCTCCGCCGATTGAGTAACATGTAGCCTCTGCAACGATAGTCCCCTGCTTGTCTTCCGCAAAGAATTGTAAGCCATTCGTATGATAAGGTAGTCGCTCTCTAAAGCGAAAGATGATGTCTCGCTCTATGGAGAAGCTTATCTCATGTCTGCCAGCTAAGGATAAAATTTGACTATCGGCCACCTTAAGCGGAGTGGTTTTTACCGCCTCCATCGGTACAGTCTCTATTGGATAGCCCGATAGACCTAAGATCAGCGCTTCAATTGTCGCGTGACCTTTTCCCGTCAGAGCAAGTGAGCCATATAGTTGTATAGTGATGTGGTGTACATGTTCAAGCTGCTGATCAGCCTCCATCTGTGCAACGAATCTAAGAGCTGCCTTCCACGGCCCCATAGTGTGAGAGCTAGAAGGTCCAACACCAATTTTAAGCATGTCCAGTACACTGATTTGATCCATATGTCTTGCCTTTATGGTTATCTCTAGGCAAGATAGATATTATAAGAACACTCAGTTCCTCCAGTCAAAACTTTCGATCATCTCCACTACATCCGCTCTGACAAAATCATGGACTACTTTCATCGAATCTGGGTTCACCTGATTATCAAAATAGAGCGAAGCGATAAAAAAGTGCTGCAAGCTGTCTGTCAGAAAAAATATGGCTGGACTGGCAACGGGACCTGAAATATCAAATAAAATTCCGTTGACGTCGTCGCGCTTAATTAGAGTCTCTTCCCTAAAATTAGCCTTGATGTGATGTTTGCTGACCAGCTCAAATGCATCTGAAATAAGCATATCCAGCTGTGCTCTACCATTGATCGGATAGTAGCTACAGTGCAACTTCCCATTGAATGGCTCATAGGCTATATCAAACCAACATGGGTGAAGAGGAGCATCATCAAAATATGCCACCTTCTGCTCTATGCTCGCATATTCTGGGAGCTCAAATGAAAAGTCACAGTCTGCCTCGCTAAATGTTTGATATGTCTTCTCAGGAAAGTCAATTCTGGGATACTGGTGTGGTTTGATCAATAGTTCGCCGCGATCACTGCAGGCGTTCATGGTCATCACGAAAAACAATAAAGTAAAACTCAACCTCATTCTAAAATGGTTAATTTAATGCGCTCAATTCTGCGGTCATTAGCTGACAATATTCTAAATTTATATTGCTCGAAGCTGGCCTCCTTTCCTGACTTAGGTATATATCCTATGATCTCCAATAGAATACCAGCAATGGAGTCAGCATCCCCCTTAATTTCATCAAACGATTCTACCGAAGCTCCTATAATTCGACACACATCATTGATCATGGTTTTACCTTCGAAAATAAAATTAGTATCATCAAGCTTCACGTAATCTATTTCCTCATCGTCAAATTCATCCTTAATCTCCCCTATCACTTCCTCCATCACATCCTCCAAGGTGACTATACCTGAGCTACCTCCGTATTCATCTACGACTATAGCCATGTGCATTCGCTGTAGCTGAAACTCTTTGAGTAACTCATTGATCTTTTTTGATTCTGGAACATATAGCACATTGCGCCTGACTAATTCCTGCCACACGAAGGAATCATCCTTATCTAAATGACTGATTAGATCCTTACCATATAGGATGCCCTCTATGCTGTCAAATTCTATTTTGTATATCGGGATTCTAGAATATCCTGATGACTGAATCGTCGATAGTAGAATCGTATAAGGCGTATCTATGTCAAGTGCTGTGACATCCACTCTTGATCTCATGATCTGCTTGACGCTCATTTCCCCAAACTTAATGATCCCCTTGAGCAGATCTGCATCTTCTTCAGTATCCTCCTCTTCACTCATTGCCAAGTCTATAGCTCTGTCTATGTCTTCTTTATTTGTACTCCCCTGCTGCTGTTTTGCTTCTACTCGATTCTCTATTTTATCTGTCACTCTGATCAGCTGGTTACTGATCGGCATCATAGCTTTAGAAAGGCCAAGAAGGGGCCGAGCCATGAATCTGGCAAATTTTAGGTTATTTAAATTGGCATAAATCTTAGGTGTGACCTCACCGAAGAGGACTAATATGAAAGTGACAATAATTGTCGTAAGTGCAAAATCCAAAGCCCCCGCCATCCATGGGAAGGTATGTCCAATAAAACTATTGATACTTCCAGCCCAGCGAGCAAATATACCTTCAGGCAAGACCAGTCGAAATATGTAGTATGACAAGATAACTATAGCAATATTGATAAAATTATTGAATATCAATATAGTCGCCAACAGTCGTTTAGGCCTAAGCTTTAGATTGAGCACGTCTTGAGAGACCTCATCTTCTTCCGCCTCCAGCGCCCTGATATTATTAGGGTCTAGAGAGAAATATGCCACCTCCGAACCTGATATCAATGCAGAGCACATCAATAATAAAAGCAATCCTAATATCGATAGACCAACTATCCAAATGGGACCATTGAATATAAACAGGAGGCAATGATATAAGAGTAAGGGGGGATCAGGTTCCAACTACTGTTTGTTTCATTACACCATATGTCTTGAGCATCTTAGAAGGGTAAGTCATCTTCAGTTTCTGTAAGCTTATTCGATTGAGGCTGTGCTTGAGGCTGTGCTGGCTTAGGCTCATTCCCTTGATGCGGTGGAGCACTGCTGATCTCATCCTCGGCACTGGGAAAGTTACTATTAGATCCTGACTCTCTGCGCTCTAACATGCGCAGTGTATAGGGTACTATATCAGTCGTATATTTATCTTTACCATCTTGATCCTGCCATTTCCTGTAGCTGATCTTTCCTTCTACGTAGACCATCATACCCTTTTTAAAGTCGCGCTCTACCCGATCAGCCATAGCTCTCCAAGCCACTACATTATGCCATTCCGTTCTCTGCTGCCACTCGCCCATCTTATCCTGGTAACTTTCATTAGTGGCCAGCGAAAATCTTGCGACTTTGGCTCCATTATCTAAGGTCTTCACATCAGGGTCTGCACCCAGATTACCTATCAATGTTACTTTATTAATCATTTCAAAGGTTTTAACGTAAATAAAGATATTGAATTATCATGCAAATACCAATCTATGGTCTTCGGGACAGCTATCTTGTAATACTTATCTGCTGACATCCAGGTGTACAAGCCGTCTAAATCTAGCTCATCTGGGGACTTTAAAACGATTCCGCTATAAAAGTAGGAGACAATCTTTTGATGACTAAGTAACTGTGTCTTGGGCCCTGTAATATTTAGCGTTATATGATCAATATTGATATTTAATGATTCATGCAGATACGAGGCGATTGCGCTATGAGATAAACCCTCTGGCTGATCCGTTTCTATAAGTGGAAATTCAAATAGGTTCTGCCAGATATCTTTATGCTGACGCTGATGGAATAGTAGCTCACCTTCCTGCTCAATGATGATATAATGAAAGTACCTAGTCTTGCGCTTGATCCTATTGATCCGTAGTGGCAGCTCAGACACTCGCCCAGACTGATATGCATAGCATGTATTCTGCATTGGGCATGTCTGGCACAGTGGCGCTTTGGGTCTACATACGGTAGCTCCAAAATCCATAATCGCTTGATTAAATTTGGCTGGCTGTGCTGAATCAAAGAGTCCTTCAGATAAAAGACTTAAAATATCTTGATGAGCACCAGAAGCCAAGATGTCCTTCTCATAACCTATATATCTGCTGACCACTCTCTTTACGTTGCCATCTACCACGGGGAAGGGCAGGTCATAAGCAAAGCTGGCAATGGCAGCCGCAGTATATGGACCCACCCCCTTCAGCGAAAGTATAGCCTTATATTGATTTGGAAATTTACCATTGAATTGAGTCATGATCATTTGTGCTGATAAGTGCAGATTCTTTGCTCTAGAATAATAGCCTAAGCCCTTCCAGAGCTCGTATACCTCATCCAGTGCTGCAGCAGCTAACACCTCCACTGAGGGAAATTTTTCAACAAATCTTAGGTAATAGCTGGTGCCTGTCTCTACTCTGGTCTGTTGTAGAATGATCTCCGAGAGCCATATTTTATAAGGATCTTGAGACGCCTTCCATGGGTGTGGCCGAGCTCCCAATTCATGCCAAGCATATAGCTGCTGCTGGAAGGATGTCGGACCTGATGTTGGCGGCATAGCTATGCTTAGAATAAGTATGGAAAATTAAAAAGCGAGAGTGGGCATGTCCACTCTCGCTTGTAACTAACTATTTATATTAGAAATTGCTATCAGGCTGTCAATTTTGTTCGAACTGTGTTATAGTCTCCATATTGGGAGATGATCATTTGCTTAAGTGCTTTTCTGGCAAAAAATATTCTGCTCTTCACCGTGCCCAGTGGCAACTCTAACTCATCAGCAATTTCCTGATATTTAAATCCTTCAAAATGCTTCATGAAAGGTACTTTGATGCTGTCCTCCAAAGAATTAATCATCTTTTTGAGTTCCTTCATTAATATGTTGGATCCTGCATCATTAGAGATTACAGTAGAACCAGAATTTATGAAGTACATATTTTCGGTAGAGTCAATGATCGTATTACGTTTGACTCTCTTTCGGTAGTTATTAATGAAGATATTTTTCATGATAGTAAAGAGCCAAGCTTTGAAATTAGTGCCTGGTCTGAACTTCTCTTTATTAGTAATGGCTCTAAAGGCCGTCTCTTGATATAAATCGTGAGCATCCTCCTCATTTTTGGTCAGATTCATCGCAAATGACCTTAGTGATGGAGTTAATTTCTGAAAACTGGATACAAACTCGCTTTGTGGCATAATTAAGGGCTTTTTGTTGATATAAAGTTAGACAAAAATTAAACAAAACTCAAGTGTAGGGTGAACAAAAATACTCAAACTGGTTAATTTCAATCTATCTTATTTGTATAACCAATTGATTATTAGACTTTTATCTATTTTTATACTAATGTTAACTTTCAATGTTTATTGAAAAATAGAATATTTTAAATGTTTTTTCGGCCAAAATTCAAGTCTGATGATCTAACTCGCATCATTTACCTCAATTGGGGAAGGATTTATTGCTTAGACCCTGTCAAGAATTTACTGCTATAATGACAATGCTATTAGTTTAAAACGTAGCCCTGAGTTCGATTCTTACCCTAAAACGTCAGAATGTCTTATTCCGAAAACGCAGAAAATAATGTTGATATTTGCTATATGAATGAGCAGTGGGTAGCAGATCAGACAGGGGTCAGAAAACATATAGTCTCCAAAGTAATATCATTGCTACACGAAGGGGCCACTATCCCATTCATTGCTCGTTATCGTAAGGAAGTGACCGAATCACTTGATGAAGTCAAAATCGCTGCCATTCAACAGCAAGTAGATAAGCTAAGTAAACTTGAAAAAAGAAAGGCCTCCATTTTAGATATTATCAAAGACCAAAATAAACTGACTCCTGATCTGAAACGTACAATAGAGAATTGTTATGACCAGGATCTGCTTGAAGACATCTACCTACCCTATAAGAAAAGTAGAAAGACCAAAGCCGACATTGCTAAAGCAAATGGTTTAGAACAATTAGCAAAACTTATAACCACCCAGAGATCAAATAATATACGCCTACAAGCTAAGTCGTACTTATCTACTAAGGTTAAGACAGTTGACGATGCGCTCGAAGGCGCTAGACATATCATCGCGTCATGGATCAATGAAAATCAAAAAACGAGAGAGTTAGTAAGGCAGATGTATCAGCGACATAGTAGTGTAAGGTCTTCCGTTATTAAAAAGAAAAAAGAAGATGCTGCTAAGTACCAAGACTATTTTGACTTCAGCGAAGCTGCTACCCGCATCCCATCCCATAGGTACTTAGCGATACTGCGTGCTGAGCAAGAAGGATTGCTACGGGTCAAGATTAACATTGATCAAGATAGAGTCCTGGAAAGATTGGGTCGATACTACCTAACATCTAAAGGTGACTCTGCTGATCAACTGGAGATGGCCCTGCATGACGCCCTTAAGCGACTACTCTTACCATCATTAGAGAATGAAGCGCGAAAAGCGTTGAAAGAAAGAGCTGACCAAGAGGCGATAAAAATTTTTAGTAAAAATCTCAGGCAGTTATTACTAGCGCCGCCACTCGGCAGGTATCCTGTGTTGGCTATTGATCCAGGATTCAGGTCAGGCTGCAAGGTCGTCGTACTTGATGAATTTGGAACATACTTAGAGCATCAGACCATCTTTCCTCACCTCCCTCAGACTAAGAAGCGCGAGTCAGAAGACAGCATTAATAAAATGATCCATAAATACGAGATCCGGCATATCGCCATTGGTAATGGGACGGCTGGCCGAGAGACTCTTCAGTTTCTCAAAGATATGAACAGCACCTGTGAGCTCTATATGGTCAATGAAGATGGAGCATCCATTTACTCAGCCTCTGCTATTGCTAGAGACGAATTTCCGAATTTAGACCTCACTATCAGAGGAGCTATTTCTATCGGCAGAAGACTGATGGACCCACTCTCAGAACTGGTTAAAATAGACGCTAAGTCCATCGGTGTAGGTCAATATCAACACGATGTGAATCAAAGCCAGCTGCAGACTGATCTGGACTTAACAGTCAGCTCATGTGTTAATGCTGTAGGTATCAATGCTAATACTGCAAGTCCACATCTCCTTCAATACGTATCCGGCTTAGGACCGGCTCTCGCTCAAAATATTGTCAACTTTAGAGCTGATATTGGAGGATTTACTAATCGTAAACAATTACTCCAGGTGCCTCGCATGGGCGCCAAGGCTTATGAGCAGGCAGCAGGATTTCTACGTATTAAGTCAGGGGATGAACCTTTAGATGATACTGGTATCCATCCTGAACGATATGAGACGGTCTATAAGATCATGAAGGAGCAAAGGATCCAAATAAATCAACCGGATATTAGACAGAAGTTAGCACAACTTAACCTGAGTAAATACATTTCTGCTGGCTTAGGCAAGGAAACTTTATCGGATATCATTAAGGAGTTAGCGAAGCCTGGATTAGATCCAAGAGGCCGAGCCGAGGTCGTACAATTTTCAGATCAGATAAAATCTATCGAAGATGTGAAGGTTGGTATGAAGTTGACAGGCGTTGTGAATAATCTGACGAAATTTGGTGCATTTGTTGATTTGGGCATTAAAGAATCTGGCTTGATCCACGTATCTCAGATGGCTGATCGCTTCATATCTGACCCGTCATCCGTGTTAGCTCTTAACCAGACAGTGTCAGCCACCGTCATTAGTTTGGATGTATCTCGTAAACGGATTTCTCTTTCACTTAAAGCATAAGAAGACACGTTGTATGACCAGAATCTTCTCAGGCATAAAGGAATCCAGCTTTACCCAAGATTTCAGCCTGCTAATAATCTAATATGAAGAATCGTCGACATTTAAGTTGCATAATATGTTGCCCTATTGATCGAATTTATATTGCAATCCATTAGACGGAGGCAAGGTCATTTGTCTCATGTCTGAACATTTTACCTGTGCTCACTTTGATTAGATCACAGTCAGTCTGAAAATTAATCAGCAATACATCACCTTTGCCGAAATGCTTTAAACGGAAATAGATCTATCGCTTATAGCCATCACTTTCATGGAAAATGGCTATTATCTTCTGATATTATGGCTCATTGTGTATATTCATCATCTAAATAATTGGCCAAGATCATCAGTTGTGTGAGTCAAACTTGGTCTAAAAAGAAATTAATCATAGTTAACTTGCTTAATCAGACTCCGACATAAATTCTACCACATGAAATATATATCTTCCAGCAGAAGGTCATTCATCCACTCCGTAGCAGCTCTTACGGCTGGTGCAGCAGTCTTGCCGCAGTGGGCTTGTAGTAAAAGCACGACAGGGGGAATGGCTAACCTATCTTCGGGCAGCTTGGACAAATTCGGCATACAGCTCTACACTCTTAGAGATGTGATCCCAGATGACCCCAAAGGCACCCTGAAGCAACTGGCGGCATATGGCTACCAGCAAGTGGAAGGCTACGAGGGCCAGCAAGGCATGTTCTGGAGTATGACACCCCAAGACTTTAAGTCTTACCTGAATGACATCAATATGACCATGGTGTCCAGCCATACTAATATACATGAAGACTTCGAGCGCAAAGCCGCTGATGCTGCTACCGCGGGACTTGACTATCTGATCTGTCCCTACATCGGCCCACAGAAGAGCGTAGAAGACTGGAAGAAGGTCACCGAGAAATTTAATGAGTGCGGTCGCATCTGTAAAGAAAACGGGATCCGATTCGCCTATCATAATCATGCCTATACTTTTAAGGCCTTCTCTGGCATGATGCCACAGGACTTCTTGATGGAGAATACAGATCCAGATCTGGTGGATCATGAGATGGACATCTATTGGGTGGTGACAGGTGGTGCAGATCCAGCAGATTATCTCACGCGATACCCAAATCGCTTTAGACTCGTCCATGTGAAAGATCGAAAAAAAGGAGTTCCAGCTGATGAGCACAGCGCCAGCTGCAATCTGGGGACGGGCATAATCGACTTCCCATCTATTTTAAAAACAGCGGAGGCAAAAGGTGTAAATTATTTTATCATGGAGCAAGAACGCTATGATGGGTCTACTCCTATGAATAGTGCCAAAGTTGGAGCCACTTACCTAAAAAATTTAAGGTTTGCTTAGTTTCCCACAGCTAGAATGGAATCGATGTTTTTAACATCGTGAGTAAGTTTATGGATGCCGTCTTAAAAGGCGATTTTCAGCCCTTTATTTATCTATCTATAATGTCTACATTTGCACCGTGGAAAATTTGAGCCGTCTACTCACCCTCTATCAAGAGGATCAGCGGGCGAAAGACATCGTGGAGAAAATCAGTGCTTCCACTCCCACCAGACTATTACTAAGCCACATGGTGGGAGCACAGGAGTGCTTTGTCTTATCGGGAATAAAAGCGCAATCCAATCAAAACCACATCTTCATTGCTAATGATAAAGAAGAGGCTGCTTACATCCAGAATACCTTAGATAATATTGTACCAGATAAGTCAGTGCTGTTCTTCCCAGACTCCTTTCGCAGGCCCAATGTATACGAGGAGCTGGATAAGAATAATGTACTCATCCGCACCGAAGCCATAAATAAGCTCAATATCCGAGCTCAGTCAGCTGAAATACTCGTGACTTATCCAGAGGCTATCTTTGAGAAGGTAGCTGACCCTGCCCTGATTGATAAAGAAAGGATCATTATCACTAAGGGAGAAGACTTAGACCTTGATACCATCATCGAATTAATGGTGGACTACGGATTTGAGAGGACGGACTTCGTCTATGAGCCAGGCCAGTTCTCCATTCGTGGTGGTATCGTGGATATCTTTTCTTATGGCAATGAGTGGCCTTATCGGGTAGAGCTATTCGATGAAGAGGTGGAAAGCATCAGGACCTTTAATCCTACTGATCAGATGTCCATCCGCAATATTACGAAGATATCTATCATTCCTGACATTAATAAAAAATTCAGGAGCGATCAAAAAGTCAGCATTTTTAAAGTGCTGCCAGAGAACGCCGTAGTATGGATCAGAGACTTCGATATGGTGCTAGATAAGCTGCAGATCTCCTTCGAAAAAGCAGAGAAAGCAGCTAAAAATATTAACGTCAAGCAAGATGGAGACCTCGAACAGTTTTTTCATGATCGGGCCTTCATCTACCCAAACCAGGTCTTGGATGAGATCGGCCAAAATCACATCATTTTTCAGCGGCGAGCACAGATGCAGCTGAAGTTTGACCTAATAATCGATTATAAATCTAAGCCTCAGCCTTCTTTCAATAAGAACTTTTCACTTCTGATAGATGATTTGAAGAAGAAAGAAGCTGCAGGTATTGAAGCCTATTTATTCACCGATAATAATCGGCAGATTGAACGCTTCTACAATATTTTCGAAGATTTACAGGCCAATGTGAAGTTCAATCCGATCGTCAAAGCAATTCACCAGGGATTCATAGATCCACAGCTCAAGATAGCTTGCTTCACGGATCATCAAGTATTCGAACGTTTTCACCGCTATAAGATTAGAAAAGGATTCACACGAGAGCAGGCTGTCAATCTCAAGATGCTACGAGAGCTACAGCCTGGGGACTTTGTGGTGCATATCGATCACGGTGTGGGACGCTACTCTGGCTTAGAGAAGATTGACATCAATGGCCATGTGCAAGAATCGGTAAGGTTATTTTATAAAAATGATGATATCCTGTATGTGAGCATTAACTCGCTGCATAAAATCTCTAAATTCGTCGGTAAGGACGGGACCGCACCTAAGCTGGATAAGATAGGCAGCGATGCTTGGAAGACGCTGAAGCGTAAAACTAAAAAGAAGGTAAAAGACATCGCTAAGGAGCTGATTAAACTCTACGCTGAACGCAGGGCCTCTGAAGGCCACGCCTACGCAGAAGACGGCTATTTGCAGAACGAACTGGAGGCCAGCTTCATCTATGAGGATACGCCAGACCAATATAAAGCTACTAATGATGTCAAAGAGGACATGATGAAGGCTCACCCTATGGATCGGCTGATCTGTGGGGACGTGGGATTCGGAAAAACAGAAATCGCTATCAGAGCGGCATTCAAGGCAGTCGTCAATGGGAAGCAGGTCGCCATACTTGTCCCGACGACCATCCTTGCGCTACAGCATTCCAAGACCTTGAAAGAACGCTTTAAGGACTTTCCGGTGACTGTGGACTATGTGAATCGGTTTCGATCAGCGGCAGAAAAAAAAGAGATCTTCGAAAAGCTGGGAGAAGGAAAGATAGACATCGTCATCGGTACTCATGCCATACTGAGCAAGAAGATCAAATTCAAAGACTTGGGCCTTCTAGTGATAGATGAGGAACAGAAATTCGGTGTCGCTGCCAAGGAAAAACTTAGAAACCTGAAAGTCAACGTAGACACACTGACACTGACTGCTACACCTATCCCGAGGACGCTACAGTTTTCGCTCATGGCGGCGCGTGACCTTTCCATCATCAGGACCCCACCACCTAATCGGCAGCCGATACACACCGAGCGCAGAGTCTTTAATGATAACCTGATCCGAGAGGCCATCTATTACGAAGTGAATAGGGGCGGCCAAGTTTTCTTTGTGCATAATCGCGTAAAATCTCTGCCAGACATCACAGCTCTACTGCAACGCCTATGCCCAGATATAGACATCTCCATGGCTCACGGTCAGATGGAGTCTAAGAAGCTTGAGTCTACCTTGATGGCCTTCATAGATAAGAAGTTTGACGTTTTGGTCTGTACTAATATTATTGAGACGGGTCTAGATATCGCTAATGCTAATACCATTATTATCAATAATGCACACCAGTTCGGTTTGAGTGATCTACATCAGCTAAGGGGGCGTGTGGGCCGATCCAATACTAAGGCCTACTGTTACCTCTTTGCACCTCCGTTATCTGTCCTTACCCCTGATGCCAGAAAGCGCATCAAGACTTTAGAAGAATTTTCAGATCTCGGCAGTGGCTTTGAGATCGCGATGAAAGATCTGGACATTAGAGGTGCTGGAAATTTATTGGGCGGAGAGCAGAGTGGATTCATCTCCGATATCGGATTCGAGACCTATCAGAAAATTTTAGATGAGGCCATACAAGAGCTTAAAGAGACAGAATTCAAAGACGTCTTTAAGGAAGATAATGAAAAGCCTGGCAAGCAGTTCGTTAGAGACGTAGAGATAGAAACTGACATTGAAATGCTCATACCTGATGACTACATCAGCAATATTCAGGAGCGACTTAACTTATATACCGAGCTAGATGGTATCAATGATGAAGCAGCCCTCGATACCTTTCAGAAGATGATGACGGATCGCTTTGGTCCCCTTCCAAAACAAGTGAAAGAACTATTCCATGGGCTTCGCCTGCGTTGGATATGTAAGCAGATGGGATTCGAACGACTCTCCCTTAAGAAGCGAAAGCTCAGATGCTATTTCATCAGCAACCCACAGAGTAGTTTTTACGAGGGCAAATTCTTCAATGCCGTACTCCAGTATGTCTCTACCGAGGCCGTGAATAAAGGCATCACGCTCAAGCAATCTACTAACTTTCTAATTCTCATAAAAGATAATGTGTCACATCTGAGAGAGGCCAAAATTATTTTGTCTAGGATCTTAGAAGATATTAATGATAGACTGAAACCTAAAGTAGATGCTGAAAAAGGTATGGAGGTTTAATCAGCTTCGAGAGCTTTAGCATTCACCAAAATCAATAACCATCTTAAAGAATTTGAATTCTACATCCTCCCATAGAATATTCCAGGTTTACCCTTTAAAAGTTTGTCTCGATTCGATGGATAATACCCTTTCTGGCATTATAAGTCGTTGACAATTACTAAATTTAAATAGGTAAATATAGAGCACGAGCTATAATAGGTCATCCATCATTGTAATGGCAAAGAATATATGAGAAGAGCAGTTTTAAGTCTATTTATTCTAATTCTTGCATTTGGCTGTAAAGAGGGTCAGAGGAAATTACATCAGAATTCGACTGAGGCAGTTGAGCCTCAAGGGGAGAATAATATTGCCTATAAATGGGGAAGGATGGCATTAGTCGCTCAGGCGAATGATACTGAAAAATTCAAACCACGGCCTACTATCACTTCAAGGTATCTCGGGTTAATCTTTGTATCTATCTTCGACGCTTGGTCAAGGTATGACGATAAGGCAACCCCTGTCTACTTGAAAGATATAAAAGCTCGACCAGCAAGAGAACATACGCTTAAAAACAAAGAAATTGCGATTAGTTATGCTGCCTTTCGGACGATGAGCGAATACTATTATTCAGATAAGGTTTTGTTTTCAGACTTTATGAATGAATTGGGCTATGACCCTGAAAATGATTCGCGGGATCCTACCACTCCTGAAGGTATAGGCAACTTAGCAGCAGAAGCCGTAATTGAAGCTAGAAAGGGAGATGGAGCTAATCAATATGCTGAAGAGAGTGGTTCCAATGGTGTACCTTACTTTAATTATGTGAACTATGAGCCAATAAATTCAGCTGACGAGAGTACTGATATTAATCGGTGGCAACCTAAATATTTCTCTGACGGGAAAGGTGGAAAATATGCTCCTGGTTGCTTGACACCATTTTGGGATAAAGTAGCTCCAATTGCTCTACAGTCTGGAGACCAGTTTCGTCCAGGTCCTCCACCCATGGTAGGTTCTAAACAGTTAGAAAGAGAAGTCCGGGAAGTGATCGAACTACAAGTAAATCTAACGGATTATCAGAAGGCCTTAGTTGAGTTTATGAGAGATGGTCCTCAGTCCGTACAGCAAGCGGGCCATTGGTTAAAGTTTGCTCAAGATGTTTCTCGCAGAGATATGCATACGCTTGATGATGACGTTAAAATGTATTTCCTGAATCAGGTGGTGGCTATGGATGCTTTCATTGCCTCGTGGGATTCAAAGATGTTTTACGATTACGCTCGCCCATATGCTTTAGTGCACCAGTATTACGATAAGCAGAAGATCAAAGCCTGGGGAGGTGAAGGTAAAGGCATGATAGAAATGGATGGTCACCAATGGCGGCCTTATTCACCAGACATATTCTTGTGTCCCCCTTTCCCAAGCTATACCTCAGGACATAGTACCATAAGTGGAGCTTGCGCTGAAGCCTTAAGGCTGTGGACTGGTAGTGAGGAGTTTGGTACGCAAGATACTCTGATTGCTGGAGCATTGACGGAGCCAGATAATTTAGGGGATACCATTATTCTCAAGTTTCCGACCTTTACGGAGACCGCTGAAATGGCGGGTATTTCCAGAGTTTTAGGCGGCTATCACATTCAAGCGGATAATGTGGCTGGATTAGAATTAGGTAGAAATGTGGCTGGTGAGGTTTGGAGATTTTATAAAGAACACATCGGAGAGCAGTGAATCCTATCAGGCACTTTACAATCTTGGTATACATGAAGTTTTCTTATTAGCTAATCAAAAGAGTCAGTTTTAGATAACACCGTCGGATGAGTGCTAATAGCTCATAAGAGTGGTGTATTATGTTATAATCTTTCAGCAATTCGAAGGCGGGGTCAGCTTTATCTGCGTAGAAGCAATTCTTATTTCATTCCACTTTTAATATAAGGCTATATGTTTGTTGAGTAGAGAGCTATAATTATTAAGTGATCGCAGGGAGAAGAAAATTCAGTAATCATTACCCTTCTAATAACCATATTCTCTGAAAGACTCAATTTTTCATTAATGGGACAATCTTTAACAATGTAGACCAAAGAATTGAGCGGCTCTGGAAGTAAAAATTTTTAATAGATTAGGTATTATTTTTAAATACTTGTTTCGTATTGTTAAAATTAATTTTAATTTTTTAAAAAATTAGGCACAAATTTTGTCATCAATTCAAGTATAAATTAAGACATTTAAATAGATTACCACCCTTTAACGCCTAAGTAACAATCTAGCTCCACCATAAATCCTACGATAGCTATCGTAAGCATGGGATCGTTTAGATCAAATTTTAATGGAATTCTTAACTATCATCCGATAGATGGATAATAGTGGTCTTTCCATAATTTTCAGAGTGCCGAATATTAATTAACATGAATGTATTTAAAGTGCTAATGACCATCTCATTAGTCATCAGTGGTCTATCTATTCAAGCACAAATATTTCCAGTATGTCCAGGTGGTGCGCCCTCTGGTAATCCAGCAGGAAATCCAGATGCTATCGTTCCGATTACAGGAAGCCTAAGTACTAATTTATTTGTTGCCCAATCCAATGAACTATGTATTCAAGGTGATAACCTTAACAACAGTGGTTGTGGTGAAGATCCAGAATGGAGATTGGATATTGAAATCCCTCAGAATATTGTAGGTACCTGTATTGATCTACAATTTAGAGTCTGTAGAAGAGGAGATTTTGGACAGAGCAACGAAGATGTTTTCATTTACGATGAGAATCTTACTGAGATTGGTATCATTGATGGATTGACAGGTGTAGAATTTGACTGTACTCAGGGACCAGCCTGTACGCAGGTATTTATTAATCCATGTGCATTTAATGAGCAGGCCTCTGATGGTATTTTCTCATTGACATTCTACACAAACGGACTAATTTCAATGAATACGGTAGGTGATTTTTGCAGATTAGATGCAGGGCCACAAATGGATGAAAATGCAGACATCTGTGACGGAGATTGCCCTACTTATACCCAGGCTGATTCACCTAATGGTAACTTTGCTAATCAAAATAATGGTGGGCCCATGGTCACTGAGGCGTGTGTTGGTTGTAATTGTTTGTTTCTTGATTATCTCGTAATCGAATACTTAGAAAGTGATGCAGATTTTGCACTTTCTGCCGATATGATTTGTATAGGAGATGATATTACCCTATCCCCTGACCCCACCGAATGTCCACAAGCTTTTTCAGTAGATGGAGGCATGGCCGGTCTTAGTGGGACGATGGGTGTTCAAACCTTTACACCGACCGCTCCAGGAACTTATGAGCTATGTAATACTTCAGGTAATGCTGCCTGTCCTATCATAGAATGCCAGATGGTCACAGTTTTTCCTTCACCTACCATTACTGACCCTTCGGATTCGCCAATAACCTGTGCAGGTACGCCTGTAGAGTTTATGGCCACGCCTTCAGGAGGCGTAGCTCCATATACCTTCCAATGGGAATTTTCAACAGACGGCGTGAATTACAACAGTACAGTAGATGGTGCTGACTATAGCGGTTCTAATACGAGTACACTTACTGTTCTCGCTCCGCCATTAGCTTTGGATGGTGCGGTTTTTAGAGTCATTGCTACTGATGCCAATGGATGCATGATCACATCTAATCCAGCTACACTGAATCTCATGGGCTGTGAGCCAGAACTGACTATAACTAAGACGGTTGCTGCGGGCTCACCAACGACAGGTCTAGGTGCTGATGGCACTCTGACCGACGGCGGAGATCAGATCACCTACTCTTACGAGGTATGTAACACTGGACAGGTCACAGTCAATGATGTAAGTGTAAATGACCCAGGACCTACCTTTAATGGAGTACCAGGTACTAATGCATTGTCAGCACCTATCTGTGGATCCACCACATTATTAATAGGTGAATGTACCACGTGTACTGCTGTATACACCTTATCACAGACTGATGTAGACAATGGATCAATGGCGCCTAATAGTGTCAATAATTCGGCAACAGCTACGGGTACTGATCCAGATGGGGATCCCTATGAATCAGATCCTGATGAAGCCGTTGCAGATATACCGCCAGCGCCATCGCTCGCTTTTACTAAAAGTGTTTCAGACCTTTCTGTAGCTAATGGTGACTTGACTGCTGTAACAGATGCAGGTGATATTATTTCATTTGAGTATGAGGTGACTAATGATGGTAATGTAACCATTGATAATATCATGGTTAACGACGCTGGACCAACATTTGGCACACCGGGCGTACCAGGCACTAATGCGCTAAGTGCGATCATATGTAGCCCGACTACTTTGGCTCCAGGGGAGTCAGTAACGTGCTCAGCTAGCTATATCATCACACAGGCTGATATTGACAATTCATTTACTGGTGCAATGGGTGGAGATGGATCATTTATGAATACAGCTAATGCTACAGGAGAAGATCCGAGTGGTGGACCGGTGGATTCTCCAAATGATGATGCAGATGGTGATATCCCATCCATGCCCATGTTAGCTATGGAAAAAGAAGCTGCACCCATCACCATAGGTAATGGTGTGGATCCTAATCTACCTGATGGTGGTGACGTGATCACCTATACCTATACAGTAGAGAATACAGGTAATGTGATGATTAATAATATTGTCATCAATGACTCGGGACCTACTTTCAATGGGATGCTAGGTACAGGAACCTTAGCACCGATTGTGTGTACACCAACAAGCCTAGCTCCTGGCGAGGTAGCCACCTGTACCACAACTTATACCTTAAGTCAGGCTGATGTGGACGAAGTCGCGGGTGACCCTCCGTTTCCTATTATGAATACAGCTACAGCATCTGGCGAAGATCCAAATGGCGATGCTGTCGAATCACCACCAGACTCAGAAGAATCAGAATTAGAAGGAGCACCAATGCTTGAGATAGAGAAATCTGCATCAGCTCCAACACAGCCTATTTTAGCTGGTAGCAGTACCATTACCTACACTTACGAGGTCTGTAATACTGGTAATGTAACCATTAATAACATTGCCATCATTGATGATGGACCTGCCTTCAATGGATCGCCTGGCACAGGGATGCCAGCCACGGTGGCAGCTGCTAATAATTTAGGAGCTTCGGCTTCCTGTACAGCGACCTCATTAATACCTGGAGCTTGCGCGACGTGTACTGCACAGTACGTGATGAGTCAAGCGGACATCAATAACGGAGCTGGAATACCTGGTGGAGTGACCAATATCGCTAATGCGGAAGGTGACGGCCCTAATGGTACTGTAGAATCGCCCGATGATGAAGCGGAGACCATGTTTGAAGGAGACCCTATGCTGGCATTAGTCAAATCTGTAGCTATGCCCCTTCCTGATCCGATGATAGCAGGCAGTACGATTACGTATAACTATATGGTAGAGAATACTGGAAATGTGCTTATCAGCAATGTATCAGTAAATGACCCAGGACCGACCTTCAGTGGCGCTAATGGAACAAACGCATTATCAGCTATCATCTGTATGAACACGACCCTGAGTCCGATGGAGTCAACTACGTGTTCAGCCACTTACATACTTAGTCAGGCTGATATAGACAATGCAGCTGGTGCGATGGATGGAGCAGCTAATATAGCCACTGCAGAAGGAGAAGACCCCAGTGGTGATCCAGTAGAATCACCACCAGACGATGAGAGTTTTGATGTGCCCAGTGCACCAAGTCTTGACTTCCAGAAAAGCATTGCAGATATATCGACCAGCAATGGCGCTGATGGAGCAGTCATAGATGAGGGTGATGTAATTACCTTTGAGTATGTTGTAACTAATGATGGTACTGTCAGCATTGATAATATCGTCGTTAATGATGCTGGTCCAGTATTTGGCACACCGCCTACGCCTGGGACTAACAACTTGTCTACACCAGTCTGTATACCGACGACTTTGGCTCCAGGTGAGTCAGCGACCTGTACAGCTAGCTATATATTGTCACAAGTAGATATAGATAATTCATTTGCAGGTGCAGGCGCTGGAGCAGACGGTTCATTCACCAATACGGCAAATGCCTCTGGGACTGATCCGACAGGTACGGGTGTTGATTCACCAGATGATGATGCAGATGGAAGTATACCGTCTAATCCGATGTTAGAATTTGATAAGGCTTCAGAACCACCTTCTGTAATCAATGGAGCTGACGGAACAGTTACTGATGCAGGAGACGAAATTATATATACATATACCGTAGAGAATACGGGTAATGTCACACTAAATAATATCATGGTCAATGACCCAGGTCCTGCATTCGGTCCAGCACCAGGTACACCAGGAGAGAATAATGCCGGCTTCGCTGTTGTCTGTATGGCAACCACGCTTACACCTGGCGAGACCACGACATGTACGGCCACCTATGTCCTGACACAAGCCGATATAGATAATGCCGCAGGCGTACCTGACGGAGTAGTGAATACCGCTGATGCTCAGGGAGACGATCCGACAGGAGAAACCACGGTATCTGATCCAGATACTGATATGACAGAAATACCATCAGACCCAATGCTGGTGATGGTCAAAAGTGTAGATCCACCAGCAGCACCAGTAGCAGCTGGGAGCTTGCTTAATTACACTTACGAAGTCTGTAATACTGGTAATGTATCGATTGATAATATCACCATTAATGATGATGGACCTTTCTTCAATGGCATAGCTGGTCAAGGGTTGCCACCAAGCTTAGCCGGAAATAATAATTTAGGTGCTACTGCATTGTGCGTAACTAATTCACTTATACCTGGCGAATGTACGACATGCGCAGCCACTTACACTTTAAGTCAAGAAGATGTGGATAATGGGGCGAGTATACCTAATGGTGTGGCTAATATAGCCTCAGCATCAGGTGATGGACCCACAGGTGCTGTAGATTCTGAAGAGGATGATGCAGTCACCATGTTTGATGGAGAACCCTTATTAAACATTGAAAAATCAATAGCTATGCCACTGCCTGATCCAATGATCGAAGGCAGCTTGATCACATATCAATATGTAGTATCCAACGGTGGGACAGTCACTATATCTAATGTGAGTGTGAATGATCCAGGTCCTACTTTTGGGGGAGCTAATGGAACTAATGCACTGTCAGCGATCACTTGTACAGCTACAACCTTGTTACCAGGTCAGAGTACTATGTGTACAGCCGTCTATGCTCTAAGTCAGACTGATATTGACAATGCTGCAGGAATAGCAGATGGCGCAGCGAATACCGCATCAGCAGAGGGTACAGATCCTACAGGCACTCCGACCGAGTCAGAGCCAGATGATGAGACCTTTGATGTACCTAATGATCCAAGCCTTGATTTTGCAAAAAGTGTATCTGATATATCTACATCAAGTGGAGCACTACCAGCTGTCACAGATGCTGGTGATATCATCACTTTCGAGTATATAGTTATTAATGATGGTAATGTCAATATTTCGAATATTGTTGTCAATGATCCTGGACCAGTATTTGGCAATCCAGGTATAACTGGCACTAATAATTTGAGTGCTATTATCTGTTCTGCCAATGCACTTGATCCTGGTGAAATGACAAGCTGTACAGCTACATACATACTGTCACAAATTGATATAGAGAATTCATTTATTGGGGCTGCTGCCGACGGAGAATTTATGAATACAGCTAATGCATCAGGCGAAGATCCAAGTGGAGATCCTGTCGATTCTGATGACGCTACAGCAGATGGAACTATTCCAGCTCTGCCAGCTCTGGATATGGAAAAAGATGCAGCACCGATTACCATCTCAAATGGAATAGACCCTACTTTACCTGATGGAGGTGATATCATTGTCTATACCTACACAGTAGAAAACACGGGTAACGTTACGATAACTGATGTCATCATCAATGACGTAGGTCCCACCTTTAATGGTATGCCAGGTACGGGTACCATGTCAGCACCAATTACTTGTACTCCTATGGACTTGGCACCAGGTGAAAGCGCTACTTGTACTGCGACTTATACACTGAGCCAAGCTGATGTGAATGAAGTAGCAGGCGATCCTCCATTTCCTATTATGAATACGGCTACCGCACAAGGAGATGGTCCTAATGGACCAGTCATATCTCCAGAAGATTCGCAAGAGTCAGAGATCATTGGTTCGCCTATGTTGGAAATTGAAAAATCTGCATCAGCACCGACAACACCTATTCTGGCTGGCGTGAGTACCATCGCGTATAGCTATGAAGTCTGTAATACTGGTAATGTCACAATAGATAATATCTCAATCATTGACGACGGACCTTCATTCAATGGTGTAGCGGGTACTGGTACACCTGCTAATGTAGCTGGTGCTAATGCCCTTGGACAGACCGCCACTTGTGGCGTGACCTCACTTGATCCCGGGGACTGTACGACTTGTATGGCAAGCTACACCATGAGCCAAGATGACATCAACAATGGAGCAGGCATACCTGGGGGTGTCATGAATACAGCTTCAAGTACAGGAGATGGACCTAATGGACCAGTAGACTCTCCCGAAGATGAAGCTGAGACAATGTTCGAAGGAGATCCGATGCTGACCATCGAAAAGTCGGTAGTGACACCACTCCCAAGTCCTATGGTCGCAGGAAGTACCATTACATATATGTATGTCGTAGAGAATACGGGAAATGTGACGCTAGATAATATATCAGTTAATGACCCAGGACCTACTTTCAACGGTGCAAATGGGACTAACAGCCTGTCTGCAATCATTTGCTTACAAGCGACCTTAGATCCGCAAGAATCAACAACCTGTCAAGCGACATATGTACTTAGCCAGACAGATATAGATAATGCTGCAGGACTGATGGGTGCTGCACAAAATACAGCGACTGCCGAAGGCGATGATCCAAGTGGCACACCGACTGAGTCTGAGCCTGATGACGAAATGTTTGACGTTCCAAATGATCCTAGCTTGGCCTTTGAAAAAAACATCACCAATGCTGGACCAATCACCATGGCTGATGAAATCATTAACTTCGAATATATCGTCACTAATGATGGAAATGTATCCATAGCTAATATTGTAGTTAATGATGTTGGACCAGTATTCGGCACACCGGGTGTACCAGGGACGAATGCTCTCTCCGCGATCATCTGCATACCTAATGCACTGGCACCAGGAGAATCGACGACCTGTAATGCGACTTATGTCGTCTCACAAGCAGATATAGACAATGCACTGGCTGGCGCTCCAGTGGGAGGTCCGGGCACATTCATGAATGAAGCTAATGCGACTGGGACAGACCCCTTAGGTGGAACGGTAGACTCTCCAGATGATGTCGCTATGGGAGAAGTAGAATCTAATCCTATGTTAGATATAGATAAGCAGGCAGCACCGCCTACAGTCATCAGTGGTGCCAATGGAAGTATCACAGATGAGGGCGACCAGATATTATACAGCTATATTATAGAAAACACAGGTAATGTGACAATTAATAATATATCGGTAGTGGACCCCGGTCCCTCATTTGGACCAACGCCAGGTGTCCCTGGGACAGATAATCCGCTAGCGATTGTCTGCCCACTGACTACCCTACTACCGGGTGAGATCACAACATGTACTGCTATCTATACTATCAGCCTCGTTGACCTGAATAATAGCGCAGGAGTAATAGGTGGTGTCGTCAATACAGCTAATGCGGAAGGAGAAGACCCTACAGGTGCTATTGTGGAGTCAGATCCTGATACTGAAGTAGTAGAGATACCAGCATCCCCCATGTTAGAATTAGAGAAGTCTGTCGCACCAATAGATCTTGGAGCCGATGGACTGCTGAGTGCTGGAGATATTATCAGTTACTCATATGAAGTGTGTAATACTGGTAATGTCAGCATAGATAATATTGCAGTCAATGACCCTGGTCCGACCTTCAATGGTGTCCTTGGAGAAAATGCAGCTACTTTTTCAGCTAATATAACATGTGCTGATGCTTTTCTCGATCCTTCTATATGCACGCTATGTACAGCTGATTATGTACTTACTGCTGGCGACATAGCTAATGGAGCTGGGATACCTAACGGTGTGATGAATACGGCAAGCAGTGAAGGCACCGACCCACAAGGTAATCTCATTGAGTCAGAAGAAGATGAAGCAGAGACGGAGCTACCATGCGATCTATACGTCGATTGGATCCCTCCGACTCCACCAGTCTGTGATACTGATGGACCACTACCAGAATTTAGCCTAATTGCACCAATACACCCACTTTTGGATGATGGCGTGGATGATGATGCACAGGTCATCTGGTCAGGTACGATAATATCGAGTGGCCAAACCTTAACAGCAGCTAATCTTACTGATAACGGGGTGACGGCTACCTTTGATCCAGTGGGTCTATCGGGATTCGTCGAGGTGTGCGTCACTGGTCGGATAAATAATAATTGCGAAGCTGAGCAATGCTACAGTTTTGAAATCGTAGAGCAGCCAGAGCTACCTGAATCAACATCAATTAATCTGACATGTGAGATTAATACGGTCGGTAGTGTCTCAATTAGTCAGCTGTTTGCTGGATTTGATATAGATGATCCTGCAAATAGCGATTTCGCGCTGTCTGCATCACCTGCAGATGCCTTAGTTGGTTCTGCGATAGTCTACAATGAGCCAGGATGCTACGAAGTCACATTAACTTATACAGGAAGCTGTGTCCCAGCAGTAGCTGAAGTGACATCTTACGTGTTAGTAGCAGAGCAGCCACAGCCTAGCTTTGATATTCAGAATGAAGTATGCCTTAGTGCGAGTGACGCGATACAGTCCTTCTCACCGCAATATAACAGTCCTGCACCTTATGCAGCTGACCCTGCTGATATTGCTATTGTATGGACTATCGTAGATAATGTAACAGGAGCAACAGCGACAATCAATCCTGCTACGGGAGAAGTGACCTTGGCGCCAGAAGCAGCCGCAGGTGATATTGATGGTAATTATGAAATAACATTAACAGAGACAATCTCTTACCCAGCTTGTGGCAGCATTGCTGCAGGTACATGTGAGGAAACTTTTTCTATAACTGTTGATGTAGAAGATGGCACGTCACAAGATGCAAGCTTTATTGCAGCTCCCAATCCGCTGTGCGTAGATGATGTACCTGCTGTACTCACTCCAGTGACTAATGGTGGTGTATTTACAGGAATAGGCGTCACTGACAATGGCTTAGGGACAGGAGGAACTTTTGATCCTGCTGTGGCTGGTCCAGGATTCCACCAAGTGGATTATACTCTTAATTCGGATAATGGTTGTACTAATGTATTCAGTCTTAATATCGAAGTCTTAGAAGAGGTCAATGCTGATTTAGTTGATATTCATATAGAGTGTCAATTAGCGCCATCGGGCAGTATTAGCTTGAGCGGTCTATTTACAACTAACACAACGACAAATGGACAGTTTACCTTAATCAGTGGTCCAGCTGACGCTTCGGTAACTGGTAATACGCTTATATATACAGCGGCAGGCTGCTACGAGGTAATGTACGAAGTCTCATCATTTGATGGGGCGGATGGATCTTGTCTGGCATCGTCCACAGGATTTGTTCTAATTACGGAGCAGCCACAGCCTAGCTTCGATATTCAGAATGAGGTGTGCCTTAGTGCGAGTGACGCTGATCAATCCTTCTCTCCGCAATACAACAGTCCTGAACCCTATACAGCTGACCCTGCTGATATTGCTATCGTATGGACTATCGTAGATAATGTAACAGGAGCAACAGCAACAATCAATCCTGCTACGGGAGAAGTGACCTTGGCGCCAGAAGCAGCCGCAGGTGATATAGATGGTAACTACGAAATAACATTAACAGAGACAATCTCTTACTCAGCTTGCGGCAGCATTGCTGCAGGTACATGTGAGGAATCTTTTTCTATAACTGTTGATGTAGAAGATGGCACAAATCAAGATGCCAGCTTCACTATAGCACCTAATCCGCTGTGCGTAGATGATGTACCTGCTGTACTTACTCCAGTGACTAATGGTGGTGTATTTACAGGCATCGGTGTCACCGATAATGGCTTAGGGACAGGAGGAACTTTTGATCCTACTTTCACCGGTCCTGGTATTTATCAAGTGGATTATATTCTGAACACGGATAATGGATGTACTAATGTATTTAGCCTCAACGTAGAAGTCTTAGAAGAGGTTAATGCTGATTTGACTGATATTCATTTGGAATGTCAATTAGCACCATCGGGCAGTTTGAGCCTGAGCGGGCTATTTACACCAAATACGACAACAAGTGGACAGTTCAACTTAGTCAGTGGACCGTCCAGTGCCTTAGTTAATGGTAATACACTTGTGTATACAGAGGCAGGCTGCTACGAAGTGATGTATGAAGTCTCATCGTTCGATGGGGCGGATGAATCGTGTAGTGCTGCTTCTATTGGATTTGTTTTAATTACGGAACAGCCACAACCTAGCTTCGATATAGAAGAGCAAGTCTGTTTTAGTGATGGTGATGCCGACCTATTACTGATTCCCAATATTAATAGCCCATTGCCATATGATGACTTTGGCATATTTAGCTCTATATGGACCTTAACTGATGCAGTCGTCGGAGCTACAGCTACCATTGACGCGGCAAATGGTCAGATCACTCTTGTGGATGATGCAGGACCAGCAGATATAAACGGTCTAATAACAGTATGTTATACGGAAGAATTAGACTGGTCATCATGTGGCGTATTTGCATCATCAATAGGTGGTACTGACGGTGATGGGTGTGCTGAACAAATATGTCTCGATATAGTCGTGGCGGATGGTACAGCAGTAGATGCTTCTTTTACTCTGGACAATGATGAACCGTGTATCGGAGAGACAGTTACTTTCACTGCAAATGTACCCGGTGGTCAGTTTTCTGGTCCTGGCGTTATCGACAATGAAGACGGAATGACGGCCACGGTTACCATCACAGAGTGTGGTGATATACCAGTCACTTACAGTATTACTGCTGCTGGCAACGAGGGTTGCTTCTCTCAGAATACCTTTGTGCTCAGAACAGATAGAACAGCTCCCGTGATCAATCCAGAGGATGCCGCTGTGGATCTCACAGTAGAATGTGATGGCATGGGCAATCAGGACGAACTAAACGCTTGGCTGATAGAGAATGGTGGAGCCTCTGCAACTGATAATTGTACCTTCACATGGTCTAACGAGCTGCTGACAGTAGAGTCAGGATGTGGTGAGACGGAGGTTAGAACATACAATTTTATTGCAACTGACGAATGCGGAAATACGAGTACGACTTCTGCAAACTTCATTATCGAAGATAGCACTGCACCTGTAATCGCCTGCCCGATGTCTACTAATGGTACTACGGATTTTTATAATTGTGAAGGCGATGTGGACTTTCTACATCCCACGCCGACTGATGCTTGTGGATTAGCCATTTATCATTATACTATCACAGACCCTGATGGCACAGTTAATGGCCCATTTGACATCATTGGTTTGTTGTCTACTGGTGCATTAGACGCTTCTTTTGATTTTGAAGAAGGTGTCAGTATAGTCAGTTACTACGTGGAGGATGCGTGTGGTAATGATGCAGCATGCTCATTCGAAGTGACCATTGGCGACCCATTAGCTCCATTCTTCCTTGATTGTCCAGCTGATGTATTTGTTGGAAATGATCCAGACGAATGCTCTGCTAAGGTCAACTGGGATACGCCTATCGCTGCTGATAATTGTGATGTGCCGGCTGATCCCGATCAGCTCGTTGCTGATACTAGTCTGACTGTAACTCAGCTATTCGGAAGTCATAACGGGTCTGTATACGATGACATCACCAGTGGGGAAGTCGTAGCAGTAGGAACATATTTAGTCGGCTATGTCGTCTTAGATACAGATGGGAATAGCGATACCTGCCAATTTAACGTCACTGTCTGGGATACACAAGATCCGATACTCACTGCAGGACTGCCAGAAGACCTTACGCTGAGTTGCGATATTCAATTAGATACATTCGTATTGATGGCGCATCAGATAGCGGATAACTGCGTCGCAGATCCGACTATTGAGAATACCTTGGTCAGCACACGAGTGATAGATCCTGACGATTGCGGATACTACAACTATCAGGACACATTCTTCTATACCGTGACTGACAGCTCTCAGCTATTACCTGATGGGTCAGTCAAAATCAATCAAATGGAATGGAAGTGGGTCGTCACTTGGATAGATACCACAGCGCCCAGCATCATCCTACCTCCTGACACGATTGTACAAGAATGTCAAGTCATACCAGTAGAGACCTGCAAAACTGAACAGATAATCATCGGGACTCGAGATACGACAGTGGTCGTAGACGAAAAATGGGTGCTGATCACTGTAGTCGATAAGAAAGACACTATGATATGCGATACCATCTTTCAGCCCATACCTTTTGAAGATCAAGGCTACGGTATAGCTGATGCCATCGATAACTGCGCACCACGTGATAGCCTAAGAATTGTAGATTATGCGGACTTCACCTACGGTCCTGGTGAGCAGCTCTTGACTTACAGAGATGAAGTCACGCCTGTTTGTAAAGGAGATAAAGCCTTTGTTGTCAATAGGATATGGATCGCTAAAGATCCTTGCGGTAATGTGGATTCAGCCATTCAAGTATTAGAGGTCATCGATCGAAATCCACCTGAAATTATCTGTAAGGAGGAAATCACCGTTAGTCTGGATCAAAATGGATCTTATAACCTAAATCGCGATGACGTATTATTCGATTACTTCGATGCATGTTTCACAGACCCTGTTGATGTAGATGTGTTAATTCAACCGAATTTCTTCAACTGTCAAGATGTAAAAACTCATAATGTAATCGTGTCCGCAACTGACGCCTGTAATAATCGAACGTCCTACTGTGAGGTAGTCGTGAACGTGATCGATATTATAGCTCCTACGATTCTATGCCCTCAGACGCCAGTTATCATTGATGTTAACCCGAATAATTGTGATACCGCATTTGATATAGCATCCTACATTCAGTCAGAGGATTGTGATGTGGTCATTAAAACAGATCCACCTATTAACGGAGGTCTTCCGCTAGGATTATCTACGATGAGGATTACTGCGACCGATGCCACAGGCAATTCTAATACATGTACGATTGACGTCGATGTACAACTGACAGAAATAATTGAGTTCGACGTGGCCTTAGCTTGTAATGATCGCATTAATATTTCCCTTGGCGGAGAATGCGAATTGATGCTGACACCTGATCTGATATTAGAAGGAGATCCTTCATTGTGCTCTGATCTTTTATGTGTAGAGGTTAGAGATGAGAATGATGTAGCTCATATTAATTTCTTTGATGAGTCGGACATTGATCAACTGTTTAAAGTCAGGATCGTGGATTGCAATGGCTCAGGCAATAGTTGCTGGGCGGAAGTCTTAATCGAAGAGAAACTTGTGCCAATTATAGATTGGCCATTGGATACAACTATTATTTGTATAGAGCCTCAGGATCCGTCTTATCACAAGCTGGGCGAACCTGTAGTACTTAATTGTGAGTCAGCCATTGACATTCGATACCAAGATAATTTTATCGATTACGATAGATGTGACAATCCGCGCGCTCGGATAGAACGTACATGGATTGTTGTCGATGATGATAAGCCACCACACCGAGATACGCATACTCAAGTGATAGATATTATTCCGTTTAATAATGAGCATGTGGTATTTCCTGAAGATATTACAGCGAGCGATCCCATCTCCTGTCAGAAGGTATCTGAGACTTTAGATGATATAGAGAATGGCGTATTACCTGTCACGTCTGTCCTCCATCCAGATAGTACAGGAATACCTGATGCCTTTGGAATATCATTATTAGATAATGCGGGACTGTGTTTATTCAACATGGGCTATGAAGACAGGGTATTAGAAGGATGTGGAAGCTCATTCAGTATTGTCAGAACTTGGGAGATCTTAGACCTGTGTAAGCCAGCATCTGATAATAATCCGATTGCTCATGAACAAATAATTGTGATTTTAGATGTGGAAGCTCCAATCATAGCAAAGGACACCTTAGATCTAATCGTGAGTATTTCACCCTGGTCTTGTACATTCTCAGGTGAGTTGCCCCTACCAGAGCTGTTGGATAATTGTGGAGGGTTAGAATTCGAAGCGTACGCCTCTGGCGGTGGCTATATAGAGACTACGGGCTCCATCATAGATGGGACATTAAGGTTAATTGGATATAACTTCGAAGAGGGTCTTCACAGAGTGAATTATGTATATAAAGATGGTTGTGGCAACATCGGCTTATTTGACTATCAAATAGAAGTCAGGGATGAAGTCATTCCTGTGGCAGTATGTGCAGATAATTTAAAAGTATCCATAACTGGCGGTTCAGAAGGTGGTGAAGCTAAGATCTACGCCGAAAGTGTCGATGGTGGAAGTCACGACGCAGGCTGTGGACCAGTCACTACGTGTATGGTTAAAGTCGTAGACTTCGAGGCTGGACTTCTGAATACTCGTATCAATGGCCGGTTAGCTTATCGCGCAGTTAATACCTGTAGCATAGACGGAGAACTCAGAGACACGCTTTTAGATAAAAATGGTCTCATAGAATCCATTGATATCATACCATATGTATTGTGTAAAGATGCGCTCAAGTTCTGCTGTGGTGACATCGGCACGCAGATGGTAGCTTTTCATGCGATTGATGACCAAGGCCTCAGTAATGTCTGTATGGCTCAAGTCACGGTAGATGATAAGACCAGTGCCCAACTTAATTGTCAGCCACACAGCATCAGCTGTACTGATGATAAAGACACTGACTTAGGCAGTCCCATAGAGTCGAATAGTCTCTGTGGTGAGGAGTTGCCGCTAAAATTCTTTGATGATTCATCATTTCTCAGTGGATGTGGTGATGGCCAAATTTTCCGAGTATGGTACTTGGATACTAACGGTGATGACGTCAAGAATGATGATGAGACTCACTGTAATCAGGTTGTATCAGTGACTAACCCGACAAGCTTCGACCCTTACACCATTAAATGGCCAAAGCACCACACGGGAGAAGTTTACACTGGGGTGAACATAGAATGTAATGATGATGACCTCTCGGTAGAGCTTGAGCAAGAAATCACTGTAGGGAATGTCTTTAGTTGCTCTGCAGCAGAGCTGACGGACGGCCCCATCTGGTGTAATACGAGCTGCGGCATGGTAGGTGTATCTTCAGAAGTAGATACAGTGGTCGCTTCTGATGCTTGCCTGAAATTAATTAAACGATGGACCGTGATTGACTGGTGTTATTGGGAAGTCAATGGCGGAGATGTAGATGATGAGAATGATGGCGCTGGAGATGAATTTCAAGCGGTGGAAGACTGGGCTCAAGGATCCTGTGCAGGGTGTGAAGAGAATGTCTCACCTGATCCCGTGTATTTTAGATATACTAAGGTAGATAGGGACGGATACTACACCTATGATCAAGTCATAAAAATCGTAGACGATACAGCCCCTGTGATAGAAGTCTCAGATCTGAGAGTAAATACTACCGGTGGTGCCATTTCTAAGGATGATGACACGTCATGTTCGGGAAGAGATGTTTTAACTGCCACTGCTACAGATCACTGTGATTCTACTTTAGTATCCTCTGAGTTACTGAGCTGGGTCATTACTTATGATAATGGTTCTGAAGTCAGTACAAGTAGAGCGAACGGAGCCTCCGTTAGCATAGAGACGCAAGCGGGTCGACCTGGAGATGAGCATACTGTGACGTTGGAAACAGCTGATGGATGTGGTAATCGGACTACAGAGACGGTATCAATTACTTTTGGTGATGAAAAACCACCCGTACCACTGTGTATTAGCGGTATTACGACTGCATTCATGGACACTGATGGCACTGCAGTTATTCGGGCTAAGGAGTTCGATTTAGGTAGTTTTGATAATTGTTCTGATCTGTCATATTCTGTGGTTCTAAGTGGAGAGACTCCAGCTTCACCAGATTCTGCTTCATTTGAAGAACAAGCAAGTATAAGCTTTAGCTGTGCGGATCTAACTAACTTTTACGATTTAGATATCTGGGTATGGGATTCATCTGGTAATGGCGATTACTGTACCGTGGCCATATTGATAGGGGGATCATGTGATGACTCCGAGACGCCTAATGGTACTGGAGCTCTGATTTCAGGATCTATATATACTGAGAATAATGATCTGGTCGAGAATACATCTGTAGCTTTAGCTTCTAACGAATTAGCAGAATACCCTAAATTAGTATTGACTGGGTCCAATGGTAATTATGCTTTCGCTAATAATCCCTTGGGATTTGAGTATTCCATTACTCCGCGCAGAGATGATAATCATATTAATGGTATCAGTACATTAGATATATTGCTGATCCAGAGACATATATTAGACCTTGGCGCCTTGGATAGTCCATACAAGATTATTGCATCTGATATTAATAATGACCAAAGCACCTCGGCAGCCGACCTTATAGATCTTAGACGATTAATATTAGGTATAACAACTCGATTTGCAAATAATGAAAGTTGGAGATTCGTAAGTGAATCAAGTAACCTCTTTGAAGAAACTAGCCCTTGGCCATTCTTAGAATTTATATATCATCAAGCACTGACGAAAGATTTAATTAATCAGAACTTCATTGCTATCAAGGTTGGGGATGTCAACGGAGATGTAGTGGCTAATAGCTTTATGAAGGCAGAGATTAGGTCAGCTGAAAAATCGCTTACCGCAGTGGATCAGAGCTATGTCGCTGGAGAAGAAGTAATGATCCCCATATACGCGCATGATATAAATTCTTTCGAAGGACTTCAGTTCACCTTAGAGCATAATGGATTAGAGTTTATAGAGCTGCGATCTGACGCCATCAATATCGGCACTGACCATATAGGTATACACAGCGAAGCTTTGACATTGAGTTGGGAAAATGTAGTGCCTGTTACTCAACTATCAGATGCCTTATTTGAGCTGAAATTTATGGCAACTCAGGACGGACAGGTGTCTAAAAGTATAACTCTCAGTTCAAATATCACTACATCTGAAATTTACCAAGATGGAGAGACAGCAGGGTTGAGCTTATATATTGAGCGTAATAAAAATCAAGATAAGTCTGCCGTATTATATCAAAATGATCCGAATCCATTCATCACGAACACGACGGTCAAGTTTGAATTGCCTCAGGCAAGTCGAGCTATGTTAGTTATCTATGATGTTAATGGACAAGAGCGATTAAGATTCGAAGATGGATTTGTAAAAGGCATCAACGAAGTGAAAATTAATCATGAAGATTTGCTGAGTATTGGATTGTATTATTACCAGCTATCCGTAGATGGCCAGTTTATAGATAGTAAGAAGATGATGGTGATTAAATAATCTACTCGCGGATTAAAGAGTATTAAGTGTTGTAAAGGTCTGATGCAAGCATCAGACCTTTATTATTAACGTTAGGCAATATTATGCATCCCTTACTTATGGCTTAATCAGCATGAAATAATGAAATGTACTAACACAGAAACGCAGTAAGAAGTCACACAGGATAATATTGATAAGTCGTGGATCACTACTATATAAAAGAAAGGCATAGAATTCTTAATATTTAATTGAATAGAGATATTTTAGCATTGTAGTCATTAATATATGGCGTTAAGAGATGCCTCAAATGATATAATATCAGATAGGCTATCTCCCAATCCGTCATGTTTCCTATTCTAACATGCTTACCAAAAATAACAAATGAGAAATATATTAAATCCCATTTTCATGATATTGCTAATATCATGTTCTGACCCGATCGAAGTCCATCATGATCAATCAACGGCTATTAAAGCAGTGCATCAAAATACGATTAACAGCCTCTTAGATTTTTTTCAAGATAATGCTTACGATGCTGATTTAAACGCGCACTTTTCAGACATTGACAATACTGGTCAGATAACATCTGATAGGATATATAATGTGGCATTAAGTAGATTGATCTACGGACTTTCTTTTTCTTCGATCATAGATAAATCCTACTTAGAAAAAGCTAAAGATGCAGCGAATTTTCAAATGAATAAGTTGATTGGTCAGGATTCGATAGGAAACTATTTCATTTCATACATTGATGCTCCAAGCTACACAATTGATAGTTCGTTAGCCTTGGATATATGGCAACAAGGATATGGACTATGTGGCTTATCAGAATTATATAGAAATCAACCCGATGCAAAATTGCTATCTACCATACATAGCATCCATGAAGATTTTGTGACAAGATTTCATGATGATATTAATGGCGGATTTTACGGAAATTATAATCCTCAAAATGGAGCTGTGTCAGGCAGCAAATCGCTACAGTCTCTGATATACCCTATCACTGCCTATATGGAAAATTTATGGCTAGCAGATACATCCCATCGGGATAAGTATGAACCCTATTTAAAAGAAAATATAAGTATTGCCTACCAGAATGGTTGGAATAGAGCTTTAGGCTGGGTAAATATAAAATTTGACGACAGCTGGAATCCTTGTGAACATCGTTCCGCTGAGGAGCCTTGTTTTAATGTCGCACCCGGCCATAATTTTCAATTTGCGTCACTATTACTAAGATCTAAAAGTTGGGATTTTCTGACATCAGAAGAGAAATTAAAATATCAAAATTTAGGATTAGAAATCATCGACGCTACCTTAAAAAAACATATTTATCCCAGCGATAATTTAGATCAAGGCTTTTATAGTGAAGTGAATCCTGTCAACAATGAAATCACTGATAGAAGAAAAACATGGTGGCAACACTGCGAAGCTTTGATCGCCCTTTCATTAGCCGATGATAAATATAGCGCAGAATTAAAAGAATTAGAAACATTCTATTTTGATTCTTTTCAGGACGATGTCAATGGAGGAGAATTCTTCTACTTAGATGAAAACAACAAGCCATTAACCAATGAGTGGAAAGGTAGTATTGGGAAATCTACATATCATACCATAGAAATGATAAGATTTCTTAATGCTAAAGCCATACGTAACTGAGCTAACGGGAGATGCAGAGAGTACTATGCCGCCTCGCTTTTAGAGCGCAGCAGATTATGAGCTGAAAGACAGATGAGTTGAAGGACATGAGCTATAAACACCGTGACTGAGGTTTAGTGTATATAATCAATACAATAGTTATTGAGATGCGATAGATTAAAAATTGGGGTTTCTTACACGTACATTTGACACGCATCGATATAAGTCCGTATAGCACTATCACTGAGATAATTCTTACTTAAGAACTTTCCAAAGTCCGAGAATAAATTGACGTTTATATTTATTCCTATATTCTCTTAATTAACACTTATCAAGGCAAATTATAGAATTCACTTGCATTTGGTCCCCAAAATCCTAAATCACTTTTGGTATAATAGGTCTCAATAAATTCAGTAGGAATATTCACAACTTGCTCATAGGATGCCCCAAGCTGACACACAGGCCAATCCGAACCGAAGACTACTTTGTCCGCGCCAAATGCACTGAACACAACTTCAAGGTACGGGGTAAAGTCACTTTGTCGCCAGCCTGACCAGTCTGCCTCTGTAACCATACCTGATACCTTACACCATACATTATCCATCAGGCCTAATTGATTCATTGCAGACTTCCATTCTTCTATCTCTTTTCCTATAATATCTGGCTTCGCTATATGATCAATGATAAACTTTTGTCTGGGAAATAGCTGTACCAATCTTAGTGCCGCAGATAATTGCTTAGGCACTATAAGTATGTCATAAGTATGATTGTAATCCGCTAGCAAGCTTATGCCATCTAAAAAGTCATCTCTCAACATAAAGTCGTCATCAGGCTCACTCTGAACTACGTGCCGCCAGCCCTTCAGTTTCTTAAACTGACTATAATAATCTAATCGATCCTTGAGATTTGTACACCTCAGATCCACCCAGCCCACAACCCCCTTGATGAAGTCATAATTTGATGCTAAGCCGAGTAAAAATTCAGTTTCTTCTTCAGATTGATCAGCTTGGACTGCGATGCATCCACTGAAATTATTAGCTTTTAATATAGGCGCTAAGTCTTCAGGAAGGAAATCCCTCTTAATCACCTGCATCTCGTCATCGATCCAAGCGTGCTTGTCAGCGTCGTAATTCCAGAAATGTTGATGTGCATCGATTCTCATGATCCTTCGGCTATTTTATAAACTAAATATGCATTGCATAGGCGACCATTT